>JGI24721J44947_10009009_pt1 | contig 12951 bp, 10 predicted proteins | sample YelNatPaOPGAMG01_FD_44947 | JGI IMG/M metagenome (IMG submission 44947)
AAAATCCACGATTGGTGTATTTCCAGACAATTATGGTGGGGGCACCGGATTCCAGCTTATTATTGCCGTAACTGCAATCATCTAATGGTAGAAATGGACGAGCCAAAAAGTTGCGAAAAATGCGGCGGGCCGGTGGTTCAGGATGAAGATGTTCTGGATACCTGGTTTTCTTCAGCTCTCTGGCCTTTTGCCACTCTGGGCTGGCCAGAAGAAACTGAAGATTTAAAAGTTTTTTATCCCACTGATCTCATGGCTACCGGCTTCGATATCATTTTCTTCTGGGTAGCCAGAATGATTATGATGGGCTTGAAATTTATGGGCGACATTCCCTTTAGAGAAGTTTTTATTAATGGACTTGTTCGTGATATGAAAAAAAGGAAAATGAGTAAATCTGAGGGGAATATCATAGATCCGCTGGAAATGATTGGAAAATATGGAACAGATGCTCTACGATTTACCTTAGCCTCACTGGCTGTGCCTGGAATGGATATAGCTCTTTCCGAAGAAAGAATGGCTGGTTATCGGGCTTTTGCTAACAAAATCTGGAATGCTTCCCGCTTTGTTTTAATGAACTTGAATGAAAAATCGGTTGAAATCGACCAGAACTCTTTGACCCTTCCTAATCGCTGGATTAGAAGCCGCTTGACCCGGGTCATTCAGCAGCTTAATTCTTCCCTCGAGAATTATAGATTTTATGAAGCAGCAGAAACTATTTATCACTTTATCTGGCACGAATTCTGTGACTGGTACATAGAATTTATCAAGCCTGAGATTAAAGCAGGCAATAGGAATACTCAGGGAGTTATGCAGGAAATCATGGATAAAGTTCTGCGGCTGTTGCATCCTTTTATGCCTTTCATCACAGAAGAAATCTGGCATCACTTGCCAAACAGCGGAGAATCTCTGTTGACCGCCTCCTGGCCCCAGGTCCAGATTGAATGGATAGACGAACAGGCTGAACAAACTATGAAATTTTTGCAGGATATTATTTCTGAGGTTAGAACTATCAGAGCAGAAAATCGTCTACCACTTAAAGAAAAAGTTAACCTCTGGATAACTGGAAATCAAAATAGTCGCCGCCTGGCTGAACCTTATGAGGCAGCCATTAGGCTCCTGGCGGGCGTGGAAAATATAAGCTATGTAGAACAGCTCCCGGCTGAAAAAAACATCCTCAAAGGAGTAACTGGAACGGTCGAGCTTGGTCTGCGGGTGGCTACCCAAATCGATCTACGCCAGGAAAAGGAAAGACTTAATAGAGAGTTGATAAAAGTGGAAGAAGATATTAACAAGCTGGAAGGGAGATTAGAAAATCCAGATTTTCTGAAGAAAGCTCCTTCTTCAGTAGTTAATGAGCACCAGCAGCGCCTCACTGAACTGAAATTGAAAAAAGACAGGCTGGAGAAAAGCCTCAAAGACCTTGAACAAAAATAACGGGAATAAATTGTCCGTCGATAATTCTATAAAGCTTGAGTTCAGCCAAAAAATAAACTTTGGAGACCTGACTTTCAGGTTTACCCGCCTGAGCTCCACCATGGATTTTGCCCGGAAATTAGCCGAGCTCAATTATCCAGAAGGAACAGCGGTAATCGCCAGTGAACAAACGGCAGGCCGGGGAACTAAAGGACGCTCCTGGCATTCTGCCCCTGAAGCCGGTTTGTATGTTTCTTTTATTTTAAAGCCCACTTCCAGCTCCTTAAGTCTTCTGTCCTTAACGATCGGACTGGCTGTCACGGAGGCCGCGGCGCAAATTTCCGGAATAAAACTTAAGTTGAAATGGCCTAATGACATCGTGTATGAGGGGAAAAAAGTCGGCGGAATTCTTTGCGAAGGAATTAGCAGCAGTCAGGGCACCCGCTTTATTATCGCCGGCATCGGAATCAATATAAACCATAACCTTGAACAGTTTCCACCAGAAATTTCGGATAAGGCCACATCTTTATTTTTAATCACAGGAAAAACCTTCGAAAAAGAAGAACTCTATCAACTTCTATCTAAAAGTCTTCAGTTCTGGTATAATGAGCTGGAAAAAGGGCAAAATAAAAAAATAATTGAGGAATATAAGAATAATCTATCTTTCCACCTGGGCCAGGGTTTAGTTCTCAGGAGCCAGCAAGGTGAAATTAAAGGCCAGTTCCAGGGAATTGACCCGAGGGGCGGTTTAAAACTAAGGTTGGCCCAGGGAGAAATAAAGGTTTTTCATGCTTCTGAAATTATTAAGGTTTTGACTTAGCTCTCTCTCAGGAGAAGAAAATGTTAATGGTGTTTGACATTGGAAATACTACAATTGGAATGGGTGTCTTCCAGGGCAAGAAACTCCTGGCCCGNTGGAAACTAAAAAGTGATACAGAAAAAACTTCTGATGAATACGGAATCATTTTTTGCAATTTATTAAATCACGAAAATTTATCCTGCCAGAAAGTTAAAGGCGCCATCATTTCTTCTGTAGTTCCTCCGCTGACTCCAGCAGTTCAGATGGCCTGCCAGAATTTTTTCCGCGTCAGGCCAATAGTGGTAGGCCCCGGGCTTAAAACAGGAGTTCCCATCCTCTACGAAAATCCCTCCGAAGTTGGCTCTGATCGGATTGTAGTAGCTGTAGCCGCTTATGAAAAATACGGAGGCCCCTGTCTTGTAGTTGACTTTGGAACCGCTACCACCTTTGATGCTATTTCCGCCAGGGGCGAATACCTGGGCGGAGCCATAGCTCCAGGAATTCAGATAGCTGCTGAGGCTCTCTACTTAAGAACCGCCAAACTTCCGCGAATAGAAATTAAAAAGCCGAAATCAGCTATAGGCCGAACGACTGTTTCCAGTATGCAATCGGGTATTTATTTTGGTTATATAGGACTGGTCAGCAATATAATTGCCCAGATATCAAAGGAGCTATCAGCTACTCCCAGAGTAGTAGCTACCGGGGGACTGGCTGAACTTATAGCTCCTGACATTCCAGCCATAAATTATTTAGAACCGGATTTAGTTCTGGAGGGATTGCGGCTTCTTTATGAAAAAAACAAAAGAGCGGAGAAAAAATGAAAGAAGAAAAATCCCCCCGCCAGGATTATTATCAGAAAATTGCCCGGTCCTTTCTCCGGCACAATACCTCAATGTTTTTTCTCCCACCCGGTGACCTGGCTTTAATCTCTGAGTGGGAAAAATTAAATATTCCCCTAAAAGTAATTCTGGAAGGCATTGAGAGAACCTTTGCTCAGCAACTATCCAGAAAAAGGAAAAGAAATATTTTCTCTCTCAGCCAATGTGAAAAGGAAATTTTTAAAGCCTATGCCCAGTATCAGGATAGGCTGGTTGGCTTTAGTTCTCCTCAATTCAGCTGGGAAGATAAAAGAGAAAAGGCCAGAGCTGAAATTAATAATTTTCTGGAAAGGTTGCCTTCAGAAATTCAGAACCTAAAAAAATATTTTGTTCAGGCTTTGGAGCTTTTGAGCCAGAACCCTTCCGAAGAATATCGGCTTGAGCAATTAGACGAAGAAATTGACCAGGAAATCTGGCAACTGGTCTCCGAATCTGAGAAAAAATTAAACTGGGAAAAGGTAAAAAGAGATTACCCTCAACATAACGAAAAACAATTAAACGAAATTCAGAAAACTTTTCTTATCAAAAATAAACGGCAAATTTATAAAATACCTTATGTCTCGCCATTTTATTATTGAGTTAAAAGAAAAACATACTAAACCATAAAGGAATAAGATGGAAAATAAAATTAAAGAATATCTGGGAAAAAATAAAAAACCGGTCAGCCTTAACCGTTTGATTAAGGCGCTTAATCTAAACAAAAAAGAAAGAAGAAAATTAGCCTCAACTCTTAATTACCTGGAGAAAAAAGGCGTGCTCAAAATTAAAGGAGATCGAATTGTGGGAGCTCCCAAGACCTCACTTATCAGAGGGACTTTTTCTCTTCATCCCCGTGGATTTGGCTTTATTACCCCGGAATCTCCCGAATTAGGAACTCAGGATATTTTTATTCCTCCTCACCAGACATCGGGGGCTATAACGGGAGATTTAGTTGAGGTAGCCATTCGAGAAAAAGGGCGTTTGGGAAAACCGGAAGGAAGAATAGTCAGAATAATCAAAAGAGCCCGTCCTTCCCTATATGGTGTCTTTTTGGAAATTAATTATCAGCCTTATGTTTTACCCATGGATACTCTTTTCGAAGAACCTCTGGCTCTAAAATTAAGAGGAAGGAAAAAGCCAAAACCGGGTCAGATTGTAGAAGTTGATCGGAATTCTCTGGAACTGGTGCGAATTCTGGGTTATCAAGATGAACCCGGGGTTGATTTGAAGGTGGTGATAAATCAATTTAACCTTGAAGAAAAATTTTCTCCCGAGGCTCTGAGAGAAGCAGCTGCTCTGCCGGAGGAGCCAGGTCTCGAAGACTTTAAAAACCGGGTTGATTATAGAAACTGGGCCACCGTTACTATTGACGGAGAGAAAGCCCAGGATTTTGATGATGCGGTCAGTATAAGGAAGCTGCCTAATGGAAACTTCTTGCTTGGAGTTCATATCGCTGATGTGTCTCATTATGTCCGGCCAGGTTCAGCCTTAGATCGAGAGGCCTACCTGAGGGGAACAAGCGTTTATTTCCCAGATTTGACTCTGCCCATGCTGCCCGAAAAGCTCTCTAACAATTTGTGCAGCTTAAGACCAAGAGTCCCCAGATTAACTGTATCAGCCATAATGGAAATTGACCGAAAAGGAAACATAATTAAGACCAGTTTTCATCCTTCAATTATCAAGACAGTAGAGCGGCTGACCTACACTTCTGTTTTTAAAATCTTCCAGGGTGATTCTGAAGAACAAAATCGATATCGACAGATACTTTCTGATCTTTTTGCTATGAGAGAGCTGGCAGCTATTTTAAAATCTAAGAGACTCAAGCAGGGCAGTCTCGATTTTGATCTTCTGGAGCCCGAGCTGGTTTATCAAGAAGGTTTACTCACAGCAGTGGTGCCCTCAGAGCGAAATGAAGCTCACTGCCTGGTGGAGGAATTTATGCTGGCAGCTAATGTAGCTGTAGCCAGGTTTTTGACAGAAGAGGGCCATCCCTGTCTTTACCGCGTCCATCCAGCTCCAACCCGTTCCGACCTGGAAAAACTTAGAAAGCTGCTGATTCATTTTGGAGTTGAGCTGCCACGGGCCAGCCAGATTAAATCTTCAGACCTGCAGGCAGTTATAGAAAGCTTCAGAGGAAAACCAGAAGAAAAATTTATTACTATTCAAATTCTTCGCTCTCTGCGTCTGGCCGTTTATTCTGAGGAAAATTGTGGACATTTTGGGCTGGCCCAAGCTACCTACACCCATTTTACCTCGCCAATCAGGCGTTATCCAGACCTGATAGTCCACCGTTTGCTGAAAAGAGCTCTGTCCGGAAGAAAACCAAGGCCTTTCCCTCTGGCCGAAATGGCCCTCCATTGCTCTCAGCGAGAAAGGTTAGCTGATGAAGCCGAACGCTCATTAATTCAGTGGAGAATTCTCAGAATCCTTAAAGACAAGCTGGGAGAAGAATTCAGCGGAATGATTACTGATATTAACCGGGCAGGTCTAATAGTAGAACTTGATGATTATTTCATAGATGGACTCATCCCCTATTCTGCCCTTGGAGATGATTATTTTCTTAAGAAAAACGAAAAGACTCTCAGGGGAAGAAAAAGTGGTGTTACTTTTTCTCTTGGTGACCGGGTCAAAGTAATTTTGGTTAGCTGTAATCCCATTCTGAAAAAGGTTGAATTTATTCTGGCCCGTTAACCTGGCCACAGAAGGAGCTTCTTTGAGCTATGAATCCAAAAGAAACTAAATTTTTTGCCCTGAATGAGAATGAAAAATTGCCCCTGGTTCCTGGGTTGCAAACCTCCGGTTATTTCCGCATATCCAATAAAGAATATCTCTTTACCTTAACAGCAACCAGAATTACCTCTTCGCTTTTATCCCAACCCTATCTCTATGTCGAAACCAGACTTCCTCACCAGGTTAAATGGAACGATAGATTAAATGGTCAACTAAAAGATCAGAGCCAGACCCTGAAGCTTAAAGTAATTTATCCCAACGGTCCCTCCCTCAAAAAACTTAAGGATGAAAAGTTAATATCCAGATTGGATAAATTCTCCGGGACAGAGGAACAAATGCTTCTGGCACTTAGTGAAGAAGCTGGCATCCGGGGCCTTCGTCAGGAAGAAATTACTGATTTTTGCCGGCTGTCAGAAGCCCGGCTGCGCCAACTGGCAATTGATCTGGAAAAAGAAGGACAACTTTATATTTTAGAGTTTTCTCCTTTATTTATTCTCAGTACAAAGAGCCTGATTTTCCTAACCGAGAAAATTATTTCTTATCTTAAAAGTTATCACCAGAAAAGACCTCAAGAAATAGGGCTACCGATAAAAAAAATAAAAGATAGATTTTCCCTTCCCAGAAAAATTTTGCTACTGGCTTTAAGCTGTCTATCCAGAGATAAAAAAATCATTATCCAGAATGATCTGGTAATGGCCCCCGGTTTTGAAACTGTGCTCTCTTCTGAAGAACAGGAAGTTATATCAGCCATAGAAAAAATGCTTAGAGAAAAGAAGTTTTCGTCTTTTTCTCTTGAGGAATTGATGAAAAAATTTAAAGTTCACCCGGCGCGGCTTAATACCATGCTGGAGCTACTTTTACAAAAAAACAAAATCGTACAGAGCAGAGACGGTTTCCTCCTTCATTCCGACTGGCTGGAAGAAATAAAAAGGGAGTTAGCACAACTAAAAAAAAGTGGAAAAAGTGAACTGTCAGTAGGGGATTTCAAAAAGATGACCGGTCTGACCAGAAAGTATGCAATTCCTCTCTTAGAATTGCTGGACGAGCTCGGCCTGACCAGAAGAATAGGCCCAAAAAGAATAATACTTTAACTGCGGCCGTCAATACTCAGGTAAAAAGTTTCATAAAAATGGCAAAAAAACTTTTCTTCCTAATTGCTACAAAATTAGTATAAATTAGATTCGCTGCTTGATGCTTATTTATACCTTTTTAATCTATTTCTTTTGTTTCTCTTCTTCTTTTTCTTCCTCTCCCTCTGGTTGTTTTTTGCTCAAGGCTGATTTCAACATTTCGGCAAAAAAACCAAATTTGGGCTGTTCTTTGGCTCCTTCCAATTCAACCTGGATAGCTTCTTCTTCGGCTTCTTCCCCTCCTTCCTCCAGCTCTTCCTCTTGAGCTTTAAGTGCTTCCAGGGCTTCTATTTCCGATTCTTCTTCTACGATTTTCTCTTCAATTGCTCGCCGCTCACTTTTGCGAGGCTTTGGGCCTTTCTCCTTCTCTTTTTCTTTTTTCTTTTTAGCCAGTTTTTCTTTCTCTTTTTCTTTCTCTTTTTCCTTCTCTTTTTCAACTATTTTTTTAACTGGCTCCAGCTTAACCTGGATCTCAGGTTCTGCTCCAGTCGCTACTATTTCCACCTCAGCCGGTGTTTCTTCCTCTTCCTCTCCCTCTTCAGACTCAATTTTTGGAGTTTCAGCAGGTTCAGCAGCCTNGGGTTGAGNCTCAACCTCAGGTACNTCNGACGCAGCCGGTTGCCCTTCTGTTAATTGTTCAGCTAAGGACTCAAGCAAAGAGGCTGCAGCTTTTTCTTCTTCGGTTACAATTTCTTTAGGTTCCAAAGACTCCTGGTAAATATAAATTCCTTCTTTCTTTTCTGAAGATAAGAACTCAGGAGCATTATTCAGGACGTACTCCACATCCTCGGCCGTCGTCGCCTGGAGCAAGTCAGCCAGATGATAGGCCCTCATAAAATGCAGTGACCTGGTATTTGCGGTAAGTTCTGGAGTTTTAAAAAGCTTTACCAGAAGCTGTCTTAAATCAAGATCCTGACACTCTTCATATAATGATAAAAGTTTTTCCACCAGTTCGCGCTCCAGATGAACGCTCTTATTAGGTAGAGCAAGGGTAAACACTTCTTCCGGGCTCAAAGCAAACCGTCCGTTCTCTGGGGAATAAATCATTTTGTAAGTAGCCATCTTTTTCTTTGATTTTTTAAACCAGAAAGTAAATTGATCCTGACCTTTTCGATCCAGGGTCAGGCTGGTTCCCTGGGGAATGTTATTGGCCTGAAAATAATCCAGAAGCCCTAAAAGGTAATTTCCTTCGGGATAGTAGTAAACAGTGTAGACTCGGCCGTCTTCATCGTCTATTAACTGGTATTCGCGAGAGTTAAATTCCTTACTCAAACTTTTAGGAATGCGGATTGCTCCTGATAAAATTTCCCGCCAGGTCAGGTAAATCTTCACCGGGAAATTATCCACTCTGGTATACTGCAATCCTTCGGCTTCACCCAGATCAGGGACCCGAATCAAGGGGCTGGAAATAGGCAGACCTTCTGGGAGGCTTTTCAGAATAGACTTGAGATGCCATTTCCCCCAATCTCGGGTTGACAGGCAGATAAATTCTTTTCTGTATTTCTTTTCCAGAATGTGATTGAGACTGAGACAGTAAAGTTCAAAAAGATCATTGGATGGCTCCAGATTAAAATACTTCTTAACCAGATCCGGTGTTGATTCAGAAGTAGTGGAACTGGCCAGGTCTGTGGCTATCTCTTTTATTTTTTCTTCGGGAATATCAATTCTTTTGGAGCTTAGCTGCCAGTAGTTCTCCCAATTGAAGAAATTGGCCGAAGCTGACAGCGCTTTCTGGAGGTTACGCTCAAGAGCTTTGAGATCCTTTTCAGTCATCGGCAGCTCGGTTAACCTGGGATCTTGTTCTGGAGAAAGAATTAGCGGTTCCTGCCCTTTACCATCCAGATTAGAAGGCAACAGGACCTGGGTTTTGGTTTTCTTCATATAATCAATGTACTTTCTGAACGTCCCGCCGCCGTCATAATCAACCTCGAGCATCTCGCAGTTAAAAGCGGGATAATTAACCTTGTTAATTACCTTTAAGACAACTCCTCCCTCAAAGTGTTCGGTAATTTTGCTTCCTACCTGGAGATTCTCATTATATTCTTTATAAATATAATCTCCGACCTCGTAGCGAGCGTAGGGGTCATAGACCTTTACTGGCTGATTTCTCTGGGTAGAGGTCTTTTCAAAAGCCAGTTTAGAGGCCAGTTCAGAAGTAGAGAGAGGACGATTGGTTTGGCTTAATTCTTTTTCAATTGCAGCCATATCCTCAAGAGTTATGGCTGTAATTTTTAAATTTTCTTTGTCCATTGCTTATTTTTTCCTCATCAAAAGCATCATTATAACTTTTTGCACATGAAGCCTATTTTCTGCCTGGTCATAGACAATAGAATTCGGCGAATCAATGACTTCATCAGTCACTTCCTCGCCTCTATGGGCCGGCAAACAGTGCATAAAATAGGCCTCTGGTTTGGCTAAGGAGAAAAGTTCTTTATTAACTTGATAAGGGGCAAAAATTTTCTTACGGGCCTCTTTCTCAGCTTCCTGCCCCATTGAAGCCCAAACATCGGTATACACTGCATCTGCACCCCTAACTGCTTCTGCCGGGTCATTGGTAATTGTCAGTTCAAAACCCGTATCTTTGCCATCTTCTTTAGCCCAGGCCACAATTTCTGCTTTTGGCTCATAGCCAGGCGGAGTGCCGACTGAGATCTTCATCCCGGCTTTGGCTGCCGCCAGCATCAGGCTGTGGCAGACATTGTTGCCATCACCGACATAAGCCAGTTTCAAGCCAGCAAAACTGCCTTTCTTTTCTCTCAGGGTAAAAAAATCAGCCATTGCCTGACAGGGATGAAGCAAGTCGGTCAAAGCATTAATTACCGGTATATTGGTGCTTTTCGCCAATTCCTCAATAATATTGTGACCAAAAGTTCTAATCATAATTCCATCAACCCAGCGCTCAAGGTTTTTCCCAATATCCTGGACGCTTTCTCTTGTCCCCATTTGAATATCTGAAGGAGCTAAATAAACCGCTTCTCCTCCAAGCTGAAGCATGCCCACTTCAAATGTCATCCTGGTGCGAAGTGAGGGCTTCTGAAAAATCATGGCCAGGATCTTATCTTTGAGCACCTGGCGATATTTACCAGGATTTTTTTTCATTTTATCAGTGAGGTCCATAATCTCGTGGAATTCATAAATGCTCAGATCATGAATAGTGATGAAATCTTTTTTCATATTTGTCCTCCAATTTCTATGATTGGTTTTTCTGATACTCTGGCTACTATCCGCGTTCCGGAGCGATTAATCAGCGCCGCTTTAAGATGGCTGGCCGAAGTAATGAGGACTTCTTTTCCGCCCGCCTCAATGTATTCGATAGCCGCTCTAATTTTAGGACCCATCGAACCGGCAGGAAACTGACCTTCAGCTAAATACTTTTTAGCCTCGTCTATAGTTATTACCGAAAGTGGCTTCTGGTCAGGCTGCCCGAAATTATAATAAACTCTGGGAATTCCGGTCAAAATGATAAACAGCTCAGCCCCAACTTCTCTGGCCAGAAGGCTGGAGGCATAATCTTTATCTATGACTGCTTCCACTCCCTCATAAAGACCGCGGCCATTAATAATTACCGGGATGCCACCACCACCAGCGGCAATTACTACCCGCTCTGACATTACCAGATCACGGATAATCCATTTAGGGACAATATCGATTGGCTTGGGTGATGGGACCACTTTGCGATAACCGCGGCCAGCATCTTCCACCATCGTCCACTTTTTTTGGCGCATCAGTTGCTGTGCCCGAAATTTCGGATAGAAAGGTCCAACCGGTTTAGTTGGTTTCTGGAAAGCCGGGTCATCTTTGTCCACCACTACCTGGGTGATGACTGTGGCTACATCTTTATCAATAGAGTTACGGCGCAACTCATTGATGATAGCTTTCTCCAGCATAAACCCCATACTACCTTCGGTCATAGCATCGCAGACATCGAGGGTAAAGGGGGGAACTTTATTGGAGGCCTCTTCCATCTGAATAAGCAGATTCCCAACTTGAGGACCATTGCCATGAACCACAATAAGCTCATAACCCTTCTTTATGATCTGGACCATCATTTCAGCTGCTTTCTGAGCATTACGCATCTGTTCTTCTTGCAGACCTTTTTGCTTTTCAGGCAGAAGAGCATTGCCACCAAAGGCAATTAAAGCTATCTTCTTTCTCATTTTTTACTTTTGACCTTTTTGATTAAATTTTACTTCCTTTCCCTAATCCTTATGTCTACAGTTTGCTTTTTTATTTTAACCTCCACTTAAAAGTCTTTTAAAACAGTTTTAAGATTGGGGGTCCCAATTTCCTGAAGTTCATAGCGAACCCGGAGGAGCGGTTTATTTACCTTGATCACCCGGTTCAGATCAATTGGAGTAGCACTAATTACCAGATCGCAGTCAATTTTATTGATAGTTGCAGCCAGTTCCTTCATCTGTTTTTCACCATAACCCATGGCCGGGAGTACCTTATCCAAGTGGTTGTATTTTTCAAAGGTCTTTTTGATGCTTCCTACAGCGTAGGGTCGGGGGTCAATGATTTCTGCCGCCTGATACTTCTGGGCAGCTACGATTCCTGCTCCATAGCGCATCCCCCCGTGGGTCAGAGTTGGGCCATCCTCAATTACCAGTACTCTTTTACCAGTTATCTGGGAACCATCCTCCAGAATAATAGGCGAATTAGCCTTAATTACCTTGGCTTTTGGATTAAATTTTTTAATATTTTCCATAACTATTTTTATTTTCTCTTCATCGCAGTATCCATTTTATTAACCACATAAACATCAGCCCGGCGGAAATTGGTTTCTCCGGGATGATAAGCAAGCTCATGTCCGGCTCGGTGAGGATCAACAACCACAATCTCCAGGTCCGATTTATAGAAAGGAAAATCGTTGTTACCACCATCCCAGATAATAACATCGGCCTCTTTCTCAGCCTCTTTCAGGATGGCACCATAGTCAACTCCAGCATAGACCACGATGCCGTTGTCGATGTGTGGTTCGTACTCTTCTCTCTCTTCAATGGTGCATTCGTAACGGTCAAGGTCTTCATAGGTAGCAAATCGCTGGACTCTTTGCTTGACCAGGTCACCATAGGGCATAGGATGTCTGATGACTACCACCTGATGCCCCTTGGCTTTCAGGGTCAGAGCAACTTTTCTGGTGGTCTGACTCTTTCCTGAACCCGTTCTGACAGCACATACGGAAACGACCGGCTTGCGGCTCTTAATCATGGTATCATTAGGCCCGAGCAGGACAAAGTTGGCTCCAGCCGCCAGAACCTGTGAGGCTTTATGCATGACATACTCATGAGAGACATCACTATAAGCAAAGTGAACTTCGTCTACTTTGTAAGTCTTGATGAGATCAGTCAGTTCTTCTTCTGAATATATGGGGATTCCTTTAGGATAGAGCTTTCCAGCCAGGGCAGCAGGATACTTTCGGCCCTCAATGTCAGGAATCTGAGTGGCGGTAAAAGCTACTACTTTATAATTGGCATTGTCCCGGAAATAGACATTAAAATTGTGGAAATCTCTTCCGGCCGCTCCCATGATAATAACTTTTTTCATTCCTCTTTCTCCTTTAAATAAGATTTCTGCTTCATCCGAAGCTAAAAATAACATATAAGTATAGCAAAAAAGGAGGGTTAAAGTCTAATAGACTGGCATTAAGTTATCAGCCGAACGGGATAACGCCTGCTAATTATTGGCTGGTGACTGAAGGAAAAAGGACCTCAGACAGGTGATTTTTTGATAGATATGCTTCCAGCAGCCGGCTGGAAAATCTGGATATTTAGCTCCTCTTATCTGAAACCTTTTTGCCCAATTTTCGNTTTTTAAGCCAATCAGGCTGGAGNTTGACGTTCTGTCCAGGAATTATTGATTGACCTGCCTTTCTATGGGGTAACCAGNCAGGTTTCTGNCTGTTGCCAATATTTTTCATCCGGCAACTCCTTAATTGCCTATCTTAATTTTAATATTTAATTATATATTTAATTATTGCCTTATCNCCGGCTTAATTTTAAATCTCTAAAATGCTCCATTCTAT
>JGI24721J44947_10009012_pt1 | contig 12949 bp, 12 predicted proteins | sample YelNatPaOPGAMG01_FD_44947 | JGI IMG/M metagenome (IMG submission 44947)
GCCCGCCGGCGCTCTGTGCACTCTTTCCACAGCTCCTCGTCATGAGCAGCACGAGTTTCCATGAACTCTAGAAAAGCTTGAAAGTCCGCTCCGTTGAGAGGNACCGGGCTGAGCGCCTCCAAGTGCTCANTCCCTCCTGCATTTCACGTCTCAGTCTTTTTCCTCGTATTCATTNTTCCCGAATCTCGGTAATATCTCGCTCTTGAGAGCTTTAACAGACGCATGTCTTTCTAACGTATGTTGCCGTCGATNCCATCTTCCGCACACTTGGGTGCAGCGGTGGTTATGATATTCATGTTCCCAGGGCCCGCGCCTCCAACAAAGTCGTTCTCCTGCACCTCCTGCGTCGCCAGATTCGCCTCCTTCCTATCCCCATGCTTCGTCACGGGCNATATCGAGGNTGGAATAGGACAATCTGTCTTCAAGCGCCGAAAGGGTACGCATATGGATACTCCATCGCTGTCGATCGTCCCTGTGAATATCTTTTTCGTATTTTTTTCAGACGTTTGAAATCAAAGATATTCTTACAGTACGTCTCCCGGTTTTCACCGGTGAATTCTATCTTCCTCACATCGAACTCCGGACTGATCTCCATGGTGACGTAAAGGGCTGCGGAGTCGATTGTCACAAAATGTGACTTGATGTTGAACAACGGAACGACACTGAGGCGCTTCCTGAGAAGCGCAACCTCCCGTTTCTCTGCTTCTTCCTTTTTACCCACACCCAGCTCCATCTCCGCCTTGCGTTCGATTTCTCGGTCCAAAAACACGAAANAGCNNAGGATGAGGGGACGACATCCTTCTCCATCTTTTCTCATATCTGATACCTTTTCTATTTGGTTGACCAGCCAAAGAACCGCACGGTGCTCTTGAACAGCCCCACGGATAACAGAATCTTCATTCCTGGTAATGTGCAATGTCTGCTTGCTGAAGAATTCGATCTCATCTTCATGCTGGCGACCGTTTGTGATGGCATTGGTAGTGTTCCACATCCCGTTACGAGGGAGGCCCGGGTACAGCGCAAAGATGGAGCGAATCACGAAACGTTCGAGGTTCATAATCATTTGGTGCCTCAGGTTCGTGGCGCACTGCATTGCTCCCTATTCGTGAATACGCGAATCACCCCTGTATCGAATACCGTTGAAGCGGTACTCAGCGTGGTTTTCGTAGAGGGCATGCACTCGCTCATTTCTCGTCGACGCCTACTCTGTGCCAACCATGGGGTGGCGAGCAAATGTCTTGTTGAAAAATTCCTCCGGAACCTCGACTATTTTGATGCCCGTAACGTCATGGTACATCTTACTCACCTTACGCATTAGCCAAGACGAAGCCTTGATAATACTCATGGAGTACGACTCGACACGGTTTCTGATAGCCTCTCGCAACTTTTGTTCGTACGGATCATTTATTTGACGTAGAAGAAAGGCTTCCATTGCCATCTCGTCATACTGTCGCTTCTCATGCAGCTTTTGACGCCTGGCCTCCTGCATCTGCTTCTTCGTCTTCTCCTGTTCCTCTGGACTCAGCATTGTTTTTCATTTCGTGTCGAACCTGGCGACACTGGGCCTCCAGGATCCTGGACTTGTATGTCCGTAACTTTTCCTTGAATTTTGATTTTTGAAAGTGAGCGCACTTCGAACGCGTATGCTAAAAAAACGAAAAAACTCTTGGACACGCTCGCATGTGGGCTGAAGCAGAATTCCGACCAAACACTATATTTTGCTAGGACTTGAACGCAAATAGAAAGCATGCGTTAGAGCAACACGCTTAATATCGGTAGACCATGATGTTGTCGTACATGGACCTCGTCCCCAGCAACAGTGCATGCTCCACATGCTGCTTCGCGTGTTTCCGGTGCGAGTCTACATCTGAGAGGGGTCGCGTTTCCCATCAGCGGTGAGATATGCGTCGTGTCTAATGCCTGCGAGATATGGATGTGCACGTATCGAGCGCATTATAGAAAAAAGAACAGAAACTAGGCACAAACTAGCGACGAGATAACAATCCCCACCTCTTCGGTAAAAGTGAGAAGAGGAAAAAGTTTGCCGCATTCGCGAAAGTATACCTTCCAGTAGGGAGATCCCGCAACCCGGACGAGGCTGCCTGGCTCGCGCTACAGTGAGACTCGGCAGTGGCTTGCGCTATAGTGAGACCTGAGCAGCTCGTCTGCGAAGCCGTTTATACTGGGGCAAGGAGCGGATGTGCTGCGTCTGGGCGTCGCCCACGATGCAGTCATCTCCTAGTATATCGCTTCGCGCTGTCGCAGGCAGGACGTCTATCAGCGCAGATTGCAGGCTCCCAGAATGATTATGAATCCCGACCTTGTGTCAAGAGCAGCACGCCTCGAGCCGACGACCTCAGTTGTAAGGCAAAGCCNTACTGTCCCGATGCTGCATCCGCACAAGCGGTTTAGGCCATACAGCGGATGTTCACGGCATGCACTTGGCGCACATAGAACGTACAAAACGACCATTACCTCCGAGAGAAAATATGGGTAATGGAACCTTAGGGTAGAGTGCAGCATAATGGACGCTTTCTCGAAAGCAACTGGGTGCATAGCTGCATACAATCCGAAAGTGCTGCACCGAGTTTTTGGCATCGATGACCCGGGTTCTATCAAAATGGAAGAGAGCACTGCTCGCTCTCTTCATGGTTTTCGATTTCTCGAACTCTGTTCGGATGTAAGGCCTCGGCATTCGAAGTGAAGCCATGCGTGCTTACGAATTCAATAATAGTTTTGGGATTCTCGGAGGCGTTTTTGGGTGGCTCCCTGGACTTGTAGCCGCCGGAACTCTTTCATTTGCGGGATCCGAGATGATTTGCGATGCCCCCAAAGCAGGGCTCGTCGAATGACCGAAACGAGCATTCAATGCTTACGTACAAGTCTCCACGCTTCTCCTTTTCTCAGGTTTGGCATGCTTAAATCAAATACGTTTCAAGTTTTGGATCTTTCTCTTTCAATGTGATCCACGGACGCAGCAATGCACGTCACTGGATTGACGAGGAAAAACTTCGACCTGCTCCATTGGGGACATACTCAAGAACTCTTACTGAAAGTTCTCTAAAACTATCGCGTCAAATAATCGATTCTGCTCAGAAGGACCAAGATTTGTTTATTTTTGGCCACCAAGGAGACGGCATTCGACGGCAGCACGATGCCTGTCTTGAGATACGCTTCCAAAGGCATCCGCCTCCTCTGTTTGAAAGCAAACGGGTCCCGCGCTCGGAGTTGAGTTATCGCAGCGCTGGCTTCCTGTGGATAATGCGCAACCGTTTTGTCTGATACGGGCGCAGACGGATCGAGATATGTCGACTTGATCTCCAGCCTATGGCTTCCTTCCGGTGCTTTTTCATTTTGGGCAACATCGAGTTCCACAAATTCCGTATCAAATGCGAAACCATGCTCTTTACGGTGCCTCCGACAGAGTACTCGCCGAATGGCTCGCGCAGACGAAGCCGGTGATTCGACCGTACAACACTGGGCACGAAACAGAGGAGCGCATCACAGGAAGCCCATTGCACCAGTCAACTACTTTTGCTGAGCGATGAAGTGAGCGTTTATGAACCACAAGGAAGCCCCCGGGGAGTAGGAAATGGGGTGGAAGTACGGGAACGTCTGAACTGAGCCAAGTGTACCCGCTGCGAAGAGCAAACGTATGCTATATAACAAGGCGATCAAACGGGCAAGCGAAGCGTAGATGGCGACCACCATCTGCGCATCAAACCTGTGAAAAACAGCAGGAAAGAACCAAGTTGAAACTTCAAACTCACCACCGACATCCTTTGAATGCCGATAACGATGCCGCGGCGAGAGGAGAGAGCGGCGATGGAAACTCGGATATGAGCGAGAGAAAAAGATATCTGCTTCCAAAACTGTCCCAAAATGTCTGACTTGCGATAATTGGAAGAAAGCGAACGTTTCTCGTGGACACCCGAGTAAGGAGCGCGTCCGATTTTAATCTAAAATGGGTAGAATGACTCTGGAGCATCGTCTGTACTCCAGTTTGAATTCGATATGAAAAACTGCCGCGTCAAAACATTCCATCGGCAGAACGCGAATCGTGGACACTTACTTCGTGCCACGCGAGAAGTGTGCTCGATTCAGCCGCAAAATCTTTCGCTGTTCCCACNCGCATTTTCGAGCGTTCCCGCTTGAAAAATACACATTAAGGTGCAACTTGCCACAAAACCGCCTTTACACAAACTTAGACTATGATTGCGACTGGTTTGGCGCGAGGACGGGGTTCGGTCCAGGCGCGCTCACGGCCGCCGGCTTGTGCCGTGGCTCTCATTTGCCACCAAGTATCAGCTATTCACTCGTGCGGGTGAGCTCAGAACATTTAATTACATGCGCTTTCAGTCTCAATGAGCCATACGTGGTCGTGAACAGGAAACACTGCGGCGCACTGGCGAGCCGTTCCAGAACACTGAGCCAGTCAAACGTTCACAGGCTAAACGTGCGCACTTCTGTCAGACAGAGCACTCGCATGGATCCCGGATGCGCACCCTGACCGGTGTGCCTCGAGCCGATGCCTCTCAAGGCAATCCAAAGCTGTTCTGTGTCTGCACGAAGGCAGCAGCGCCAACAGCGGCGCATGGAGCGTACCCGCAAGCGTTCGACTTGAGCGTCGCGCTCGGGACATTGCTAGGTCGATCTGGCCTCTATCCAATGCAGAGACTGGTTTGGAGTCGGTAGAGCATGGGGGAATCTATGGGCGAGAGGTGATCACTGCTCTGGTTGCCAACAGCAATGACGCGTTTTGGAAATCCCTGTTCAATGACGCCCATTCAACGCTGCGACAAGCTGATCAGAGCTTCGTGCAGTTCGCATCAAAACGCCTCGAGGTCCAACGCGACAATTGCTGGAATTTTTGAAGCGGTTCGCACCTGTCTGCATACCAGACAAACTTACTAAATATGAGGCAGCTCGATGTTGAGCCTGCTGCACAAAACACTTACGAGTGAAGTTTTTCGTCCACGTCTCCAATCTATGAGACACATCCACGTCTCGTATGCGTCAAAGGCGGTCGGCCAGCGATAGGCCTTGTGTTCACGATATTTACCACATGAGATCGATGAGTCTTACCAGGAATCCCNNGCATGCGCGAAGTTTATCTGCTTCCANGGAAGCGGCTTGCATGCACGATGTCGCTTGCCGCTTGACCCCAATCCATTCCCACTGATCGAGTTCGAAGCAGATCGTACCCCGAATGCCACTCTGGACGCTGAGCGCGTAGAGCGTCTCTCGTTCCAGTCTACACGTAGCATCGCGCATCGTAGGCAAGGCATTTAAGGATGCTCTACCTCACCCGAAAAATCTAACCACGCAGGGCTTTCCGCCTCGATATAAATTTTCCTGCCTTCTGAAGTGGTGAATGCAAGCGCGACTGCATGCAAATGGTGACGGTTTGTTCCCTGTAAATCACTCAGAGAGCCGTAACGAACGTCGCCGTAAACAGGCATACCCAGAGCATGTGCATGGAGACGGATCTGGTGTGTCCGCCCCGTGACAGGTGCACACAGAACACGGTACAACATCGCTGGATGTGCTTCCAAGTCACCGACAAGACTATTCTCGGATTTAAGCGGCGTCCTGTTTTCGATGCGAAACCAAGTCTCTGCAATACGAACTGGACGGCGCATTCGATCGTGCAGACGTTGCCCGACGCATTCAAGAGGGTAGAGACGGTGCAGTCCCCGCCTTGTGGTGCCGTGCCCACTTATGACCCGTAGCACACACCCAACTTGAAACATGGGTGGCATTTGATCATCATGTTGCATATGTTTCCATTGCACTTGGTGCAAGTTTGCGATATAGAGCTTCTCTAGGCTGCCTGAGCGTCTTGTGGTCAGGGCATTCCAGACTTGATTCGCCAAAGGCGTTTTTCCAAAGAGTAAGATGCCGCTCGTATCCCGGTCGAGTCGGTTCGCTAGGCGCCAGGCCTGTGCACTTTGTCGGTGCTCTGGCGACTCAGACATCATGGCCATGTACAGAACTGTCGATGACAGGACCCCAGCGGGTTTAGAGTACGCGATAAATTCATCGTCCTCAAACAACTTTCGCGGTGGTTGTACTTGCCAGTCTGCGGGCAGACTGGCTGCATGGGCGCAAGGCAATCCGTCCCGCTGCGTTGAGAACTCCGGCCCTTCAGCCACATGCAGATGTTTCGCACCGCTCCATTCCCAGTGTTTCGTGTAGTACGACTCCAGGGTAGTGGCCCTTTGGCCGCGCTCGACCTCGACCGCCCTGCGGAGCTCGGGTTCGTCAGCAAGATAGGTTTCCGATGCGTCTAGACAGTCGAGTTTCAATAAAGTCGAATCGCTGCAGGCGTTGGAAAAGGCAGCAAGCTTGGCTGCTGACGCGCTTGCATCGCGCTCAGCGCTGAGGACAACGGTGTACGTGGCTCGCCAGAGCTTCGACGAAGTGTACGCTTGCACACGTGGTAAGTCGCCAGCCAGGCTCATACACTGGTTCGAGGAGCGTCTATTCTGTTCGGAAAACAACTTTTTACGATCGATTGAGTTTCCCCAGTGACCTGCACCAGGGCGTGNTCGGTAACTTCGTTTCCAGTGCCTTGCGGCGCTGTGCACGTTTACCTTGGTGCGCCCAGCTTGGTGTAACACAACGCGCATGAGGCGCTACAGAGCGCAACAGGGAACAGACTCGTAACAAATCATTCAGCTTACCTCTAAAGCGCTCATTCAGTAGCACGTTCCAGGGCGGCCTCCGAGCTTATAGGTATTTGGAACGCAGTCGCAGCTGCAACAGCATAGACCATAGCCGCTGGTTATCCCCGTCCCAGAACTGGAGAATGTCAGCTCTATTCTGTTTCACTCCTGGTGCGTTGCATCGCAGCAGATCGGGATCCCTATGTAACATACTCTGCAGATTCTAGACGAATTGCCTGTGGGGTATGTTCGTTACTGAAGTGTCCATGGAGGACAGCATTCCTCCTTCAGGTCCGTCATACCACAGGACTCTGATGATTGAGGAACAATGGAAGAAACAAGTATGTGCGCTCTGTGGCAAATACAGATATTTTTAGAGACTGCTTGCCGTCAATGGTAGAAAACGACACGTTGATCATCTTAAGAAAAGCAAAGGATATGGTCATAGCCGTCACAGGTGTCTCCGTTTTCTCAACAGCTTGTTCCTATGGTCCTGGAAACCCTGGGACACTGTCGCAGAAGAGTCCTAACTCACCCAAGGGCATCGTCCATCGTGATTGCATCGACAGCGTTCCTGAAACGTCGCTATCCGTATAAAGCAGAGAGACGTCAGTTCGTGCGTTTTAGTCGATGAGACGTGCGTCGGACGGAACGGCCGGTGCATGTTTGGGCATTCGCGGAGAGGGAGATCTTTCTAGGTCCGATCGAGCACGATGAGAACGACAACATCATCCTCTGTTCGAGCTGCGGTGGATTGATTTGGCTCCTTCAGCTTCACTCGTAGAGCAGGCACGTACAACAGCACCCACTTTGTCGAATCATAGAAGACTTTCCTCTGACCTTTGGCGGCGTCCCTCTACAGCCAGACGCGGCATTTCACCATTCCTCTTGCGTTCGAGCTTTCGACGAATGTGTTGGGGTAGAGCTGCTTTTCATTTCTCCGTACTCTACGTGATTAAACCTCATCAGATAAGTCTTTCATATCGAGAAAGGTAAAGATCGCTCAACTGTGCGAATCGCTGAAGCTTTCAGCACACGGCGACAGCGGGCTATAATTCATCTTTCTTCCGCAAAAGCCACCCCCCTCCAGAAATGTCCCCACCTAAAGGCGTAGGGAATTGCATTCATTTGCAGTAAGAAAAAATGCAAGGGAAAGGAATGGATATGGAATTCGAGGACCCTGGAGGGCCGGTATCGCCCGCTGCCGAAAACAAACGGAAAAATCCTCTTCTCATCACCCATCGAAGGCAAAAAGTAGCAAGTGACGAAAAGCACGAAGGAGAGGAAGGCAGTAGATAGGCGAGAAAAAGCGTTTGCCCGACGGGTCGATGACGAGACCCTAGTCGCACAGAGGGCATGCGTTCGAGGACTCCTTGCACTGATGAGTTCCACCAGAGGCCATGAGTGCACAGAGTTCGTGAACCGAGACCTCAACGCCACCATCGATTTCAGCCGATGAAGACGAGACCTACGGCGCTGACGCGATCCGATGCTGTGAGGCAGCGACTCAGGCTCAGGATCTACGAGGCCAGGCTGAAGCCGATATAACAGTCGAGAGGTAAAAAGGCTGGGAGGCGTCTGCGGGTAGGTATATATATACTCGATGGTTATGAAACATTTTCGTACCAGTGACGTGCCAAGTGACTCTGGTTATGCTTTTGTTACCCCTGCAGCAAGCCCGACACCGGGGCCGGCGCCTATGCGATCGCTCAGCAGCAACCTTCACCTGGGCGTGCAGGGAAATTGCGAACAGCACGGCAATGACACGCTTGCGTCGCTGTGGTTGCAGCCCAGGGCACAGAACACGTTCCAGACGCCTCAGGGCTCAGCGTCTAGGTCGTACAACATGGCGCATCGGGTAACTCGTGAGCGAACGTTAGGCAAGGTTGAAGATTCGAAGAAGCCGAATAATGCAGCTCCATTCCTTGCAGGAATCTTCACGCAGAATCCTGAAGGGTCTCCAAGCGACTCGTTCCTTTCTCCCGGTTTACAGGGAGAGCAGCCCCCACAACTCGCGCTTACTCAAGAGGAGACTAGAACGAAAACCTTATTGAACCTTTTTTTCGATAATGCTCATGGGATTCGGAGAAACTGTGCGGATTCTGCTGCCCTGGCATCGAAAGAAGGCGACGGATGGGTATCCATCTCGTGGAAGGAGTACGGTAGACTGGTTTGTCAAATCGCTAACGGCCTGAGGCAATGCGGGTTCGAGGCCGGCGACCACGCTGCCATCTTGGGTTCGAACTCACCCAGATGGCTTATCGCGGACCTGGCGGTCATGTGTCTTGCAGGCTGTACCACCGGTCTATATCCGAACGATCTAGCGGAGCAAGTTGCGTTTGTCTGTGAGAATTTTCGAGCGAAAGTTGTTTTCGTGGACTCTGAAATGCAGTACGCAAAGCTGCTAGATACTGCNGAAATGCTTGGGNAGCTTCAGCTCGTCGTGCTCATGAATGATACCACACGAGAAGTTTCGCCTCGATGCGGTCGGAAACCACACTGGAAAAATATTTCGTGGAGCGAACTATTGAAAAAAGGCCGACGGCACTTTGAGAGCGCAGCAACGAACATTGAACGCCAAGCGAGAGCCATTTTGCCGTCGGCAATCTGCATGACCGTATACACTTCGGGGACAACGGGAAAACCCAAGGGAGCATGCTATCGACATCGGAACCTTTATTTCATTGCAGAGGAAATATCCCGTTGTGTAGGTTCAAACGGCGGCGATATTACACTGTCGTTTCTCCCACTCTGCCATATCGCGGAGCGCATTCAAGGTGAATTGCTTGCTATCTATGATGCGAATGCCGTCTATTTTGCGGAGAGCTTTGCTACAGTGAAGAACAACCTGGCGGAGGTGCGTCCGACCCTGTTCCTGTGCGTGCCAAGGGTATGGGAAAAGTTTGCGTCCGCGCTCAAGCAACGCTTCGCCTCGGAGGCGCTCCTTCGACGCGCCGTCATCAGCCAGGCACTCCGAAACGGCGCATCCATTGGTGAGTGTCGCAACAGCATACGCGGACAACGGCCAGCCATCTGGACCACCGTCCAGTGGCGCCTCTACCAGAAGCACATCATTGGCAAAATCCTGACGCAGCTTGGGCTCGATCGATGTCATACGTTCGCCTCGGGAGCAGCGCCGCTGAATCCAGAGATCTCACGCTTCTTCCGGAGCATAGGTATCGACATCGCGGAGCTGTATGGCCAGAGCGAGAGCACGGGTGTCATCGCGCTGACGCCAAAAGGCGCCATCAAGCCGGGGACCGCGGGCCTGCCCCTCCGTGGGATTCAAGTAGTTCTTGGTGCGGATGGAGAAATCCTCGCGAAAGGCGATAACGTCTTCGCTGGTTACTACAATGATGCACGAGGTACTGCCCAAGTTATTGACAATGCTGGGTTCTTGCACACCGGTGATGTTGGGAGTTTCGATGAGGACGGCTATCTTGTTGTCACCGATCGCCTGAAAGATCTGATTAAAACATCAGGCGGGAAATTCATCGCGCCTCAGCCAACAGAAGCGCGGCTTAAAACGTTCGACGGCATAGCCCAAGTAGTGGTTATTGGCGACGGAAAACCGTACTGCACTGCACTGATTACGCTAGATGAGGGTGCGCTCCCGGCGTTGACCTCTAAGATTGGCATAGAATCTACGGAGTCTCGCCCCGATATACTCTCCAGAGATAAGCGAATCATTGATGTGATTCAGCATTACATCGATGAAGTGAACGCGACACTGCCGTCGTATGCAACGATCAAGTACTTTCGAATCCTTCCCACCGAGCTTACCGTGGAAGGCGGCGAGCTCACCCCAACCCTGAAAGTTAAGCGCCGTGTCGTACAAGAAAAGTACGCCCATGTCATCGATGAAATGTACGTCTCAGGTGAGAGGGCAACCGCTAAAGCATCCGGGAACGCCCTTCGAGTGGCACCATAAAGGAATAAGGTAGAAGCTTTTCGTGCAGAGCGTGCGTTCGCAAGGGCACTGACACGTTCCTGTCGTCATGGGCAAATCGACTGAATCATGAATGCATATGCATATGGCAGCGTCTATGACATTTCGCTGTTCAGAATACATGCACCAAACGACACCCGTAGCAGAATAAGATTGAATATATCCATTTACTCGGGCATACACGCCAAACTTTGGGCCTCTTCTCACAATTGTCAACACCAGCCCCTGGCGGCTTTGTCGGCGGCTGCCCCAACTCCCTCTCTCATATCTTCGGCTCTGAACGCGCTAGACGCCTGTTTTGCTGAAGCTCTATTGTCAGTAGTCCACGGTTGTTCGCACCTGCCTCAGAGTCTCGATCTCGCCGCATCCGACTGCTGTTTACGCTTCACCTGCACAGACGAAAGTTGTTACTGCCTTTTCACTTGCTATTTCCCTCTTCTTTGTATACAGCGTCGGAATGCCTTTCACAACGGGGACACTTGACTGTATTCAGGTGTTCCAATAGGCCCGCAATACGTGCTTCTCCTCCGAGAGCTCCCCATGCCACGTCAAGACTCGCTTCAGAGGTCAATGTATGCCCTTGAACGGCACGGAAGGTTCACCTCGATATCCTCCTCCGTTTCCGTGCCCAGAGGCATACGGTCTGATCACCGACTTCCTCTGGACGATGCGTTCCAAGAGTGCATTATCCGCTGCACTCAAAAGCGTACGATGTCCCATTCGATAGAAGANTTTTTCTACCCGATACTGTTCACGATGAAAAAAAGTACCGCAGACAAAATCAAGGCTGGAGACCAACTCGGATATAATCATCTGTCTGCACTCGCTACTTACAAAACTGTGATGCACTCTCCATTGGAAGCGATCGCTGCTATAACTCNNGTACGAGNCCCAGAGCGCTTTCGACGCAAACAGATGAGACGAGAGCGTCCGAGGGCAGTTTTTGTGAAGGACCTCATGCTCTTGTAGAACGCTGTTTCGTCGAATGCCGCAAAAATTGGAGGATTCATTTTTCAAGTAGAAAGGATTACTTTGCAAGACAAGTCCAGAGAGCTTTCGGCATGAGCTTGTGAACAAGGCATCGAGGATCGACGTCGAGTTTTCTCTTTGTCAATCCAGTGGCGNGCATTNGTACACCAATGAGCTGCTTTGAAACAGAAGGATCGAAATCCTGAATAATGCACGTTTTGCATATGGTATACGTAAGGAAATTAGAAGAGTGGAAGCTTCGAGTATGGATTTTATAAGGATACCGGTTATTTAAGGAAATCTTGTTCGAGCGTTGCTATTTCTTGTCGATTCCTGTGACATCAAGGTTTCCAGCGGCGAAGAGGCAAACAAGCCGTTCCGTAATAACGACCTAGGATCGTAAACCCACATCTTGAATCCGTAAGCCGCCACAGCTGTATATCGAATATCGAGGCCGTAAATTTAACGAGAGGGGTCGAAAACGTATCTCAAGGNAGGAATAATGCGAGTAGTTCATGTTGTTCCGTTTATTCGTACTCGGATGAAAAAGGGCTTCTAGCGCAGCATCCCAAACGATATGCCTTTGCAAATCATGGTGACGGACGCGCATTACGAAACGAGATGGTGCAGAAGCCCCCGATCGAAAATTTGTTCGGAAAAAGCACTAGCTAGCACCATTTGTCGAGCCAGCAACCGCTGGATGCCGGAATCCGGTGTGCCTTGGCGTGCAAAGCAAGACTGCATCGCGGGACAGTCTTCAGAGTAGCTTCGGCACGACGCTCAAAAAGTGCGAAAACGAATGCAACAAAACCCACAAATGGGGCACGATGTTTCCGACCCAGTAGATGACCGCCGAGGGCGCTCTGGCGTATGCTTTCGGACGCACGAGCACGAATAAACAGGAATGGCGCGCGTGCTCCGTTTCGAGACCTCGGTGATCACAGCGTCAGGACATGTGTACAAGCTATTGGGCGAATGCGCTGGTAACGACCCCGATAAAGTTCCTTTTGTTAAGGCAGATAAAGAACGCATGGATCCAGAAGCTACTTCGGGTGCCTGCCAGTGTACCAGCAATTTTGAGGTCGACGCTTCCTNTCAGGCACCTGCCGGATCGGCTACGGCCGCCNCCGTTGTGCGCCATGTGCCGATCCATGAAACCATAATGTCAAGATATGTACCAAAGTCAATCGGCGGGGAATCGTCGCTACCCGGACTCGTGCGGCGTTAGTACACTCCTGTGTTGTAAGCGTACGCTTTAGCATACCGCTCCTACTGTTATCAAGATGGTAAACCCAAAGAAGCTGGAGAACCCGATGCGGGAGTTGAGAGTGGATAAGCTTGTTATCAACTGCTGCGTCGGCTC
>JGI24721J44947_10009014_pt1 | contig 12947 bp, 10 predicted proteins | sample YelNatPaOPGAMG01_FD_44947 | JGI IMG/M metagenome (IMG submission 44947)
CGCCCTGGTATCTGATGATCTGCTCTGTGTGGAGACGCTGGGAGGTTGGTTGGGCTGCGCGGTGTCTCTCTGAGGGCACGTCACCGAAGGCGGAGTCTGAAACGATCGCACAACGCTGCGTTTTCATGGATGCAAGACTAGTTTTCCCGGTGCTGGAGCGCGAATCCTAGGCTTGCTGACCGCTGCAAGTCACCGCGCTTGAACGCGTCCTGGTGCTTTCTCCAGCCCGAGAGGTTCCTGTGCAAGTACCCTGGAAGTAGCCCATAATGCATGCCACACAACGGCACACAGCGATAGGTATCCAATATCGCATCCATATTCCGATCAATACTGATCGGCTTGGTGTTGTGCTTGTACCAGCAATGTTTCGATTCCATGAAGAACGTCGCGAGTTGCTTCTCAGGCGTGCAGGTGCAAGGTCGGCGCCCCGGTTAAATGCAATCCATGGCAACTATTGAGGTATGCGCAGTAATATGGAATCATGGAATACCCGGATCGTTCATGAATTGTCCAAAACAATCCCTTCTGATGTACGTAAACGGTCCTGCAGCCTTTTTTGGATTGATGAAGCGTTCCATACCAGGGTCTTATTCGAGCGAGGAATGCAATTTGCTCTCTTCTGGCCACTGATCTATGCTTATCCGAAGTTTTTAGCGTTTGAGCACGCAGCCCGAACTACGCACAAAACGATATTCTCGAAGCTTCGCTTGGCTCTACGCCGCTGGTCGCTCCGAAAGAACGAGGCATTTCCGGTCGTTGATTGAGGTACTGGATCCTAGGTGCAGAGAGTGCCAGCGTGCATTATTGCTCGTGGAATCATACCATAGCAAGCCTCTAACCCCTAAATTGCCTCGTTACGTGACGTTCGGTTCGCATCCTGTACACCCTCTCGTGTATCTGTCTCTGGATGGATCTNTTGCTCCCTGCGATTTTTCAGCGTGCATCCGCGCCTGCGATGCGTGTTCGTCGATCTGAACTTTTCTATACAAATTTGGTAGAACCGATACCTACACGATTTGTAAGCGCTCGATGAATGACATGGGTGCAGCGCCTGTGCGCTGCTGTTCGTCAAGCGTCATGGGCTTCCAACGAACGACGCAATCTATCGCGTGTTCCCTTGCGAACTCTTTGAAAAAATGGCCAATGCACGCTTCTAGTCTCAATCGAATCGAAACTGCTCGTAACCCAAGCTCCGCTTCATGCATTCGTGCCAGAGATCGTCCCGCGTGAAAGAGCAAGACGCTCATGTATGCTCTGAACGAAACAAAAAATGCAGCACTCTCTGCACCATGTGGTGCTCAGAGCATCAAAATGGATTCTGACGTCGTCATTCGACTTAATGGTATGCGTCCTGGCGTCCACCATTCCCGACGCTCGATAAGACCGATCCCCCCGAAAACTTATAGATCACATCGCATCTCTTGCCTCGAGCATCCGCTGGGATGTCGCACTGGGATTTGCTCAAAAAGTTCCAGTGGAATGCGAACAGCTGGGTGCCCTGCATCCAGGGCTCGTCCGAGCAGTTGCTCGATGAGTTTTGTCAAGGCGAGGAAAGCTGGGCGAGCGCTACTCAAGTAGGAGACGAAACCATCCAAGATTGTACCTAGAAACTCGTTCTTTGAAAAATGCTCCCTGCTGGTCCGTTCTAGAGAGAAGGCCTTGACAACAGTTTCAGACTGATGTGTTCGCAACGACACTTGATCGTCTTTGGCTTTCCTCATTCATTTTCACTGAGCATCTTGCTCTTCTTTGTCCGGCGATTTCTGCTCCCTCTCTTCAGATTGGCGGATTGACGTGGATGTGATCGGTGTGACCCACATGCGTTCTTCCTCGGGATTCGGACACGCTGGGCGGACGGTGCCTCTAAACTCGCACTCTCGATGTACGTCAATAATATTCCTCAAGTAAGTTTGTGTCTTCGTGCCCGACGCGAGCACGCTAGCGGTCTGAAGCGCGCCTCTCCGTTCCGCCCCCGTAGACGATCAGAGGAGCAAGGGAGCCCTGCTGGACTGGAGCAGGTAAAGAAAGACTCGCCAAAGAACGGTTCTACGGATGCGAACGACCCGCCTCTGGATTCTTTAGNATAGAAATGGCATTTGACACCGGAGATGACGCTTTGGTCGGGTCTGTACCACGGAAAATAAGCTGGCATGCACAGCAACCTAACGAAAATTACAGCCTTGTTCTCTTTGACAGCCGTTGAGTCATGGAATGCGAAGATGTCTTAGACCGGAACGGAAAAACGCGGAACGGAACACCCACGTCGTAGTAAGTCAGCGAAGAATGGGGTGCCAAACGATATCGTCCATTTAGTGAGATATGCAGGCGACCGTACAACGGCTACATCGCCAGGGCTGATTTGCTCGCCATGCTCGCTTATCTCTGCGTTACGAACAGTTGCTCGCCCGTCATGAACTACCCTTGTATGGTTCAACCATTCCCCTCGACTACAGCCGCAGCGATTGAGACGATGTCCCGTGCCAGGTGGAATACGTGCTCGCATCTCACGACGCGAACGATCGCGGGCTCCGCAATGCCCGACGCTCTCCGATAGAAGCGCGCTTTTTCTTTCCCATCTGAGTACTTTCATCCCTGTGCGTATGGACGAGACGTAAGCGGCACATCCTATAGCTTCATTTGTAGTGTTTCGGAAAGAACGTATAGAGCGCAATAAATTGACTTCGAGACATTCATTTCGACAGCGTTGGATATGTTCTCTCNTGGAGGCNTGGCACCCAGGATATGAACCACGGCATGCGTCATTCATCATCACCGTGCTGATCGTAGAACGTCGGACGCTTTCATCTAATATGTTTTTCTGCAAGCAACTAGTCACAACGTAAAATCTTTCCGCAACCTCTCTCCAGTTCACATCGTACTTTTCTTTTATTTTTTACCCTGGAAAAAATCAAACAAAGACGACAAATAAGATCTGGCACAGGTGTTCAAGAATCCGATCCCTCAAGTACCATACGCACGCTCGATACACATCGAACGTGCTGCGAATGGAGTTTATTTGCATCGCACGGAAGCTCCGGGACGCCGTCGGCCGTGCTCGTGTTTGCACCAGAGGCCGCTGGGAAGCCCAAAACGTCACCGAGTTTTAGTGGCAGTCACACGAGCACCGGTGGCAACTTTGAAGCAAATCTTTTATCAGTGATACGCTGACTGCACATGCACATGCACACGCACATGCACATGCACACGCACACGCACACGCACACGCACACGCACACGCACATGCACACGCATCAAGTGCGCGTCGCGGCCGCCAGTAGATCCTAGCCCTCGAGCCCTAAACGGCATACAGGGATGAATGCGCGTACCATCGAGGTACACGCATCTGTCGACAGCTCATTCAACAAAGTGTGCTCATGGCTGCATGATTCATAGGCACATCTTATCGGTCAAGGAAGCGTGCAACCTCTTTCAGTGAACGGAATTTGCGTCCGTCCGGGGATACATAGACACGATCGATGCGTCCGGCTAGGGATCCACCTTTGCGGATTTGCTCCTCGAGTCGCCAGCCCGGTGGGAGCATCAGCGTCAGCGACGGTTTGCGTCCACCCCGATGACGACGGTCCGTCGCTCCAGCACCAACAACGAGGCCGTTCTGACCTGCCACGATCTCCGTCTGGTCAAGCATTCGGCGGGTTTCCTCATTCACCCTATGGCCAGTGCGGTGGCGTTTGCGCTTACGGGCAAGTGCACGATCACTGTCTTTTTTGATCACTGGCAGTGACGATCGCGGAAATCGATGAGCGGGTTTCGAAAGTCTCGCAGCTGCACTTGCTGGCGATGTCAGCGGTGAGGTCGACGACGAACGCATCGCCGACGCGTTCCTGTTCCGAAGGGCCAAAGCCTCTTCCCGGGACGACCTGCGGGGGNGGCGGAGACCCTGCTCCGCATCTCGAGCTGGTTCTTCTGCTTCATCGCTCCATGCTTCCTCGGAGTCGTCTCCGTCGCTTAGCTCGTGGGTGTACCACGCCCGATGCGGATACATTTGCGCAGCCGGTGCGGCTATTGTCGACCGCGGGAGCGCACGCGGTAGCGATTCGGAGACAGCGTGAGGAGCCCTTGCCGTGCTGCGCGACGCGTTCAGCGTCGCAAGACGCTGAGCGGCTTCGAGTGCTCTAAAGTTCGAGTCAGCTGCATTTGAATCCTCCGCTCTCGACGATTCNGCGGGAGGTGCGGCCCCGAGTGCGCGCCTCGTCACAGCGGGNGGTGCTTTGCTTTTGACCTGCCAGTGGTCCGCACCACGCCAGATNGCGTACGGACGAAGCTGATCCAGGTGGAACCATTCGTCACTGCCGTCCGCGAAAGCGACGAGAAAGCCCTTGCGCGCTAAAAAATTTCGAACTTGGCCAACAGTCCAACAGCAGCCGTGGCCACTGGTGGACGCAGTGCGCGACGGCATGTCCGTCGAGCTTGTGCTCTTTCCTTGGATTTGATCGACCGCCGCCTGTTCTGCAGTGCTTGTCGAAGCGGATGGTGTCGCTGATGTTCCCGCACGTCCATGAGACAGCGACAAAAGCGCCTCTACAGCTTCGCCAACACCGGGACGCCATTCTGGCATTGGTGGCGGGGGATACGGCCTCAACCGTGCGCCCAGCACAACCCGGTGCGGGCCCTCGGGCATTGCTCCCGTTCCCCCAGCTGCAGCACCTTGAACATTTGCAGGGCATGCGCCAGCTGTTTCCGAGTTAGCACAAGCATCTGCCCGGATGCGGAGCACCTCGTCTGCACTGAGGAATGCAATTTCATAGGCGGTCTTCGTCAACGGTGAAACATCATCGTATTCGCACACGCGATTGATACCATCATCCTGCGCGATTTCCACCGCTGAGAGAAGCGACTCGGTGCTTGATGGCCATGAAACGTCCGCCGAGATAATCCGCGCCGGACACCAGGCCCGGGCTGCTCCCGCTGAATCTAACAGCTCCACAACCTCGCCCGGCTTGTAGACTCGCTGGCACTGAAGCCGCGGCGTGGGCGGTATGCCCATTGCCGTCGACCGATGTGGAGACTGTAGAATCGCTGGCGGCTCTGAGCGAACCGGAACACATCTCCAGTTCGAATCTGGAATCGCCGCTGGTTCCTTTTGCCCGTTGTCCGCAAAAGACCCTGTATTCGACCAGTCTTGCCCCAGGGCACCGTAAGCGGGCGAGATTCGCAGCACCGAATCCGGTCGAGGCGATATCAACGGCGACGATTGCGACTGGCCCCCGGCGCCCGGTTTCGCAGCTCGACCACGTTCGTGAGGCCGCTTTGGACGTCTACGCGGCGCCGCATCCACAGTGGAATCTTGTTGCGAAGCGGAGCTTTGCATCGGCCCTAAATCCTGGGCAATCGATACAGGATTGTACATCCTTGCCTCAAGCTGGCTATCGCCTGATGGTGCCTGAGCATTCCAGGCACTCGTTGAGCGAGGCAAACTTGCGTTGGACGAGACTGCGTCGGTGGTCCCCGATGGCCCAGCGGCACGCAGCCCACGAGACTCCGAGGCCGTGCGCTTCCCCGGGGTCCGTGCGCGGCGATTCTTGAACCATAAGCGACAGGAGCGAACTGGAACGCCACTTGCCGAAGACAGCGCCTGCAACTCCGCTGTGCTCGGCATTGGATTCTGCTCGAAGACGGTTTTCAGCATCTGCATCTGCTCTGGCGTAAAGCGATGCCTCTTCATTCGTGACGCTTCTTCGGAAGATCGTTCGCTTTGAGTCGCTGCTCGGCCATCCGAGTGCGAGCCCTCAGTGCCACGAGCCAGAGCGTCCACTGCGTCCGCTGTTCGAAACTCGTGCTCAGCGGGTGCCCACGTCGGCAGCGGTGAATGCACCAAACTGTGACCGGCAACGTCCATTGGCCTCTCACAACAAAAGGGTAGCACGGGCTGTACGATAAAATGCCCACTGGCTAGTGTTCAGGGCGGCCAACGCAAGCGGCCCCGGTGCCGCTGGCTTCCGCAAAGCCAAGCGTTCTTCCGAACACACGCGCACCAGAAAGTGCCGTTCGCAAGCGTTCGTTGCTAACTTCCGTGACTTTTCTACAGTCACTCAGTGATGGCAGGCTCGAAAAAGCCCACTGGAAAACTGCGGTTTCCGCGCGAGGCTGCACGCAACGGAGCTGAGCGTCGCAAGCAGTAGAGACCGGCTACGTTGATTTGCAGCGTCTCGTGGCGATCGCCGAACACGCAGCGAATCTCGGGCTTTGCAGTTGGCTTGCGGAGGTTGGCGCGCTGCGCACACGCCGAACGCCTGGCAGCAGCAGCAGCAGCAGCCTGCCGCATGCCATCGCGCTGTGCGTGCGCCGGCGGTGCGCTCATTGTGCGCGTTTCCCGCGCATGCCGATCGATCGATCGATCGGCAGCGTCGGCACGCATCGGCAGGCTGGGTCGGATGCTGCTGTGAGGCATTGTATACACACGAGTCGTGATCTCCGTAGATGCGTACGGATGGTGATAATGGTAATGGTGATGATTCGCGGCGCTGGGCGGTCGTCGTGCGAATGAACCACTGCTGTCCTTGATGCTGTTAACGAACGCGCACTCTGAGATCCGTGGTAAGACTGGACGACTCTTGAAGTTGAAGGAATTGCGGGTGGAAGGCCGATCGCCTGGGGCCCCAGACGCAACGTCGCGGCGCTGCTCTACATCCACGCCAGGCTAGAATGGGGAGCTTTTTCAAAGCAGCTTTGGTGTACAGTGCAAAGATTTCGATTATTCCGATAGTTATCAGAATCGACTTTTCGGGATCTTTTTTCAATTGGTTTTCTTTCTGCTCCCCGTCTTTGAATACGCAGGTCTCTGCTATCAATCAAACACAATTATTGGCAGTGGCAAGGTATTGATGACAGCGTCATGGTCTAGATTTCGTTACTTGTCGCTGTTATGCTCAGACTTTTGATGTGCAGGTAAAAGTTGCGATGTGCGCTTCGTTCGCTATGTTCATCTTGGTCGTAGACCGCCTTGGTGTGCGTTTCGCAGCGTGAAACTCAACTGCGTTCAGATAGTTGCATATGTGTGCGAGAACCCCTCCTATGAAGGTCACTATGTCATGCAAGAAAGCTTGCTTCATCGCTCGGCGCATGCCCCTCACGAGAATAGAAGGCCCGCTGTGATGCCCGGCTCCATTTTCGCGCTCGTTGCAGTACCTGACCGTGACCGGCTTCGGCTGAGCGATCCCTCGGCGAGTGCGGTGTCCGCTGCACGTGCAAGCGCATGCTGTTGGATTCAATGGGGGATTTGTGGAACGCCATGATGTTCTTGATCAGAAAGCACCAGCGGGATAATTCAGGATGGAAACCAAGTCGGGAAATTTCGATCCATTTACGCGTCCTTCTTCCAGAACGGTAACGAACTCTCCACCGGAGGCTATAGAGTCCGAGTAGAAAACCCTTTCCAAGCAAACGGAAGAGATAGCGAGCCTCTGGGAGCGTATCCTATCAGGTTGTATGCTATGGGGGAATGCATTTTCGTCGATAGCTATTTAAAGAGGATGATTTATCTTTTCAAAGGCGCCGATTATATAGCGTGGCCAGTTGCGCGAGCGTTCCGCTTGAGCATGTTTAGAAGTTTTCAAGGGACGACGTCGAAGGCGTTTCGTCCCCAATCCAACGGTACGAGTTGCTGCGCCCAGAAGTTGCGTTGGAGCAGAAAAATACAACACTTAAAGAATGCGTGATTTGATTACTCCACACGTAAGGAACAGAGAAGCGTGGAGATTTTATTTATGAACCGGATACTAATATCGGTTAGTTTACGGATCCTTGTTAAAGGGGGCGTCGCATACCACCTGGGTTCTCGAGGTGTCACGAATTTCAGCGACAGCGCGTCGAGCGAGCCACTCCGAAACAGCGCCAGAGAATCCAAAAACTACACACGAACCCGTAACATCTTATTACTGTACCTCGAGCGTCGAAGCACCACATCTGAGACCAGTGTCGGAAATAAATGCTAGGCCCAAACATGGGCACTACTCCCGTGCGCCATTTTCATCAGAGACGGATACAGTCGAGCGCGATCCAAGATGCCGCAGCGGCTGCAAGTTGGCTGCGTTTGCCGGTGGAGCGTCAAGAACGTAAACATCAAGCTATTCCTGGAACGCGCATGCGTCGCATACATCTCCGGGGAAANGGATGTCTTTCGAGTGCACCAGCACCAGGCAAGCTGAATATACCTTGGATCTTGGAGACTGGTGTGCTCAAAGTTGATAACTCCGTGCCACATGTGCTGTCATGCGCCACGTGTGAGTCTGAGCTTTTCGTAGAGCATTTTATGCATACCGTCGGAGTGCTATGTCTATAGCATGTAGAGTGCTACTAAATCACGCTGTCGCAATCCACTCACCAACAAGTAGTTTCGAGACATGTCTTACAATTCAGTTGCACTATGCCAAAGTTCTCACGTGCCAAAAACTCATAGCTAGCGACTGAGGTATTCTTGACAGACGGATCGACAGAGAGACCTAGTTTGCTATACGAGTGCGACTCACACCTCGAACCGTGTCTCGATCAAGGTTGGCACGGTTCGATGCAACTACCAATCAAATGCACCGAATCATCATAGGGCGCGCGCGTGCAGCTGCGGCGATAGCCCGTGCAATAACAGGACGGCTCGCAGAAAAAGTACAGTTCTATACAAATTGGCCATCGGCCGATGCCGGGCGGCGGCAGCCCGTGCAATTAATGGACGGCTCGCAGAAACTGCACACTTCTACACAAATTGGGCGTCGGCCAGTGCCGAGCCCTGCGGCCGTACCTTCGTGTGCGCCCAGACTGATGCCGAGATAGCGGCTGGTATGGCTGCTCGTGCCGGGCGGCTTTAGAACGCTGCCGATTCACGCCCGTTTAGGAAGCAGGAAACCACTTTACTGAGAAGTTTATCGACGTAGACCATGTTCGTAGCAACCACGCCCTTGAAACTGCCGTTGGTTGGTTCCCACGCTACGGTTGCAAGCAGGGGCCGGCGGTGTGCTTTCCTTGGCGACGCAGTGGTCAGCGTTGCTGCTGCGTCGCTCCGAGGCGAACGCTGTCGCGGACTACCCATCGCCGGACGTTTGCACGTGCGCATGGGCTTGAATGCATCGAAACTTAAAAAACAGCAGCAACAACAGCAGGGCAAGAAGAAGAACAAAGTCTCAACGAAACAAGAGGAGGCCTCCGATGCCCCAAGTCAGATTGACACGAACCGACGCGATTACATGTTCCAAATGCTTAGGGTCAGCAAAATCCTTCCTAATGGAAAACAAATTCTCAAAGACATTTCCCTCGCCTTCTTTCCGGGGGCTAAAATTGGTGTTGTAGGGCCCAACGGCGCCGGGAAGTCGACGTTGCTTCGTATCATGGCCGGTGTGGATAAAGAGTTCGAAGGCGAGGCCCGTCCCATGCGTACCGCTTCCATCGGGTACCTGGCGCAGGAGCCTCAGCTCGATGATGGCGAGACAGTTATGGATAATATCATGGCGGGCGTGAAAGAAATACGAGATAATTTGCACCGGTTGGAGACGCTGTCTCAGCGGCTAGCGGATCCCGCTTGCTCAGCAGCCGAGAAGCAGGAAATTGCCCAAGAGATCGACCAGGTTCAAGCCCAAATTGAAGCCGCTGATGGATACAACCTCGAGTCGATTTTGGAAAGGGCAATGGAGGCGCTTCGGGTTCCTGCTCCCGAGACGCCGGTTAAAATTCTTTCGGGCGGTGAGCGCCGACGGGTTGCACTCGTTCGTCTCTTGATTCGTCGCCCTGATCTACTGCTCCTGGACGAACCAACAAATCACTTGGATGCAGAGTCCGTGTTGTGGCTCGAACAGTATTTGTCCAAGTATTACACGGGAACCGTTGTTGCAGTAACACATTCGCGCTCCTTCCTCGAAAACACCTGTGAATGGATCCTAGAGCTGGAAAACGGCCGCGGCATACCGCACCAAGGCAACTACTCCTCCTGGCTTGCCGCGAAACAGCTTCGTCTGGAGCAGGACAAAAAGGAGGCGGATGCGCGGCGACGACTCATTGACGCCGAGTTGGAGTGGATCCGAGCAACGCCCGCGGCTCGAATGACGAAGAACAAAGCGCGTATCGATCGCTTCGAGGAACTTTATCAAACGCAGCAAGAGACGGCGGAGAGTCGTTCGCAATCCCTTTCAATGAATCAGATTCGCATCCCCGTCGGGCCGTACCTAGGCGAGCAGGTCATCGAAGCCGAAGGTCTCTTCAAATGGTATGGAGATCGATGCCTTATCAGTGATGCGACGTTCTCGATCCCGCGCGGCTCAGTGGTCGGTATCATTGGTGGCAACGGTGCAGGCAAATCGACGCTCTTCCGCCTGATCACCGGACGGGAGCAGCCAAGCGCTGGCACCTTGCGCCTAGGCGAGACCGTCAAACTCATGTACGCTGATCAAGACCGAGAGACACTGGATCCCAACAAGACCGTATTTGAAGAGATCTGTGGCGACGCCCATGTCGATACAGTGACCCTGGGCAATCGCACATTGAATGCTCGGGCGTACTGCGCGTGGTTCAACTTCAGGGGCGCCGACCAACAGAAGAAAGTCGGCGTGCTGAGCGGTGGAGAGCGCAACCGCCTGAACTTGGCCAAAGCGATTTTGAACCGAGAACACGGCGGTGCAGGTAACGTGCTTCTGCTGGACGAGCCTGGCAACGACCTCGATACAGCCACGCTAGCGAATTTAGAGCAAGCAATTCTGGACTTTCCCGGTGTTGTTCTGGCGATCAGCCACGATCCGTGGTTTCTCAGCCGCGTCACCACCCACATTCTCGCGTTTGAAGGTGACTCGCAGGTGCGCTTCTTCGTGGGCGGTTTCGATGCCTATCAGGAGTACCGGCGGGCGCGCTTTGGTGATGAGTTTATCAATCCTACTCGTTTGAAATTCCGACCGCTACCCAAAATGTGAAATGCGAGTTGTGCTCCACCGAATAGACGGCCATAAGAGCAGCAGTATGAGAGCAGGCCCGCGCACGAAGAATGGTGTCTCCATGCGATGACGCTGGTGTATTCCTGCATGCGTCTAGCGCTGCAGCAATGCATTCGCCAGCACCAGGTGTATCCTTCTAACTAGGGTCCAATGGCCGCACTTGTACCTTTGCTAACGATTGCCGTTGACTTTCACTGACGCGGTAACGCGCACTCTAAACAGCAGATGACGTTCGCCGTCTACTGGAAAGGGGATACTCCCGCCGGCGCGACTGCCTCCGCAATGCGTTCATATTCAGAAAATGCGAAACGAGTGCGAACTTGCTCGCGAACGAGGCCATTGCATGCGCTCTATTTCTCGAAAGAATTACTCGCACNATCCAAAAAGGGATCGGGGATTCTTTCCGCTGAGCGCGAGCACGAGCGAGCAGCGCTGCGGTTTGCCCTTCGCGCCCTCCACTTTCTATCGGTGGTCGTTTGAAGGACCCCGGGTCATGGTGCGTTGTTTTGGTGAACCCGCCTGACTCGACGACGCAGGCGGCGTGCTAGCTTCGTGCCCACGGAAGAAGCTGTTTGCGGGGCTTGATCTCGGCTCTGTCAGGCAGTCATCAGGCACAGTCGTTCTGTCTTTTTGATGAAGAACAAGTTCAAAGAACTGGTGTGCCGCAAACCCCCTAAACAAGCTTGATTTTTTCTATGGATGCAATTGCTCTCATACGTGCAGCGATACGTTTGCTGGATGCATCTGCGAACATCATACAGAATCGTGGATGCGCTCAGAGTTTGCCGAGCGCGAGAAGTGCTTCAATAATGCCAGCAGCACCCTTTTGTGATGCCTTCACCACCTGGCAACGATCTGGTGCGTTAAAGTTAACCGCCACGTCACCAGAAGCGCTTGGTAACAGAACCAGCGTTCCACGATTGGCGCGCTCGGCATTCGCAGAGCCCGTTGCACCAGGTTTGAGGTCCGTCCACTGGGATTTTCGAACGTCGGGTGCGAGCGCTTCAAGTGAGGCCACCGGATCGCTGGACTCAAACACCTGCACAGCATCCTGTAAGAGTGCACTGGATTCCGACCCTACGAGCACCAGGTCGGCGGTAGTTAGTCTCATCATCAGCATGATGAACTGAAGGCACTTGCTCATTCTCGCTTCGTCTGGAATCAGGACCAGGTTTCCAGCCAGCGGTGAGACGATACATCGGGTAGCCTCAAACCCCATCTCTTTCATTTTGCCTTGCACAGACTCGATCAGATGTGCACGGTCAATGGCCTCGTCCGGGTCGCTTCGCCAGGAGTACTCGAGATACGCCACTTCTCTTGCGGAAGGATCTGTTAGTAACTTGCGCTTACTCAGCAGTTTCTCATCAAATTCTGGCGTGAGCCATTTTTCAAATGACTCGCGCATCATCCAAGCGATCGGCTTGGGATCGAAACCAAGGCCGACAGCTGCCATTCGCTGTTCCCAGTACGGATCTGGTGCCACGTAGCCGCGTTGGTAGATCTCAGTGCCACAGAGCGTGCAAAGCACGTCAGGCTCAGCCATGATGGGGAAACGCTCAAGAAGCTCCCGTGCTTCCTTGAGAGTTCCCTCAAAGAAATAAACCAGTACAATCTGTTGCTTCGTTACTGAGACATGAACCCGTAGGCGTTCGAAAAAGTCAGCAAGGCTCGGATCCGGGCTCGGGCGCTCTTCGTCGGGGTTGTTCGCACCGCCAGGGGTGTCTCCGAAGGGCACCATAGCGCCAAGCTCAATGCATAGGAGGCAGCGCCCTGTCCATGGCAATGACCTGGCCTCGGAAGAACCGTCGCTGGCTATCAGTTGCAAGGCGGACGCGCTCGCTCTCTTTCGCGGCTCAACTAGGCACTTCGCGCAACCATCCGTACCGACCGAAGGTCGCTGGAGCCAAGATGCGCTGTTTGCAGGGAACGGCTTCGTCCAGCGCCTCATTCGAAGTTCGATGTCTCGGTCAGTCCAGTAGTGTCCACTCTGCTTTGCACAAAACGGCGGAACAAAGCCCCNTA
>JGI24721J44947_10009021_pt1 | contig 12938 bp, 9 predicted proteins | sample YelNatPaOPGAMG01_FD_44947 | JGI IMG/M metagenome (IMG submission 44947)
CCCAGCACCGGACCTCTTCACTTGGAACCGTCGGATTCTGGAACGGTTTCACGACTGCAACTGGCTTTCAAGCCCCTGGTGTATCGCAGAGTTTTACTTTTATCGTCGAGTCATGGAAGCCGTCGAGTACTTCTCAACAAAACTGGACCCATTCCGAAAACAGAAGGAGCTGGGGGTGAGCGCCAATACCAAGACCATGGATGAATGGGCGTCTCGGGTGCTTCCGCTTCTACAGACGCCTCTGCGCAGAAGCACGGAGCGAAAACACTGGTTCACTCACTTTGTTCAGATCGCTCTGAACGGGAATCGGATGGATTTGTCGCTGTGGCCGGTGGGCGGCGAAACCCCTGCCGTCGATACCGAGACCGGTGTCCGTCTACTCGTCGACGATGGTGAGCGGCTTTGGGAGTATGTCGCGGCGAGTATGCCGATTGCCGAAATAGGAATTATCGTGGACAATGCCGGCATGGAACTATTCTCCGATCTCCTACTCGCGGACTATCTCGTGCACAGCGGCATCGCTGAGCGTGTCGTATTTCACACCAAAGGCCATCCGACGTTCGTGTCGGATGCAACAGCCACAGATTTGCACACGATGGTGCAGGTCCTCGGTGACATGCCCAGAGATATGCCTCTGCAGCGCTTGGCGTCGCGCTGGGCCCGGTATCTGGGTGATGGATCCTGGCGCTGTCGCGATGATCTCTTCTGGGCGCAGCCGCAAGCATTCTGGGAAATGGATGATCCACTCTGGGACTGTATCAGGCAAGAAGTGCTCGTTTTCGTCAAAGGCGATGCAAATTACAGACGGCTTTTGGGTGATCGCGCCTGGCCGCTGAGCACTCCGTTTTCAGATGTAGTATCGTATTGGCCCAGCGCAATCTGCGCACTCCGAGCGCTCAAAGCCGAGCTTGGTTGCGGCATTCCTGCGGAGGCAGCAATGCGTGCCGCATGTGAGGATCCCAAATGGATGGTTAACGGACGTTGGGCGTTGGTACAGTTCTTTGCTCAGCGCCAATCCGACGCCCGCGATACGTTGTAGTGGAACTGGGGCCTACCTCAAGCATGCACGTCCTGCCGGTGAGCGCTCGAGTGAGCGAACGACACACACAGACACAGACACAAATACAAACACGAAGACACACAGATACAAAGTAGATGCACGTTTCGAACTAGACACGCGTCTCTGACGATGGGCATGCGTGCTTCGAAATGTTGTGTCCTTTTTGTCCTTTATGGTATCGGTCGGATCCAGGGCATGCGTGCGCTGTCCGCATCTCGCGCGACACGCGTAGTGCGCTGAACCGGGGTCCCGTGGTCATCGCCAGGCACGATGAATATCCTCCATGGTACCGATTCATGGAACACCGTCATAAATCACCATTCACAGAGGAATAGAGTTGTCGATGTGGATATACGGTGTTGCAGCATTCCTGGATTGCTGTAATGTTCCACATCAGTGCCTTGATGAGCTGGAAACTTCAATTCGCTCTTTCCTGCGCTCTGATTTTTTCNTAGAGAATCGTCAGCGTTTCAGCACAATGCCCACACTGGGTACTAAAGAATTCTCTTGACAATTCGTTTCGTGCAAAACAGCTGGACGGTTCAGAAGCACGAGAAATTTTCGGATGTTGAACGCGGCGCCCAAGTCTTGGTGCAGAAGGTGGTCGCGCGCACCGCTGCTCGTGGAGTCAGACCATCGCAAGCCTCCCGCCTGCGATTGCCTCGTCATCTATCTTTCGGGCACCTTACCGTACATCATATAGGGCATCCAGCTCCGTTTCCCTCTCTTCTTCCACATGTATTTTACCGTGCTACCGTGCTCGTGATTCGTGTATGTCGTCGTGATCGTATTGATGGGAATCGTGCAGCATCGAGTCCAGTACTCGTAATACGTTTTCGTCGACGGACCCGGATTGCATCCCTACACCGCTAAAGCATGCCCAGCAACGCGAGCTACCTTCACCAAACGACACGAGTTGTCTGTTGTGTACGTTTTCAACTCACTGAACAAGTTGGCGAAAGCATGTATCTTGCCTCCGTACACCCGAAACCGTCGATGGCACTAGCACGATCTCATGTACTTCTGCCAAAGATCGACCGCTCAAGTCACATGGACGCTCATGTACTCACTGAAGCGAAGAATCCACTCCATCGGCCCCGAATATTCCGGGCCAGTAGAGTGAGCGTATAACGGGAGCAACGCCAGCGGGATGCGCCTCATGAAGCGCTCGAGATTGACCCGCATCTGGTTCTGGAGGTTCGTTTCGATGCTTGCTGTCATTGGCATGATAGACGTTCCCATCGTCGACGTAGCGCAGCGACGCGTCAGGATATCCTGGGAATCGTGTGTGGCAATCCCTGATCCTGCTATCAGACCGTATTGCATCCTCCGTCGCGAGCGTCGGTCGTGCTGTTTCACAGAAAAAAGTTTGACCGAAATATTCCACAGGAGCATGGACAGCTAGTAGCCCGGTGTCCAGAACTGGTACGAGCTGTTACTTGACGATTTGCGTCAACACGAGAGAAGCTATACGAGACTTCATCGAGCTCGAAGCCAGGCGCACCCTAGAGGCGTCCTGAGTCTTTCGGAGTACCGGATGCGAAAGGACTTGTCCATGGACTCGTAGACGTGGACAAGGCGTTTGACAACAGCGAGGTGCCTTCGACGCGATAGAGCCGCGCAGAGAATCCAGGTACGGAAACCGCTCAACACGAACCTCAGCCGCGTTCTACTTGACCGCTTTCGAACGACGGAAAGCGACGTTGTCTACGAGCAAGACGGAAGAATCTGGGATGGAGAATTCTCAGAGTGCTTCAACGATGGATGATGTAATGAAGGATCCTGTCCAGTTGGCGATTCGTTGGTGAACACACCATGGACTCGCCGCTTGGCCTGATGTTTACGGAATGCTCGCTCGTCTCTCGTTTACGAGCAGCGGTTTGCCGNTCTANAAGTGCCCATATCCAAATCTCCGATTTCTTCAGCATAAAGCCTCTTCGAGTCAGACGAAAACCCGACCCTACCGTTGCCGGCATTCGCTTCTCACAACGAAATCGATAGTGCAATGTTCACCGCGCGTTGCTCCCTCAGAGAAGCGTGCTTTAGAGGTTGTCGATTCGCGTCGCTTCACCGCCGTTCTTATCGACGGACCATAAAAATTCCATNCAACAGCTTTTTGAGACTAGTTCTTAGAGAACGTATGAAATAAAATGGATTGACACAGAGAAAATTGTGCATATAACATTTCATACGCTCTGTTTTCGGTGCACGGCGTTCAGGAAGAACACGACGCGAAGCGTGATACATCCACCTGTTGAACGCAGAATGACTGACCCGTACAGGCAACGTCGTATTTCACGCACGCTGGCAGTTACGTCATCAAGTATTTCCGCGACTTTTCTCTAATCTACAAAATACATTCTTTTTCCTGAATTCCAGTGAAAAGACAATCAAAACGAAACCCGTTTGCTGGTTCAGGTATACCAGAATTCACTGACGATACAAAGACGGACCTGGCAAATTCCGCATACCGAGAGGAACAAGCCCTGCGATACCTGCCCTGACGCCATTGCCGTATGCGGTGCGACAGCCGAATCCCCATCGATCCGAAATCCGCATCAGCAGCATCCCCGTGAGCCGTCGAGATACGGAAATGGTCGCTTCTATCGCACACGGGATCGCTTACCCGGCATAGTGCTGCAGCCGTGCCCCTATTTGCGATTGATTTCATGCACGACGCAAACTGGTCTCGACGCTTTCGCTGCGCGCGCTGGAAAACAAGACGCCCTGGATACTGCGAAGCACGAGAAAACCATATTGCGTTCAGATCGGGTTTATAATCGCGATAATCTTTCCATTAAATCCGCCGCATTTTCAGAGGAATCACGAAATTCAAGTTTCCATCACCATGAGAATTACAAGAGACGCAGACGCTTGGTTTCATCCAAGCGCAAGGCGCCAGTGAAACCTCTCAGTCCAGAGAGTTCACGTTCCTCTGCAAGGACGCTCGATAGGCCTCCATCGAGCGATGCACAGAAGCGCGAGCCTGTGCAGCCTCAATGCTGCTCTTGGGCATGCGATCCTCGCGTCCGTGCTTAGAAGCGTCAAAGCTGAACATGCGCCTGGCTGCAAAAAGCTTATGGATGACCGTCTTGTCGCCGGTGATGATCGAGCGTACGCCGATCTTGACGAGATCCAGAGGAGCGTACCAGACTACATTCCATACCCAAACGACACCGGCCCAGCCCCAACCTGTTCCCTCGATCTGGGTGAATCCCCAGTTCGCGTATACGCAGATGAACGTCGCAACCAGCTGGGCAACCACGAACGCACACATCAGCAATAGACCGGGGCGATCCATGAAAAAGAACCAGTGTGCACGAGTAACAAAGATGAGAGCCTGTCCGATGATACTGCATTGCAGGTATATGATGGAGTGCAGCTGGAAATAGTTTGGATCAGGCTTTGGTGTTTTCAGCCATGGCAGCTCCAGTTTGAAGGTATCATGCCAGAACTGCGTCTTGAAAAGCGTAACGTAGAATATGACGGTGCTCGCTGTGAGGTAGAGCCCCAGCGACGACGCCACGATGAACACCTCTCGCAGATTCCATCGTTGCGGGATCGGACTCGGCTTGACTCGGTCTTTGCTGATCGTCATAATTGTAACGTCGTTGAGATATGCAAGAATAAGAACCATGAATGGCGGCATATTGAATCGGAACGCCCAGACCAGAACCGCAAATGTCACGACAATACGCACCGTCACTGAGCACGCGTACATGGAATAGTTCTTCATACGCTGGAAGATTTGGCGGCTCATGACCATCGCATGTATGATGACGCTCAAACCAGGTTCCGTGAGCACAATATCCGATGCACCGCGGGCCGCGTCTGTGGCACCCGCTACAGCAATACCCACCGAGGCCCTTTTCAGAGCGGGAGCGTCATTGACACCGTCACCTGTCATGCCGACCATGTGGCCACGCTTCTGCAGCACTTCCACAATCCGGTACTTGTGCTCTGGGAAGACACCAGCAAAGCCATCCGCGCTTTCGACAAGCTCGCCCACACTGGCGCCGAGCTCCGTTGAAGCGCGCTGATCGCTGAAGTTCAGAACGTCGCAATTGAAGATGTTTGTGCCCATTCCCAAGCGACGAGCGGTCTCTTTCGCGATAGCGAGCTGGTCACCAGTGATCATCTTGACTTCCACACCCATTCGAATAGCTTCAGCAATAGTCTCCTTGGTGTCATGTCGGGGCGGGTCAAAGATCGGCATGAGACCGACCATTGTCCACGGACCAGGGTCACCGTGCGGCTCGCCAGACGGCACCTCTGCGACTGCAATACCAAGTGCGCGGAAACCACGTTTCGCAAAATCTTCGATGTGATAATGAACATCCTTTTCGATTTCGTTTTTGTTGTGTGCAAGACCAAGGATGATTTGTGGAGCTCCCTTCGTAGCTTTGTAGATCTTTCCATCGCTGTTATCCCGATATGTGATTTCCGTGCGCTTGTCCACAGGATTGAAAGGATGGAAGTCCAGCTCCTCGATACCTTCGCGGGCCATCTTGGGGTCCGGCAAAGAGTTCACGACCGCAAAGTCAATCGCATCCTGATTTTCTGTTCTGGAAGCACGCGATGCGAGGATCATAGCCTGATCCACGGTGTATCCATCCATAGTGAAGAAACTTTCCTGGTCAATCGTGAGCTTGTTCAGGGTCAGGGTACCAGTTTTGTCCGAGCAGAGAATTGTCATTCCCGCGAGCTCCTCCACGGCAGTCATGCGCGTAACAATAGCTTTGTGTTGTGCAAGTTCGTGTGCACCGATCGCCAACGTGACAGAGAGAACAACTGGCATCGCGATGGGTACACCACCGATCAACAGCACCAGGATATTGTTGATTCCGTGTCGGTAATTCTCTAGATGTATCGGCCATTGGGTGACAATGAGCAGGAGCACAAAAGTTCCGATCCAGGCCATGCAGTACAAGCCAATGGCCGACACGATTTGCATCAAATGCGAGACACTCTCAGTCTGATTCACCAAGTGAGCTGCTTTTCCGAAAAACGTGTTCATACCGGTTGCAACAACAACGGCCAAGAACTCTCCTTGTTTGACCACTGAGCCCGAGTAGATCATGTCTCCTTTCTCTTTGCCAACCGGAAGGGACTCACCGGTCAATGCTGCCTGATCTATTTTAATATCCTTGCCGCTCATGATGCGCGCGTCGGCTGGGACGATATCGCCGAGCTTCAGGGAGACAATGTCGCCGATAACCAGCTCTTTGGCTTCGATCTCGATCCACTCACCCCCTCGCAGCACTTTCGCTCGTGGCGCCAGCGCATCCATGAGCGCTTTCACAGCGTTGCCTGCATTCCGTTCCTCGATGAAACCGATCGTCGCGTTAATCAGCAGCAGCAAAAGGATGCCCACAAAGTCCTCCCAGTCTGGCGTTTTGCCTCCAGGAATCGTCAGGAAAATAGCGACTAACGCTGCGGCCTCCATCACCCAGCTCAGAGGGTTCCACATAAACATCAAGAACTCAAGAATGGGATTCACTTTCTTCTCCGGCAACGCATTCGGACCGAACTTGGCCAACCGACGAGCTGCGACGTCGGGTTTCAACCCCTCACGAGAGGTCTTCAGACATGCCATCACATAATCCAGATCGTCCTTTTCGAGGTCAACGGTTTCCAGCATGCTCATGGACAGCGAGCGCTTGTCCAAGCCCTCGGGAAGAGGTTTAGCGTCACCAGTTTGCCCAGCGGAGCCGTTTGCGCTGGTCACTTCCTTCCCATCATGGGATGAGGAGCTACCCGACTCAACGTCGGCCATTTTCGTGTTCACAGAAACACTTGCTTNCCTTCGCAACACAACGCGCCGTGCACCGTCACTGTGTTAGAGGACGTTACACGACTCACTTGCTCTCAGTGCACCAAAAACCCANTCCAAGCACCAAANTCGTTACCAGTTTTTAAAAAAGAAAGGTTTGGTTTGTATTGCAGCAACTTGCAAGTACAATCCAGCTCAACTAAACCCACGAAANAAGGTCTTGTTCGTAAACAAAACCTAGCACGAATACCGCAAACACATTCGCATGCAGGTGTGAACGCATGCGCACGCGCACGCGCATGCGTGCCGTCGCGATCCGGCCAACGAGTGGCTCAGTGCGCATAACGCAATCGCGCTCGCGGCTCGTCGAGACGCCGTCACGGACGCATGGAGGCGCATTCGCGTGCGTGCGTCGCCGTCTCCAACGGCTGGCATTCGCCGTTGAGCGCCATCGACGCTGCGCAATCGCTCAACGCGCACGTTTCATGATCGCACGTTGACCGGTACGCGTGTCGCCGCAAGTGCGGTCGCGCGATCGCGCAGCGGCGATAGCGCTTGTTTGCGGGGGCATGTATAGGATTGTCGCAATCGTTCATATCAATTGCGTTCTACGCTCCAGGCGGGTGCCATCAGATGCCTTTTCGCGGTGTATAGCAGATGCTTGCCAAGTGCGTTCATTTTCGAAAATAAAAATGCGAGAGAAAAGCATGGGCGTGCAATTCGGGGATCCCGGAGGGTCGTCCCTGCCGGATTCAAGAGAAAAAGAAAAAACTCTTCTCGCCGATCATCGAGCGATGAAGCGCAACTGACGGAGATGAAAACGGTTGCAGATACGCGAGAAAAGATGTTCGTTCGACGGGACGATGACGAGACTGCAGTGGCACTGAGGGCGCGAGCTCTACCAATTCTTGCAATGGTGCGTTCAAGCAATGTCAATGCACGCAACGAGTTCATGAACCGAGACTTCAACCACGCCATCAATATCAGACGATTCATGGCGTTCGAGACGAGACCCGAAGCGCTGACGCGATCCAATTTTATCGAGGAATCTCTCAGGCTCGAGGCCTCCAGGGAGAAGCTGAGACCGATAAAAGCGGCCGATCAAAAAAGGCTGGGAAGCATCTGCGCGTGGGTGTACGTATGTCCACTTGATAATCGTGGGACATTTTTCGTGTCACTGATTACGATTGTGAACGTAATCCAAGTATATCCCCGATCGCTAGGTGGATATACGTATCGAAGGGAGTATCGATGACGCCGGAGAAGACCTCAAAGTTCCATCAGTTACCAGCATCGATGCTTCCGTTTAGACAAACTGGTTCGTTTGTGCGATAGTCTGGCTGGTGAACCTAAGTGCCGACGGTACACTTTTCATTCGTCCATGTACGTGATAGCAATCATTTGAAGAGATGAGCTTCATCGATCTGAGAAAAGTCGCCCATCATTGCGCCAACATCTGAGCTGTGTTCCCCAACAGAATAGAGGATTGATCAGGCATCGGACCCTGGGAGAACTCCGACTGGCGCGGAAGTTCGCCATAGCATTTCTGTTTAGGTGCGGAAAGGTCTGCATAGAGACAGATGCTCTGGGCAATTTGGACGCTTTTGGTCTCGGGGCGGAGACTGCAGTACCTCTCCAGGGATGGTTCCACGCTCCAACGAACCCAGACCAGTGTGTCACCAAACCAGAGAGGCCCGCTGAAAAGACCCTCCAGGAGCCGAGCATATCTTAGGCGCTTGCTGCGACAATGGATACGGCGCCTGATCCAGTCATCATTCAAGGACGAAACGGCGTTGCGGTGCCATGACGGATGCCAGTTCGATGTGCACGTTTTGCGGCACTGGACCGGGACTCATCTTTCGCCTGGGCGGCAACAGTCTACGCACGCAGGTCTGCTGTCGGAGCGGCGTGGAAAGATACGCTAAAGAGACTCAGCGACCAGAGCAGAGCCTGGGCGCGGAATGCCGCCCTCCGTCGTCCAAAAAGAGCTGTGTCGCGGTCGGGCCGCGCGGGTTTCTCCTCGACATGCACCACCGGGGCTGCGCGCAGAGCACTGACTCCGCGGACGCATCTGTTCCGCGGGACCTCCCGTCCAGAATGTAGCGCCCTGTGGGCGAGTCAGGCTCACTCAGGTTGGCATTTTGGTTAGATGTNGTAGCCAATGCAAGAGATTCCCAGGAAGCTGGATACCAAGGGACGTGCTTGAATACTCCGAAACTACCCGCTGCGAATAGCGCACAGTCGCAGTGAACAACAGTTGCACACGAAACCGAAGACGATTCCGGGCGCGGGATTGCACCTGGGCCCTGCTTCGACCGCAGCTGGCAAGAATGCCATGAGACCCATTCAGACAGTTTTTCCTGCACGCTTTTAGTTGCATGGCGAAGAGGTAGAGACTTTTTCCTTTTGTGGTGGGTTCCGTGAGACCAAGTTCCGTGCCTTTCACGAAAAAGCATTCGACTATATCCACATACAGAAGCCGTAGCCCGACAGGTGGGATTCGCAGCTGAAGCTGGGAATGGNCTTCGATGACTTGCGTAAACGATAACGCATCACCATGATGCAATGATCCAGAGGGGCCAACTCCTCCAGATGGAATCCTGTATCGGTAAAAAGAATTTTGCACACCTGCAGCGCAAAGTCGATGCCCTGCTCTCTGTAACAAGTCGCTCGCTGTTTCCTTGTCCGCTCGTGCATCCGTCAGTGAGCGGCACGATTATTCTAATCAATGATTTCATGGAAACCACTTGTCGTTACTGTCGCAACGGTTCTGGATGTCGCCACACGATCCAAGGAACACCACCGAAGCGTCGTTATATTCAGCGCGCTCTCTACAGCGGACCGCGTTTCTTTCGGTAACAGCACCGATCCTGGCGCCTGCCATTGCCACAGCGCTTGCGCAGGCGACACCGGCAAACAAAACCTGGCATCGTGCGCCCCGGCACTGATCATACGAGTGTTGCACGCTCGACGTGATGTGCGTACTTTAATGCAGAATCTTTCCTATTGCAACCACATGCACTAGGTTCATGAACCCGTTCACGTGAACGTCCGCGTCGAATATCTCCGCTATGGACTCGGACTGCAAGAACGTTAACAGCGATGGATTCACCAATGAAGGCTTTTTTGTCGAGACAGAAACGCTAGCCGACACATTGTGAACGGTTCCGCCGCATACCCCATGTATAACAACGTCAGTTTTCTGGTTCGACAAGAGCACTCCGGGCTCCGGGACGAAAACCTCTCTGAACCGCGATACAGCGCGAAAACAAGTACAACGCGTAGCCTCCACCCCAGCGTTTTGACAGATTGCTCTACGTGGCCCTCCACAAGTCTCCCGTCCGACTGCACTCTACAGATAATACGACGATGATCAGCGAGAGAAAGTCTACGGACCGCGCTTCGCCTGATGTAAACCAGTTGTAGGCAGTTTCTGCTGCGTGCTTGGGAGCACGAGCTCACGAAGGCGACGGTATACCCGAGCGCCTCCCCAGAAGCTAAGACCAAGCGCTGCAACGGGCAATAGTGGACTAGCTCCAGCCAACGTCTCGCGAGTCCTACGGACTACAACGGAAACCGCTCTCGAAAAGGCAGCGTCCACGGCGTACAGCGTCCGTTCTGGGTGCACTATTGTGGCCTGTACCAGTGGCTTCTCAGCTAGATCTCCACAAACGAGCCGCGTCTGACGAATCACCCGTCTCAGCGTCGTCTCTGACGTATCCGGTGACGCTGCAGCCGCTTCCCGCTCCGACGGCATTATCGCGTAAACGTATACGAGCCGGGGATCATGCAACTACCAGCATTGGTGCAGCACATGCTGCCCATCCGGCGCTCCTACAAGGGACGGCGTCGATTGCAAGCGCAGGTCCTCTTTAGAATCTGGACAGAAATAGCCATAACATCCTCTCGTTTCTGCCGCAACTCGGATGCGCTGCACCCAAGCGGCTAAATCAAGGCGCGTGAATCAGCGGCGGCTGGACCTGTGTGGACACGTGTCCAGCCGTGGACGAATCACGCAACTGGCGCGAACGAGTCTCGCGGGTGTCCCGTCGTATCTCCAGCTCGCACCAGGTATGCAGGTTAGTCGGCCATGCATAGGCGGTGCTCGCCAAACAAGCAGCGTGTTTCAGACTTGAGCAGACGTTTCTGTGCACGTGTCCGTTTGCGGCTTCTTTCCCGTGTAGTTTGGAGTGTGCTCGGCGTCGCGGTGTTGGTTCAGATTGCCGTCTATGAGTGGAAACTCTACGGCGGAGGGGTCCGAAGCGCCCGTTATGCGTTGCGCGAGTTCGAGAAAGATCTGCTCTCTCGCCGATTGCCGTTGTTTGTGAACGGAACCGGTACTTGGAGTGTCTCGTACGCTCGAGTGCGCGACGCTGTTCTGAGAGTATCTGGTACGGAGCGAAGGGTGTTCGTGCTGTGCCGCTCACTCGACGCCTGCCGTAGCAGCTCGACGGCTGACGAAGACGCGCTTCTCCTGAACGAACGCACGCTTTTGAGAGTGCGCGCCGCATATCGCTCCGCGTACATATCAGTACATTTCGTCGTGAATGAAACCGAAAAACGGGCATTCGAAGCAGAATGCCAGCGAACAGACGGTGGCTGGGAGCACCGGACAACCCTCTATCAACCGCTGACTCCCTTCGTGATGAAGAATTTGGCTCACTGGACCTTCGATCTCGTTTATCCTCTTTACGTCACGATGCGGCTGCTCAGTCGCAATCCGCTAGATTGGGTCCGTCAGCGTGTCTACCCGCCGCGTCTGATTTTCGATACAACGAGCTTGGGACGAGCGGGCCGCAGCGCTCTTCGGCTTCCACCAGATGGCCGTCGCCTGCTGCACCGCCTTGGCGGCATCAGCACGAGCTTGACGCCGAATCTGGAGTTCCGATCCATGGGCAGAGCTCTGGAATCGACTTTTTGTTTTCGTGATCTAGTACTTGGTGCGAGGGAGCAAAATCTCAGGCACTCAAACTGGAATCTCCTGGAACTGTCCCGATCCATGGATGCCCAGCGGGGAAAGCTGCTGCGGGCATTCAGCGCATTTATGCGGAACGATGCAGACCGCGAGTGTTCGTCGAAGTCAGTCGATCGCAAACGAGTGATCACCCCGAGCCACGACTTATTCGGAGAGCGCCCGCAACGCGACCAAAACCGACACACTATATGGATTCTGGGGCGCGGCTCTGTTCGACGACAACTCCGCAATGGAACAGCACTGGTCCGACGCATACCGCACGCTCACTATGTTGAGGCGTTTGGCAATCTGCCATGGTGTTTACAATATACCATTATTCGAGATGCGAGCGGCATTGTCGCGATGCACGGCGCTGAGTGGTCGTACTTGTTACTCGTTCGAAAACCATCCCGTCTGCGCAGCGTTGAGCTTTTCCCTCCATGCGCGGCGCCACTGACCTTCTATGCGTCGATCGCTAGATATCTCGGCGTCATGCACCATATGAAGCTGCAAACGAGCAATCGAACCAGCATGGAATTCGATGTGCGTTACCCTCAGCAACGCACCTGCCTCGACGCGTACCGCAATCACACAAGTGTACGTGGCACCCTACCGGGGCGATGTTGCCTCGACGCGAACATCGTCCTTTCGGAGTATGACCAGGAACGAATCGTGCGCTTTCTTGCGGAAGATTAGATATCATGGCACGCAGTGTTTCTGGTTTGAGATACGCGCTAAGCTCGCTTTTCAGGTTTAGGGTTCCAGCGTTTCGAAAAGCGCCTTGAGAATTCTGCCTTTTTGCCAGTTCCATGCAGGACAGCGACCGAGCATATCCGAAGGGCGCTTCTCGTGGGAACGCTGAAAAGACTGACTCCATCAGCCATTGTGACGGGCTCTGGCGACCAGGTTTCGCGAGTTCCCCCGCGTCGTCCGTGTAAAGCCTTCCAAAAGCTACCAGAGTGACCTCGAGGACCCCTGCGACGTTTACGCTCATATTCAGCGGACGGAATCACCGCTTTCAACTACGAATGCCATGCAAAAGTCCATCGTTGCCGCCTGCGGAGAGACGTTNTGTCCAGNGCGTGTTTCTCGCCACTACTGTATACCGGTTATGCAGGGTTTGTTGGTTGAACGGCATGCCGGTGCGTTGA
>JGI24721J44947_10009024_pt1 | contig 12933 bp, 9 predicted proteins | sample YelNatPaOPGAMG01_FD_44947 | JGI IMG/M metagenome (IMG submission 44947)
TTACTTCACTCGATAATGTTAAGGCTATCTAGGTAGGGGGCAGGCCTGCTAAGCCTGTGGCCCGGTTGGGCCGCGCGGGTTCAAATCCCGCCCGCCGCGCACTCATTTTATCTAGTGTTTGAGATTTTCATGTAAAGCCCTGATGTTGAATCATTCTTCCAATTCTCTTTTTGAGATTCATTAAAGTAACGGATAGAGGTGATGGAGCTTAAATAATTAACTTTCAATTCTCTTTTTGAGATTCTGGTGCATGGAGGCTGCCGCCAGCGCCGCGAGCAGGACTATGCCTTTCAATTCTCTTTTTGAGATTCAGTTGCTGGCGCTGGCTTTGGATCGTCGCGTTTGCCTGTTCTTTCAATTCTCTTTTTGAGATTCAAGGTAAGGCTTGTAATGCCAAAACTAGCAAAGACCTTCACTTTCAATTCTCTTTTTGAGATTCGCCAGACTACCGCGAGGGATTCGCCCCATATGCCGAGGAACCTTTCAATTCTCTTTTTGAGATTCATCTGATGAAGCGTTACCGGAGGAGGTGAGGGGGTTTTGACTTTCAATTCTCTTTTTGAGATTCAGACTCCGCAGACACGGGCGTTAAGCTCTACGGCTGGCAGACTTTCAATTCTCTTTTTGAGATTCTTGAGGGATGTCGCATCAAGCCTATCAACAAGCATTAAACTTTCAATTCTCTTTTTGAGATTCGTGAGGTTGAAGAGATCACCCCGGAAGTCCTAAATAAGTTGCTCTTTCAATTCTCTTTTTGAGATTCATCTTATCTGCGCCCGCCTATACGCCTCAACTGGATCGGCCACTTTCAATTCTCTTTTTGAGATTCTCTCTATGATAAGGTCGCAATACATGTTAGGGGATATGGATGACTTTCAATTCTCTTTTTGAGATTCAAGCGTGAGGAGGCGATCCAGTATCTCGAGGATCTTATCAAGGCCTTTCAATTCTCTTTTTGAGATTCCGAGGCCGTTGGGCTGGCCGTGGAGAGGGAGCTTAGGATCTTTCAATTCTCTTTTTGAGATTCATAACAATGTAAAAATATGCTTGGACGGCGAGGTCAGCTTGATGGCTTTCAATTCTCTTTTTGAGATTCTGTAGTTTGTCCCATCTACGGCTATGTATTCCTTGACTACCCTTTCAATTCTCTTTTTGAGATTCGTATCCGAGGGCGCGGGAGACCTCCCGGTGATCGTGAACTTTCAATTCTCTTTTTGAGATTCCAAGAGCGGGGGGTGAGGGCCTTGAGGAGGGATTTTGATGGCTTTCAATTCTCTTTTTGAGATTCTGGTTAATGGCGGCAGGATGGATGAAGTTAATCGGGTCATTGACTTTCAATTCTCTTTTTGAGATTCGTGAATGAGGCTTTGAAGGAGTATATTCGAAAATACGAAAGCCTTTCAATTCTCTTTTTGAGATTCAGGCGGGGGATATGGCGCAGGCGACTGGGCAGACGCATACTGCTTTCAATTCTCTTTTTGAGATTCTTGAGGTGTTTAGAACACCTCTCCACACCTTTCCACACCTCACATGCTTTCAATTCTCTTTTTGAGATTCGGCATCACAGCGAATATGTTCAGCGAATGGTCGCAGAGGATACTTTCAATTCTCTTTTTGAGATTCCAGAGTCGCCAGATGGCGTAACCAAGACCATTTGGGACATCTTTCAATTCTCTTTTTGAGATTCGATGATAGGCGTCAAGGTCATCAGGCTCGAGGCCGACTTCCCTTTCAATTCTCTTTTTGAGATTCTCTTCTCGACAATCTCGCGGAGCTCGTAGGCGTCGTGGGTCTTTCAATTCTCTTTTTGAGATTCTTCACGGCCACGCCTCCTCACCTTCCATGAGTTTCGCGTAGACTTTCAATTCTCTTTTTGAGATTCCGTGCTGTTTTTCGGCTTTCCAAGCCTTAATTCCGGCATTCTGTAGTAAGGGGGCTGGTGGAAGCCCTATTCCGGGATTCATTTATAAGCATCCATCAGTCATTAATAAACCTTACTCGAGCATTTTTAGGATTCTGTACATGCCGAATCCTGCTGTTCTGTTTACTCCGACTTGTGTTTCTTCTCCAGCTTTGAGGAGGATGTTTACTGCTTTTGCGCAGTCTTCTTTGAAGATGTCGGCTGGGAGGCTGAGTCTAACTTTTCCGGTGAATCCCACGAAGAACCTCCTTCTAGCACGGTTGAGGATCCTGTGTGTCGTTATTTCGCTGACGCCTGAGATTGCGACTCCACCCTCCTCCAGCCACCTGCTAAATCTGTGGGCCTTNAGGCTTAGGCCGGCATATTGATCCCATTGCCTCTTCAGGTTCCTCAGCATTAGGATGGGGTCTGGGAGTGGTAGAAANCGGTAATGTGACTTGGGCTTGCCCATGAGCCTCATGATGCTGGCCATGAGCCCCATAGCATGTAGGGGGATGTATGGGCAGGGTCTCCTAAAGCATGTTGGGCTGAGGAATTCAAGCTCATACCTCGTATATGGCTTGGAATCCCTTATAAGCTTCTCGAGATCTAATCTCGTGTACAGGATCTCGAGGACGCGGAAGCGCTTGTTCAAAAGCTCGACCTCGCCTAGCCTGCCGAAAGCCTTAACCAGCATATCGCTTAACTTGGTCAGGTAGGATGCTATCTTGAAGAGGTAGAGCCCAGAATCAACCCTGATGAGGGGGGATACCGAGAATGGGGCCAAGCCCCTATATCCGTGAAGCCAGCTTGAGAAACCTGGATCGATGGATTTCAAGGTCTTATAAAATAAGCCCCTTAAATGAAAACCCGAGGAGAAGCTTGGCCTGAAATCGGGATTACACTCCAGCAAAACCCCAAGAGAGTCGATGGGCAAGTACCAACACCGCCACTAGAAACGGGTATGTACGCGTCGCGTTTTAAGATTTCTGAAAATATTCTTGATCTAATGCTCTCCTTAATCTTAGGTCAGGAGATTATAGGGATTGGGATTACCGTTCCATATCCTATCTTCGAGCCGGTCTCGGATATTCCATCTTCATAGAGCTTAAGTAAGTCCTCCTTTGTCCCCTCCACTTTAATTATGGTTCCTGGAAGTAACGCTGCATATATCGGCTTTCTCGCCTCGATGCCTATACTATATCCTGCTCCAAGGATGCCACATTCGCCTATTATATATCTAAGTTTAAGTGATTGTGAAACCCGTCTCAACGTCTCTTCCACCTTCTTCCAAATAGATGGTGCTGTATATCCACCTTCACATACTTTATGGATCCCTCCGTAATTCTTGCTAGTCTCATACAGTGAATACGTGATCAAGTAAAGGTAGGCCTCCCCTTTCTCGAAAACTGCTAATAACTCTTTAACTTTCGACGCCATAGGCTCTCCTTCGTTAATCGTTACATGTGAAAACTTTCCCTCTCCTCCAAGTCTTAAGATATTCTCCCTTCTCTCAAGTTCAGAGATTTTAGATTTCCCATAAATATCAACTGCTATACTCACATTACCCATAGTCTTATTAATGGAGATTTCTCCCCTACTTGAACGTAACCTAGAGTAATCAATCATCTGGAGCGTATAGAGTCCACCTCTTCTTATCGCTACACGTTTATATTCCCTCTCAAGTCTTACCCCAACTCTCTTGACAAAAACTGGTCGATAAAAATGAACATGATTCTCCTCTAAAAATTTCTCCAATTTCTTCTTCGTCGATATCAGGGCATCTCTCAAATCCTGACTTAATGATTGAAGGACTTTTATCATCTCATTAACCATTACCAGATCATTCATGAATCGCGTATAGATCTCTTCCTTACTGTTGTTTTCCACTACTAAATATGGTCCCCTCAGAGCGCCATCTAGGCTTAAAACTTCGACTATCTCCTCATCCCATCTATCAGCTTGTGACGGCTGGGCTTTCTGGATATCAAGGCAGAGTGTAGCTAATGCTCCAGCAATTGTTGAGGGAGTTGGAAGGATCAGGCTACTAGCAATGGCCTTTGGCCCCCTAACGAAGGGACTGAACTCCATTGGACCGCGGAACAACATAGGCTCATATAATCTGAATCGAACATGCATGCTCATTCCCTCCCTCCTACTGCTGAATTATACGCAAGGATCGTTGAAATCACGCCCTGTATGCCTAAAGTCTTTACCTCACCCTTATCACTCGGATACTTAACAACGATCATAGAGCTCTTGTATAGCCAAGTCACAACCTCCTCCACTTCCCATTTCTCATCACTCTCTCTAAGGTTTGGCCCAATATTCCTCCTAACAATATAAGCGAGAATTGATTTCAGGATGTCTGGGCGCCTCGATAAGATCATTAGTCTTCTCCATCCTTCATCTTCCATAGATTCTCTCTCCATAAATTCTCTTGCCAAGTCATAGGATAATGATCTTGAGAATATACCCTTTTCCATTTTGTTAATGACACTTTTTGAGAGCTCTAGGAGAGATGCGTATCCATCCTCATCTATTTTTCTGAGGGGGATTACCCCCTCCACCTTAGCCCCTCCGCCCCGCGTAATGAATTTTATGACGGCTGTATCCTTTTCTAGCTGAGGTTTAGGTTCCAGCCTCACGGTCTTCTTGGCAACATTCTCCATGGTCTCGTGTGAATCAGTAAGCAGAGCATTCATGGGGAACATGTAATGCCCGATAATCGCGACATAAGAACGGGACGCGAGTCCCCCGGCCGGATAGATGCCCTCGCCAAGCTTGTAGAAACCTTTCACAATATCTCCATCGCTAAAACATCTTCTAGTTTTTACAATTGCCTCGATGGCGGTTTCGGGTGGCAAGATAGCTAATAGATCATCGCCGCCGGCATAGATTACAACTCCACCCATTCTCTCCACATGCTCGATATCCTTAATCGCCGTTATCATCAAGCACCTACTTAACGTAGCATGATACGTTGGGCTTGTGAGAAGCCTGCCATTCTTGATTATTTTTTCGAATAGTCTAGCCAGCGCTGATGCGTGTTCCTTCGCTTCTGACAACCCTTCACTTTCTAACAGCTTCATGATACCAACTACATCATTCTCAAAGATCTTGGAATATAGCAGTCTCAACTTTTCATTCCCTATACACCTTTCATCTGTAAGAATTTCCCTTAATACGTCAGCGTATCTTAAAGGCGTTTGTGAATTAACTGGCGTAGGGAGTAATGCCTCATCAACTTTGCCTGAGAGCAACTTGCCAAGAGAGTCGGCATCAGCTCTTAAGATTGTATAATAAATTCCTACTGGAACATCCTCACGTAATATTTTCTTGAGTATTTCTCGAATCTCTCCAAATTTATTCTGTCTTCCCCGCGTTTCCTCCTCTGTTTCATATCGCAGATATAATTGCTCGCTCTGAAGCTGGAGGAAGTAGGTAAGGGTGATTCTAGCATCCTCATCCTTCACCACGTTAGGATCCTGAGCCTCGTTAATCAGCTCCGTGAGCCTTTTATAGGCTGAGGTGACGGGGGATCTTACAACACCTGTTAAGCTCTCTAAGTAGTCCTTTATCGATTGACAGAGCTCTTTAAGCTCCTCGCGGCTAGCCTTCTTCGCCGCCTCTAAGACTTTCTGCTTGAAGAATATAGATGCAACATCACCCGTAGATGGAAATGATACAGCCTTAGGAGTCACTAGGCATCGAATGATGTCCTTGGCAATAGTTTCAAAGATATTACGAGTGTTTATCAACCTTTTTATTAAGCAATATCCGCATAGCTTTTCTCCCCTATCAAAATAAACTCTTAGGTTCTCTGCAACCTGAATTCTATATTGATCCTCCTCATATTTTATCTCCAGAACCGACGGCAGCTCGCCGCATACACTACATACACTGTAACGTGAACGACGCCCCCATTCTTTCAAAGTCCAATCTGTGATCTCGGTCGCTATGAAGGGTGAAGCTTTAAGTGTGTTAAGCTGAAGCGCTTTCTCATATAATAGATTGAACGCTTCATCGTATATTCTATAGCGAGAAAGAGACCCCTCTTCATCCCTTATTCTTCTTACGACTTCATCCGGGACGGACACGATTATAACTCGTAGAGGAAGCGGTGGTTGACGATCTATCCCCTGGCCCTTAAGCTTTTCAAACCCGTCAGCCAGCAATTCGGCCAGTAACTTGTCATTATCCACGGCCTCTTCTATCTTCTTGACAAGATTTTCCCAGACACCAAGATAGGTTTTTAGGAAATAGTTCGCCAAATCCTCAACCGAGTTAAGGTTTTCTCCAAGGAGGATTGATAAAAGATCTAGCGGCGGCAAGATTAAGTCTATTGTGGCGGGGATAATGGGGTGTCTAGGCATTCCAAACTCTTCATCATAGTTCGCGTACTTTTTGGCGATATTCATTACCTCTTCATAAGCGCCTTCCAACCTAGCATCCTTAAGCTTTCTCAGCAGAAGGTGATAGTAGAAAGCGTTGTTCCGCGCAGTAGGCATGATAAGTACATCGGGCCCAACCGAATCAACGATTTTCTCAACAATTTTCCACGCGATGAAGGATACCAGCCAGCTGCTCGCCCAAAAGTCCGAAAGCTTCCTTGATGATGAGATAAAACGTTGAACTCCACCTAAGTCGATTCGAACAAGCAGACCATTAGGCTTATCTACCCCGCCCCGGAACAGCCAATTCACGATCGAGGCTGTAGCATAGAGATGGTCGAAGATACTATGTGTCGGCAGCCTAGTATCGGCCGGGCTAACAGCTCTGGGACAGTGTTCATAGAAAAGAGGCTCTAGAAGTCCATAAAGCAAGTGATACTTTAACGCTAGATTGTCTCCGGCCTCGTTCAACAGCTCCCCCAACTTGCGCGCGAATTCCTCGACATCCTCTTCCCTTGGTTCCTCAGGATAATAACAATCCCCTGAGAAGATATTTATGAGACAAATCTTCCTGTTGGGGAACTCCCTAGCTCTAAATCCAGCCGCAGATGTAAGCCATCGATCAATTGAGGCATCAAACCTATCTGAGTCATGAATGATTCCTTCAACTTTTCCCGCCGCCACTTGCTCGTAAAGCCTATCACCCAATATTTTTCTTCCAAGCTCCTTTGCCCTCTTCTCATGGGTCTTTCTTTCCTTGGACACCCCTTCATACCTCTTTAGAATCCATGCTTTATCTACTGGATCGTGTAGAAGGGCTCCTATCTTGGCAAGGAAAAATTCTATCACGGCTTCCTTCATAACTCGTCACCTCCTATTCAGCTTGATGTTCAAGTTCGTAATAGTGAAGACACCATACCCTATGCTCGTCTTTGCGCCCAATCCTATCTTGAATGCAAACAAGAGCGCCTGCGTTAGTTTCTCGAAGATGTCAGGGGGCAATGCCTTATCTACCGCTATTACAAATCCGAATTTTACACCTGGTGCCACAGTTATATACGTTATAGGATTGGGCTCGGCCCTTGTCTCATCCATTATGTCATCCCAATAATGAGGGGTGATCACGTCTGGATATAGAATGAAGCCGTCAGGACTGGGCTCTATTGGGAGTGCGTCAAAAAAGATGCAGCCACCTATACTCCCCTCTCCATCTCTTTTCTCACCAAAGACAAGCTTCTCCTCACTTCCAAGCTCTAAGGCTCTCCATGCCGATCTTAAAGCTCCCTTAATGCTTGAACCTGGAATTATCGGAAGATTGAGATAAGGATCAAACTCTAACCCAACCTCAAACAGTGTATAACAGAAGGTTCTGCTTCCGGAGAAACCACGGGAGACCAGACGCGCCTCAATTAACTCACCATCAGAAGAGAAGGATCTATAACCAGCGTGACGGCAAGCCTCAATAATGCTCCTAAGCCTAGCACGCGCCCTCTCACAAAGCTGCCTAGCTTGCTCTTTTGAAGATTCAACCAGCCACTCTAAAATCTCGGTCCTTTTCGAGGCATCCCTTTTCTCTGAGCAGTTATACTCTATCGAAGCTAACGATGCAGCACTAAAAAGATTTAGCTCATTCAAGCCAATCCCTTCCTTAATCTGCTTCACTGAGACAGGCATTCTTCCACCTTCCTAAAAGCCTCATTGAAAATCTCTCTTATGTGATCGAGAGTTCTTATTTCTACTGGTGGTCTTTCTACTCGTCTACGTTCTAGGCTTACATGATAGAGTACTTCAGGCCAATCTCTTGATAAAAATCCGTAAAGTAAGCATATCCATCCATCATTCAACAGCCTCTTCAGAGGATGTATCGCTATGGCGCTTGGACGTCTACCAAACTCAGGTATTCGGTAATCAACCATATATCCATGTTTTTGCACTCCTTTATCTCTACTTATTTTCTGCCCACGCGGTAGTCCTAGTATCCAAGTATGTATTTCACCACTATGACTGGGATGGCGTAGGCGCCTTTTCCAAGTAGCCTTCAGCGTGGCTGCTCCTATTTTAGTTAGTAAATCCATTGAGGAAGAAGCTCTAACATACCTAATGCTTAACCGGAATATATTGCTATCCATTGATACAAGGGGAAATGGAGGAATATCCTTTGCCGTCCCACCCCTTTCAGCTCCAGATACCCCCATAAATCTCGAAAAATCATTGTTTGCCAATTGAACTAATCTCTTAATAATTTCTCTAGCAGCTTCATGAGATTTCACTCTACTTAATTCATTAATGATCCGAATATAATCCTCCAACTCACTAGCATATCTTTCTCCCACACAATCCTCACACACCTTGATTTCCCAAGCCCCAAAGCCGCGACGTGTAATGGCTCCAACGCCTTGAAACGTTAACGCCATAAGTAAGGAGCCTATACCTGTCCTCAATTCGTCCCCTTTCAATTCCATTCCAGGCTGTTTGAAGAGCTTTAAGCTATACTCTAGATCCCCAGCCTCATAGTAACGAACATTTTCAATATCCCTCTTATCTTTATCTTTCTTGCGTATGAGAAGGCTTAGGCGGGGTGGGAGGCTAGTATCACGCGCTAGCGGCTTGGGCGATTCTTCCTTCTTAGGATAGGCTTGCAGGATGAACTTTGATGGGGCCTTCGTCGATCCTAGGACAGCTCTCACACTTTCTTTTACACAATTCTCATTCACAGAGCCGTAAGCATCCCATAAAGCGCCCGCGGCTAAGGCCCTAAACCACCATCTCCAAACTCCCTTCAGCTCCGAAACGCGAAAACGTTCTGCTATTCCTAGTGAGGGTGAGAATGTAGTTGCTTTATAGCCACCGATTATCGTGGGCGTTATATTTCTCAACTCCAATGTAAGAATCTCAAAATTTTTCATTCTCTCTCACTCTTAAACAAAGCCTCTGAGAGCTTTTTCAACTCCATAAGATAGGGGTAGATTAGGTCTCTCGCGAGCATCAATCGGCCGGGCTCCTTCAGCTCATTAATGGATCCTAGAAAGTTCTTATGGTTCCTAATAAGCCCTGAGGTCTCTAAAAAAGATAACGTGCCGTGCAGGAACACTGCATAACCAAATTTTTCCTTCCCCATCTTTAATAGATTATCTACATCCGAGGCATCAACCTTTCCACGATCTAGGAGATTACATACTCTCTCATAGGCATCCTCTGTGGCCTTAGCATAGAAGAATGTGCATGCTGGAAGGAAACCCGAGCTTTCCATCAACTCCGGGAAGCTTCTAGCTCTCGTCCTAAAGGAGGAGCCATATTCCTCGGGATTCCCTTCTTTCGTCCTCTCCTTCAATACTTTAATAACATCCTGCACCCATGAGACTAGACTAACAGCGCTTTCCGCAGCCTTTTCATATATTGTGCTCATGGAGAGCACCCCGCTAGTCCGATGAGCTCGACAATTCCTCTTCCAATAGTTTCGTGGCCACCGAAGATAGCATAACCCCTCCTGTGATCATAATCTGTGAATAGAGCCTTAAGAACACTATTCTTAACATCTTTCGCATTCTCCAGCTTTTCTTGAGACGTCTGCGGATTTCGCGGCTTTGAATATAATATGACATTAAAGAAAAGCGTATCCGCGGGCACATCTTCTTCAGACCATGGTCCTTCCTCCACAGTCTTGTCCTTCTTCAGGCGCACCCTTGCCCTCCTAATAATACTCCTCTCGATAACATTCCTTATCCTATCGTCATGAAGAAGTATTGCGCGCCAGGCCTCGGGGGTTTTGACCTTCTCGAAGAATTCCCTCAGGTTTTCATCCTGTTTACACTCATACTGAAACTCCTCGTTCACGATTATATTCTTCCTATTCATTATCTCGACGGAGAGCTCCTCCTCGCCCTTCCTACAGACAATAGCTTGGTTGATATCCATACCACTACTCTCCTCTAACAGCCTGCCTGCAAGCTGCTCAAGTGCCCTAAGCTCATCAGAATCCTCAAGCGACCGCATCATCCGCAACATCCTCTGGAACCTGTAGACTAGCACCGGGGAAGTTGCTAGAGCCCACACCCCCCTAAGACTTCTCACCGGCATGGCCAGCAGGTAACCTTCTGTAAAAGCAAGCGCACCCGCATAAGCCTCCTCCCCCACATCCGGGCCAAAAAGCATCTTCACAAGCCCCTCACCAAGAGCCTCACTAAGCTGAGATCTTAACGCACCTTTCAAGCTCGAGGTAGGTATCACTGGAAAACCTAACGAATCCCTCACAATAGGGAGATCAACAACGCCAATAGTCCTACCTACACCTATATGAAGCGGCGTAACTGTCCTTACAAGAAGCAAGGAAGCTCCTTCATATGCACCCAACTTAACATGTCCAGCTACAGTTGAACTCATTCCCACACCACCCTACAACAATTCAACATTCGCACATTCCTGCTAAAAATATTTGGAAAATATAAGTCTTACCTCCCGTATATATTATGTAGTCCAACACCACCTTATATGCCCCTACTAAAACGAAGCCAAGCTTATTCTGACAATACAGCCTACCACAAACCCCTGAGAACTCCTTAAAAAGATAGAACGAAAAAACACGCCACCCAACCTCAACGCCCCTCCAAGACCCATGAGCCACCGCAAGATAGCCCACCATGAATCTGAGCTCCTTTAATTTTGTCTTTTAAAATTCAGACCTGAACGCGGCGCGGAATATGATAAGAGAAGCCGCGGACTTTCAATTCTCTTTTTGAGATTCTTTACGACATAACGCCGCTGGCGTGCTTCAGATGCGGCAACCTCTTTCAATTCTCTTTTTGAGATTCGCAGACGACCCGGACGAGAGGGAGCTTGAGCAGCTTGAAGACTTTCAATTCTCTTTTTGAGATTCCGGAGAATGTGAATATCATGCCGCGGGTAAACGTGTTCCCTTTCAATTCTCTTTTTGAGATTCCTGCATACCAGCCGCTGGGCGAGACGGGCGGCGGGATCATCTTTCAATTCTCTTTTTGAGATTCCCGGTAAAGGCGACGCGATACGGCGAGATACGGGGGTTGCCCTTTCAATTCTCTTTTTGAGGTTCATTGCGGTGCGTATGTCGGCCTCGTGGCGGAAAAGATAGTCTTTCAATTCTCTTTTTGAGATTCACACGTAATACGGTGGAAGCCAAGCGAATACAAGGGAGTGTTTCTTTCAATTCTCTTTTTGAGATTCGAGTGCTTCGAGGAGGCTGGTAAGCTATATGCTCTATTAACTTTCAATTCTCTTTTTGAGATTCCCTTTAAGGTGTCCTCGGTTGCCGGGTTTATTACATTGTTAGCCTTTCAATTCTCTTTTTGAGATTCGCGACACCGTAATACAATGGCTCACCTCAACAGTAGAAGAACTTTCAATTCTCTTTTTGAGATTCTAAGCTCGCCAATCTCGCCGAGGGCTATTATAAAAAAATGGTCTTTCAATTCTCTTTTTGAGATTCGCTGCCTATACTCCCTTAAAAACCGTAAATTCATTAAAGGCTACTTCTTTCAATTCTCTTTTTGAGATTCACGGGCTTGGAGGCGAGAGGAGCACCGGGCTAGGGGGCTCAAGCTTTCAATTCTCTTTTTGAGATTCCGCCCCCGGCTATCCCGGTTAGTGTCGTGGCGTACCGGGCCTCTTTCAATTCTCTTTTTGAGATTCGCGACAGGGCCGCCTTCATACTGGTCTCCTACGGCGAGGAGGGGCCTTTCAATTCTCTTTTTGAGATTCCTGAATTTTGTAACATTCAGGGGTAAGTTTAGCAATAGGGTGGCTTTCAATTCTCTTTTTGAGATTCTGGGCTGGCTCCGGCATCCTCGGCTCGATGATCTGGGTCTCTTTCAATTCTCTTTTTGAGATTCGGCTGCAGCCGCTCCTATGCCGCCCACCATTGTCCCCACCCTTTCAATTCTCTTTTTGAGATTCGCATACGGACGCATGTATCGGTTGCGTCAAACCCGATGTTCGACTTTCAATTCTCTTTTTGAGATTCAGACGCTGGCGAATCTAGGGATGAGGCCAAGCGTGGAGGAGGTCTTTCAATTCTCTTTTTGAGATTCGTATACTTTGCCGACACTAATGGCACTATAAGGATTGAATCTTTCAATTCTCTTTTTGAGATTCCCTGAAACCCCCTACTTTTTATTTTTATTTTTGAATGGTATTACCTTTCAATTCTCTTTTTGAGATTCTTTATTACATGCTTAAGATCAAGGATAGCGGGGAGTGGACTGTCTTTCAATTCTCTTTTTGAGATTCGCCGAAGACGAGGACGAGGACCGAGAGGATCAGGTAGATGACTTTCAATTCTCTTTTTGAGATTCCTTCTTCTCCTCGGAATTGTTCGGGCTTGATTGTAGCTGTCTTTCAATTCTCTTTTTGAGATTCGGAAGTGGTCAATATATGACGCGAGGCGCGGCAAGCCTCTTCTTTCAATTCTCTTTTTGAGATTCGGGTTCCCCTCAATCACCTGTTCTTCATCATCCAAATATAGCTTTCAATTCTCTTTTTGAGATTCGTGAACCCCGGTTGTCTCGACATGATATTGCGTTCCCCTCACTTTCAATTCTCTTTTTGAGATTCGTACTTCGTGACGCTCGCGGTCTCGCCCCGATACCAGAACTACACTTTCAATTCTCT
>JGI24721J44947_10009029_pt1 | contig 12930 bp, 8 predicted proteins | sample YelNatPaOPGAMG01_FD_44947 | JGI IMG/M metagenome (IMG submission 44947)
CGTCCACTGCGAATCGCCCTCGGCGGCGAGGATGTGGGTGGCGATGCGGTCGAGAAACCAGCGGTCGTGGCTGGACACCAGCACGCAGCCGGCGAACTCCANCAGCGCGTCTTCNAGCGCGCGCAGGGTTTCGACGTCCAGGTCGTTGCTCGGCTCATCCAGCAGCAGCACATTGCCGCCGGAGATCAGCGTCTTGGCCAGATGCAGCCGGCCGCGCTCGCCNCCGGAGAGCTTGCCGACGATTTTCTGCTGGTCGGCGCCCTTGAAGTTGAAGCGGCCGCAGTAGGCGCGCGACGGNATCTGGAACTTGCCGACGTTGAGAATGTCCAGNCCGTCGGAAATCGCCTCCCACACNGTTTTGTCGTCGGGCAGGTTTTCGCGGCTCTGGTCTTCNTACACCAGTTTGACGGTCGAGCCGATGNCGATCTCCCCGGCGTCGGGCTTGTCCTGCCCGGCGATCATGCGAAACAGCGTGGACTTGCCCGCGCCGTTNGGGCCGATGACCCCGACGATGGCCCCNGGCGGCACCTTGAAGCTGAGGTTTTCGATCAGCAGCCGGTCGCCGTGCGCCTTGCGCACGTTTTTGAACTCGATGACCTCGTTGCCCAGGCGGTCGGCCACCGGGATGAAGATTTCATTGGTTTCGTTGCGCTTTTGGTATTCGACGCTGGACAGTTCCTCGAACCGCGCCATGCGCGCCTTGCTCTTGGCCTGCCGCCCCTTGGCGTTCTGCCGCACCCATTCCAGCTCGTCCTTCATGGTCTTGAGGTGCGCGGCCTCGGCGCGCGCCTCNTGCTCCAGCCGCGCTTCCTTGGCTTCGAGCCAGGCCGAGTAATTGCCCTTGAACGGAATGCCCTGGCCGCGGTCGAGTTCCAGAATCCACTCGGCGGCGTTGTCGAGAAAGTAGCGGTCGTGGGTGACGGCAACGACCGTGCCGGGGAAGCGGTGCAGGTATTGTTCCAGCCACTGCACGCTTTCGGCGTCGAGGTGGTTGGTCGGCTCATCCAGCAGCAGCATGTCCGGCTTGGACAGCAGCAGCCGGCACAGCGCGACGCGGCGCTTCTCCCCGCCCGACAGCGGGCCGATCACCGCGTCCCACGGCGGCAGCCGCAGCGCGTCGGCGGCGATTTCCATCTGCAAATCGGTGTTCTCGCCCTCGCCCGCGGCGATGATGGCCTCGAGCTGCGCCTGCTCCTCGGCGAGCTTGTCGAAATCGGCATCGGGTTCGGCGTATTCGGCGTACACCTCCTCCAGCCGCTTTTTCGCCGCCAGTACCCCGCCCAAGCCTTGCTCCACGGTCTGACGCACGGTCAGGTTGGGGTCGAGCACCGGCTCCTGCGGCAGGTAGCCGATTTTGATGCCGGCCATNGGCACGGCCTCGCCCTCGATGTCGGTATCGACCCCGGCCATGATGCGCAGCAGCGTGGACTTGCCCGAGCCGTTGAGCCCGAGCACGCCGATTTTCGCCCCCGGAAAAAACGACAGCGAAATGTCTTTGAGAATCTGGCGTTTGGGCGGCACGATTTTGCCAACCCGGTTCATGGTGAAAACGTATTGAGCCATGGGAATCGTCGAAAGTGGATGAGCGGCGGCGGCGCAAGGCGCGCCTGCCAGCCGAGCGCCGCCCGGTGCAGGAGCTCCATTGTCGCTGCTCGGCGGCTTGGCGTGAATGCGAAACCGCTTCGACACACGGCAAAGACCCCGAACGGCTGGCCAGCGGCACGCACTGCTCACGCACGCCACCGGCGCTTGCACGCGGCGACCTTACCGACTCCTTGGCGTCATCGCCGCCGGCGGCGAGCGAAGAACTCCGCTACCATACGCGCTTGCGGCCATGTCCAGTCTCCCCGCCGCAGTCGTTTCTGACTCCTGCCGAGCCCTTCGGCCCACTCCATCTGTTGCAGACTGGCGCGCTGTTGCAAGCGCGGTGGCAGAGTCTTGGCGCGCCACTGCGGCGCGCGTGAAAGTTCCTCACATGTCGTTTCAAACCCTGGGCCTGATCGAGCCCATCGTCCGTGCCGTTGCCGAGCAAGGCTACACCACGCCCACCCCGATTCAACAACAAGCCATTCCGCTGGTGCTCGCCGGGCACGACCTGCTCGCCGCGGCGCAAACCGGCACAGGCAAGACCGCCGGATTCACCCTGCCGCTGCTGCAGCGTCTGGCCGGCGGCCAGCCGGCGCGCAACGCCAAGGGCAAAACCATCCCGCGCGCGCTCATCCTCACCCCCACGCGCGAACTCGCCGCGCAGGTGCACGACAACCTCGCCGCCTACGGCCGCCACCTCGAGCTGCACAGCATGGTGATGTACGGCGGCGTGGGCATGCAGCCGCAGATCAACGCGCTGGCGCGCGGCATGGACATCGTCGTCGCCACCCCCGGACGGCTGCTCGACCACCACGGTCAGGGCAACATCGACCTGTCGGCCGTGGCGATGTTGGTGCTCGACGAAGCCGACCGCATGCTCGACATGGGCTTCGTCCANGACATGCGCCGCATCGTCGCGCTGCTGCCCCGGCAGCGGCAGAACTTGCTGTTTTCCGCCACCTTTTCCGACGACATCAAGCGCCTGGCCGCCGACTTCCTGGTCAACCCGCAGCAGGTGAGCGTGGCGCGACAAAACGCCACCGCCGACCTGGTCGAACAAATCGTCTTCCCCGTCGACCGCGACCGCAAACGCGACATGCTGGTGCACCTCATCCGCGAACGCGGCTGGGAGCAGATCCTGGTGTTCACCCGCACCAAGCACGGCGCAAACCGCCTGGCCGAGCAGCTCGGCAAAGACGGCCTGACCGCCACCGGCTTTCACGGCAACAAAACGCAATCCGCCCGGCTGCGCGCCCTGGCCGACTTCAAGGCCGGCAAGCTGCAAGTGCTGGTGGCCACCGACATCGCCGCACGCGGCATCGACATCGACCAACTCCCCGTGGTGGTCAACTACGAGCTGCCCAACGTCCCTGAAGACTACGTGCACCGCATCGGCCGCACCGGGCGCGCCGGCAGCAGCGGGCAGGCCGTGTCGCTGGTCTGCGTCGACGAACTCGGCTTTTTGCGCGACATCGAAAAACTGGTGCGCAACCCCATCGCGCAGCAAATCATCCCCGGCTTCGAGCCCGACCCCAACGCCAAGGCGCAACCCATCGTCATCGGCCGCACCGTGCTGCACGGCGGCGAGCGCCGCAGCGGCGCAAACGCCGGTGGTCAAGGCCAACGCCGCGGCAAGGCGGGAGCGGGCCATGGTGGCAACCGTAGTGCGAGCCGCAATGGCACGAGCCCGGAGCGTTCACAATCTCCAACCGCCGCCAAGCCACAAGGCAAACGCCTATCGGGCATTGGCAACAGAGTCGCTGCAACTCCTGCGGGCGGCGTTCCGCCAGAACGCCGTGCCGACTCCTGGCAGAGCACGCCCTGGGTCGAACTGGATCTGCCGCCGCACATGCGCAACGGCCAAGGCCGAGGCCGTCGGTCAGCTGCTTCCGGAGGTGGGGGTAGACGCCCAAACTCGGCGAACGGTAATAATTTTGGCGGCGGTCAGCGAGGGCGGTGATCTGATTGCTTGGCCGCGCGCCTCTGCGCTTGCAGCAGGGCGCGGTATCTCCAAAAGCTTGGAGATACCCACAAACGCAAAAGGCTCATCACATGCCAGCGCAGATAACGCCAACGAGCGTGGCTGCTGCGCTGAGCGGCGTGTACAACCTGCACCTCTGGCACGTAGCGTAGCTGCCCGCCAGCCAGCCGCAGGCGCGCGCAGAGATCAAAATCCTCCGCATATAAATAAAACCGCTCGTCAAAACCACCGACTTTCCGGAATGCATCTGCGCGCAACAGCAAAAATGCGCCTGGCAGCCAGATAACATCATCGTCTAGATGCCAACCAGGCAAACGCCTGCGAACAATCTCCCAAGGCGTCAACAGACGCCGATTACTAACAACGTCTCCTTTGTTTGGCTCAATTAAAGCGGGCGCCAACACTGCATCAGCCGCCTGCGAACGCGCAATCAGGGCACTGAACACATCACAGTTCAATCGAATATCGGGGTTTACCACGGCAAACCATTCCGTCTTGCAATGGGCAAAAGCGGCGTTGTGGTTCGCTCCGAAACCCTTAGGCCCATCATTCCAGAATACTTGACTGCATCCGGACAACTCCTCGGGGCAATACGTACCAGCGCTAGCCGCAACATTGTGCGTAACAATCACGCTACGCACAGAACCGCGAGCATGTTTTGCAACGTCTTCAAGAAAATCGCCCAACAAAGCCTCTTGGCCATGGGAAACAACTGAAAGCGTAACTGCGGCAGTACTTACCAGACTATCGGTTATCTCTGCCATGCGATGTCTCAGACCCCATCCCCTGCCATACTTCCAGCGCCGCGCCAATTCGGCGATGGGTATCAATACAGCATTATCTTTTCAAAAATCGAGCGCATTAAGTTCCAGCAACGCCAAATCTTGCGCTCAGTACCGCTTCAATCTACGCAGAAATCCAACCATACCTTCGGCTCGCAAGACTTCCACACTTCGCGATGCCAATCTTTGTGCCGTCCTGGGATTCTTCAATGCATGCATCAAGAGGCCAGCCAGAGAAATCATCTCACCTTCTTCTCCTCCAGCACGGAACCCAGGGCTGAGGCGTGAACTCAGACGTTGCAATGCCGCTCCTGAGAGCCGATCATCAAATAATTCAGGAAATTCTCGTGGCGCCTGCTTTTTCCACCATTGTAAATAACCCGTCGCAGACAGCGGATCGGGGAATGCATGCTGCAGATCAACTCGTTCGCGATACACCACGCGCTGCGAAAGCGTAATGGATTCGCCGTTATCGAAAAAACCATAAAACCAAGGAATCCGGCAGAGCGGATCTTTTCCAAGAGCGCTGATGCGTTCCTCGTACCAGCGCATCAGCATAGCAACACTCTCATTGCCCGCAGCATTTTTTGCCGCCATGATGTGATGGTCACCTTTGTCAAATCCGGTGAAATGATAAAATCCTAATGGCTTGCCATCCACTGTAAACCCGACATCGAAATCACCAGCCAACTGACGCGTGGTCAAGTTCCATGTAGCGACATCGTGACGGGTCGATCTGACAATTCCTACCTCATCAAAGAACCCAGGAACGAGATCGATCCACCGTTGATCAGTGAATAATCCATTACAAATGTCAGCGCGACAAAAATAATAAAGACGCTCTGCCCACCAACGCGCAAAGCGCAACCCTTCATCGGTTGGCGAAACTCCAAGAAACCCAAGATTAAATACGCCATGCTTGAGGCTGCCGATTTCGTTATCTATCACTGCGCCAATAGCGGTTTCTGGGTCAGCCTGGTGAGGAATAAGAAGAATACTCGAATGCCGCAATGCAGCAAGAATATCATCCAAAGCAGAAAATACTACAATATCTGGATCAAGATAAATAACTTGTGCACAATCTTCACGAGCAAGTAATTTTTGCAAAGCAAACGGCTTGATTGCCGTGGCCAACTCAACGATGGTGTGGGTAAACGCCCATGCGCGATAGCTTGGAATACCCAGACTATCGAGCGTAATCAAATGATCAAATGGTTCCGCGGATAAGTCAATCTCCCCTCGCAATTCGTCAGCCAGCGCCAAGTGCAGCACCCAATCAGGATGATGTTTGCGCAATGATTCGAACAAAACCCGCGCCTTCGGAATGTAGTTGAGTGCAGCACTGGTAAATACGTGTATTTTTTTTTGCATATTTATATATTACGTGAATTGTTTATTGATCAATGCACTTACGAATCATGATGAGCAAGTTGCAACGCATCCAGCAACGCGTCTGCCCCCATGAGAGGGATGACCCGGCCGTGAGCGTAATCGCGCAACGCTTCAGCCTGCGCGCCTAAATCGAAGCAAACTATCGGCAGATCCATCATCATGAGTTCGTGTGTGACATAGGAGAAAGTTTCTGGGACTATAGATGGTACCAGCATGAGATTGACACCTGACTTTTCAATCAACTTTGGCAAATCAGCATGCGAGTAATGCCCAGTGATTCTGACAATTTCTTTAGGCACCGGTTCATCGATCAGGCCAAAAATTGTGATTTTTACCTTAGATCCATGCTCCCGAATGGTGTAGGCCAATTGCGCCAAAATTTTCGAACCTTTGTGTCTGCCAATGTTTCCAACCACTCCGATATGTAATGGCGCAGACAAATCCACCTTGATTTTTTGCGCGCAGAAATATCCCATTTTATGCGGCTGAATATGCAGTTTTTCTATTTCTACGTCTGGATATGCCTTGAGGAATAACTGCTGCGTCGATTTTGAAAAAAATACCAAGTTGTCGGCCGCATCAATCAATTTTCGCCATTGTTTGCGCCAAACGATAATGTTGCGCTGCAAAAAAAAATTAACGAATCCTTCCTGATTGCGTGATAAACAACTCTCGCAGACTGCTGTTTCCGGCACGTTACAGAACCGCCCCGAAGCATCGAGCAGAAAGTGCGATGGGCAGAGCATATTGAAATCATGTACTGCCAAAGTCAAATCGCCACCAGTTATTTTATGTAGCCCAACGATAAAATCTGGAATTTTCTCGGGCTCAGGGAACGAAACAGAGTTGTTAAAAAAAATATCCCCGATCAAGCCATCTCTAGCTAAATCCATGAAAATCTCTAGATCGTGTAAAGCGATCCGCTCGGTGGCACGTCGCCCATAGACCTGCGCTGCATAAGTCAGCGTTGGGACATGAAACGTCAGCAGCAACACCGGCTGCCCCGCAGCAACTCGCTGCTCGATCAGCTGATTGCGGTACTGCGGCGCGCCACCACCTAGGTCGTGGTCGACGACGAGCACGGCTCGATTGCCATTGGTCGCATCCTGCAATACGCGCTTCAGCTCCTGGGCTGGGTCGCGTACACGCGTAGGGCGGGCTGCCAGGTACCGTTGCGCCTTTTCCCAAAGCACCCGGAAATGGCCATGGCGGATCAACCTGATCGCGCGCAGCGTTAGCGCCATTCCCATATGTGAAACGCGTTTTAACCGCGAAACAAAGCCATTTTGATCCTGCTTTTCTTGCTGATATAACGATAACGGCACATGTTTGCTTACTCCGGATGCTACGGTCACGATGAGTTCGGCTTGAGCTAGGGCTGCTCCGCTCCAAGCAGCTGACACCATGAAACCTGACGCTGCTGCAGTTCTGTGGCGGGGATACGCATTGCGCACATCTTCTCGCAAAGCGCCATGCTGTGCCGGTTGTTCGATTACGCGCCCATCGATCAACGACAGACGCACACGAAGATCTTTGAGTGCGTCGTTTTCGTCAAAAATCCATCCCCAGCAAAACATCGTTTGTCCCTTGACAACAAGGTGATCGATGCTGTGATGAAGCAGGATCGGCTGACCAACGTTCATGGTTTCATCAACTTGAGAGCAAGCGCAATCCGACCAAATGGGGATTGATGCAGTTTTTCTATGTATGCCAGCCGCTCTAGTGCCAATCTCTGCGCTTGTGTCAGCGCCGTTTGCAGCATTTCGATCTGCGACATCCGATCCAATGCCAAGCTTTGAACCTCGGATAGCGCCGTCTCGGTTGCGGTCAGCTGCTCGCGCACGCCACGCAATTCATCGAGCAGCTGCTCAGTGGAAGTTTGCGCGAAAACCGGGGGCAGACAGTTATCGCTACGCTGCATTGGTGCCGGATGATATGTGTCAATCCAATGGCCTCTAGCGCGCCCCGCAAGGGGCAATAATCGTTCGATGGCGTGCGCCAGAGTGCCCTCTCGCTGGCCTTGCTCGGGTTCGAAGTCATCGTGACTAAACCCTAACGACAATAACTGCAGCAAGGCCGATGGCCGAAACCAAAACATAGTTCCGGCGAAAAAATGCCAGTTTTCTAGATCGCGTTGCGTGAGCAAAGTGTTGGCTAATTCGAGCACCCGGTCATGTCGACTGTCTCTAAAGTCCTGCACAGACACCCAATAGGCATGCAGTCCGAGCATACCCAGCGATGCATCCATTCCGAAACGGACCCGAATGTGTTCAACCTCATCGCTCCGGCCAATGAGTCCTGCCCATAAATCGAAACGCCAGCCTAACCCATCGATACGCGAATAGTCGGAGCGTTTGGTGTGCAGTTTGCACACGCAGTCGTATTGCTGCGCGATGAGTGTCGGCAATACCGAGAGAAACGGCGCAATGTCGCGCCCCCGATTGGGCGTCTCCAACACCATCGCTGACGGATCAAAATTTTCAATCAAAGACCGCGAAACAGATGCCTGCGGTCCCGTAATGGTCGCGAAAAGATCAATATCTGGTGCAAGATGTTCCAGCAGCGCTAGCAACTCAGGCCATTGTTCCGGGTAGTAGAGGTGAAGCACGATAGCAGTTTTCACCGGGGTACTTGATGAGCGAGCGGGTAAGCCTTCCAGCGTCGGATATCTTCCCGCGCGTAACCGCATGACCTCCCGCCGCACAGCGTGCCATCCGCGCAGTGCATCATCGTTTGGCGCGTCGCCCTCAGCAAAGGCCAACAAGGCGCTATAGACACGACCGTCGAAATTTCCTAACACAGAGTCGCCAGCCCGCTCCGTCTCAGACACCTGCTCACGCCGCTGATGCCGAAGTTCCGGCACGATGACCGCAGCCGCGCCCGTCTCCTGCAGCGGCACCCCGATCCCGAGGAATAAAGCCAAGCGCGCCAACTGATCAATGGGCGAGTCCAAAAGTCGATCGTAGACGACGAACAACCGGTTTCGTCCCGCGGTCTGATTACAGGCCGACACCATGTGATCAACCCACAGCCAACGGCCAACGGCCAACGGCAAGCGGTCCCGTTTGTTCATTGACAGTGCGCATTCCACCGGGTCGCGAAGCGATAGGATGTAGCGCACATCCAAACCCAGTGCCTCGAACTGCACGATCCAAAAATCGAGCAACCGGCACATCCTCGGATCTTTGATCACCAAGTTGGGTGATTTTCCGAACGCATCGGTCAGCAAACGCCGCGCGCGCTCGGCAAAGCCGGCATAACGAGTTGCGCCAAGGTGAACTACGGGCGGCACATGCGGCGCGTCCCAAGTGCTGCCCAGCGCCTGCAGCAAATCGTCATTGAGGGCCACCATATCGCGTAGTTCCCAGTAGCCCCGCGCATTTTCCGGCGTGGCTTCCTGCAGTTGCGAAGGCTCGGCGGCCCATACACCTAACGCATGTAACGCCGCGGTCAGGACGCTCGTTCCGCTACGGTGCATGCCGAGCACCACGACAAGTAACCGCCCTTTCACGGTTTCGTCATCACGCATCTGTCGTTCTTTCAAAACTTCTCATCTCTAGCAGCCAACCGGACACCAGCAGTGGTCATCGAGCCAGCAACGATAACAACGGTTACTGCGCATCATCGTATCCATGTGCGCCAGTGGCAAAAACAAGCTCCAGCTTGACGCTCCGTATTGTTCGACCCAACTGCAGATCCAGGCACGCCTCTGATTCGTGCGCAGTCGTAACCTTGGGAAGATCCGCAAAACCCATGCCGTTGACACACCGATATCAGACAGCAACATCATGAAACAAATGAGCCTTGAGATCGCCGTGACGGGATTCGAGCGCAAGACCAAGACCAAAAGGACGCGCAAGCGCGAGTTTTCGGACGAGATGAACCAGGTGGTGCCCTGGTCTGAACTGGTAGCGCTGATTGCGCTGATTGCCCCGTTTGCCCCGGCGCGCAGCGCCAAGACTGGCCGCCCTCCATTTCCTGTAGAGACCATGCTGCGCATCCACTTCCTGTCGCAGGGATTCAACCTGTCGGCCCCGGTCATGGAAGAGGCTCTGTACGACACGCCCATGTTTCGCGAGTTTGCCGATCTGGATATGGGCGAAAACCCCCTTGCCTGTTGAGAGCACCATCCTTCGGTTTCGCCACCTGCTCGAAGCTCAGAACCTGAGCACGCAGATTCTGGCCACCGTCAACGCCAACTTGGCAGCCAAGGGCATGCTGCTCAAAGCCGACACGGTGGTGGACGCCACGCTGATTGCCGCCCCCAACTCCACCAAGAACATCAGCGGCACGCGCGACCCCGAGATGCACCAGACAAAAAAAGGCAACCAGTGGCACTTCGGGATGAAGTGCCACATCGGCGTCGACACCGACTCGGGCCTGGCGCACAGCGTGGCCACCACCGCGGCCAACGCGCACGACGTCACTCAGGCCCACGCGCTGCTGCACGGTGAGCAAACCGATGTCTTTGCCGACTCGGGCTACCGGGGTGTGGACAAGCGCGAACAAGTCCAGGCCAAGCACCCCGAAGTGAACTGGCACATCACCTTGATGCCGGGTAAGAGACGTGCCATGGACAAGACCACGCCCATAGGCGCCATCCTGGAGCAACTCGAACACACCAAGGCCCGCATCCGCTCCAAGGTAGAGCACCTGTTTCGAGTCATCTAGCGCCAGTTCGGCTATACCCGGATCAAATACAAAGGACTGGCCAAAAACACGGCCAATCTGGTAACGCTGTTTGCGCTGTCGAAACTGTAGATTGTGCGCAAGCACATGTTGCACATGGGCGCGCAGGGATGAGTGCGCCCAAAATGGGGCAAAACGCCCCCAATGGGCCGCCAATCGGCCCGACTCCGTCCCTTGAGTGCACCAATATCTCGCCATCTGAAATTTCAATGGACAACCGCCGCTTTGACGGGGGTTGTGCAGATGTTCCCAAGATCAACAATGCACATCAATAAGCGTTGGGCGATAAAATTTGTGCTACTACGATGCATTCCAAGCCACGCGGCAATACGTTGTGAGATTTACATCAAAGATTTTCAAGCACAGTATTCAGAATATTTCGTAAGTCAGCGCACTCGCCCTCGCCCCAGCGCGAATACATCGGCAGACACACCATGCGCTGCGCCAAATCCTCGCTTATGGGCAGTCGCTGTCCGAAAGTCAGCGATTCAAGCCCTGGCGCTGTATGCAATGCTGGCCGATAATAACGGCGAGTTTGCACCCCGGCCTGCGCGGCGATCTTTTCAAAGCGATCCGCCAACTCTGCTGTCGGGGCGAGCACCGGATAAGCCTGCCAAGGTGGTGTTCCTGGCTCAAATGCCAGCCCCCAATCAGGGACCTTGCTGGAAAAAATTTCGGCGTAGACTTGTGCAGCTGTGTGCCGTTCGCGAAGATGCGAGTCAAATTCGGTATTCTGCGCCAAACCGATTGCGGCTGTAAATTCGCTAACCTTGCCATTGAACCCCCACCCCTGTAAGTCGCCATCTTGCAGGCCAAAATTCATGACTCGACGCAGGCGTGCAACGTCCTGTGGCTCACAGGCAATCGCCCCGCCTTCTCCGACTGCAAACACCTTGGTTGCATGAAAAGAAAATGTTTCCATCCTACCCTGCAGCCCTACGGCCGTCCCATTAACTAGCATACCGCCAAAGGCTGCAGCGCTGTCGAGAATCAACGGAACACCCTGCTGGTCGCACCAGTTTTGAATTGGAGACCAGTCACGGCACAGTCCAAAGGAGCGCACGCCTACTATGGCAGCTAGTGGCCGCCCATAAGCCTTTGCAGCCGCTTCAATCGAGCAGACGTCAAGCTCCCAGGTCCTGAAATTCACGTCAGCAAGGACCGGCTCCAGGCCTGACTGAAAGACAGCTCCCAGCGTCGCTGGAAATGTAAAACTGGGGAGAATGACCCCTCCACGCCGATCGATTGCGAGCAACGCTGCACTAATGGCTGCCGTGCCGTTTACTGCCAGAACCACAGTGCGGCCTACCCGTTTCTGCAGCGCCAGCTCAAAATTTAGCGCCAAAGGTCCATGATTGCTATATCGATGATGAGTATACGCAACGTCTAACAACTCTTGCCACGAGTTAACTGGCGGCAGTTCAGGGCGCTGGAATGGAAAACGTATTACTGGTGTTGAATGGTGCATCGGCAATCAGCGCGCTGTGATTCAGTAAAAACACTATTTTTCATAATGGCTGCCCATATAGCATATTTCGCATTCTCTCACCGCAATTTTCACTCAAATATATCCATCACTTGCTACCAGTTTTGGGATTGGATGGAACAATCTGGCACGCAAACGTTGATTGAATTCGTCAAGCGGACATGGCAGCAACGCCTTTAAAGTTTGCTGAATCCTCGCTTCCAAGCCCTGCAGCCCTTGACGCTGGAGTAATGCCATGAAGCTGAGACGATCATTGAAATCGCGTGATTTGTTTAACGTCTCTGTTTTGTTGAGATAATGCGCAATGCGCACAGCCGCAAGCTCATCTGGTTGACGCCGCTCAAACCCATCAATATTCGGAAAATTGTCACGCAGCGGCAAGGCAAACCAAGGCAGCCCGTGGCGCGCCAGGCTCATCGCTACCGCAATTTGGCAGCGGAACCAATTTTTTCCCGCTGCATTCACACGCTCCATTTCCCGTATAAGCCCGTCTCCCAGGATGTGCATAATATCTCGGTGTGCAGCTAGTACCCCGAGATTGAAATATGGAGGCATGCGCTGAGATTTATTCAATGTCATGAAATCGGCCGCCAAGGGCGTGCAGACAAGCGGCGCATCACCCAAACCATTCTCTCGCCAAAGCGTTTGCCATTCCCCTACCGTCAGCGGCGATATATGCGTTAACAAGCCATGCAACCCAGGCCGATCTAATACATCCGACACGAGGTCGTCGAGCGCGCGAACAATCAAGACATCCGCGTCGAGCATCAGAACGACATCGGCGCTAAAAGGCCCGGCCCAGCGCGCTAGCGCAGTGCCAAAGTACCAATGACGAGAAAATAGCTCGGCTCCAACCCACCTGAACTCAATTCCCAAATGATCGGCCCACGGATGCAGACGATGCACCCTTGGCAACCCCGGCAGCTCTGGGCTCAACCAGCAAATGACACGCGCTTTCCGGCCAGCGGTACCCCCAAATTTGCGCAGGCTGGCCGTCAGCGCCCATAGCTGAC
>JGI24721J44947_10009037_pt1 | contig 12924 bp, 13 predicted proteins | sample YelNatPaOPGAMG01_FD_44947 | JGI IMG/M metagenome (IMG submission 44947)
GAGAGCTTGACCGGTCTGGATCTGAGCGGCACCACCCATACCAACCCTGGCGATTACCTAGCTGATCCTTGGACCTTCATTGATGGCACCGGAAACTACAAGGACACGAGCGGTACTGTCCATGACAACATCCACTACGCCACCGGCGGCATGTGCTATGGCGCTCCCGGCCATCAGATTCTCCAGCCCATCAACGCCGACGGCACCAGCGTCTTCAAGCAGAAAAGCACCGTGCCGGCCAAATTCCGGGTTTGCGATGCTTATGGCAATTCAATTGGCACGCCAGGCGTGGTTTCTACCTTCCGGTTGGTGCAGACGATCTCCGGAACCGTGGTCGATACCGTCGACGAAGCGGTTGATTCCACAACGCCTGACACAGCCTTCCGCTGGTCCGCCACGGACCAGCAGTGGATCTTCAACATCAATACGAAATATCTGGCAGCTAATAAAACCTACGTCTACCTGATCACACTGAACGATGGTTCGACCATCAAGTTCCAGTTCGGCCTGAAGTAACCCTCAGACCGTCCCTGAAGCCTTAACAATCCGGAGACCTGCGGCTACTCCAGCGCAGGTCTCCGGTCATTCATCTTGAAAAAACTCTCGAATCAGACCGCTCCGCGCTGAAACTCAGCAGCCTGAACGCCGGTCTGCCCGGCCCCGGCCGCGAGAAAACCGGAGCCAGCAACTGGCTCTCCCCCGGCGCGATCTCCAGCGGCAGCGTTGGGTCGGCGCTCAACCGCGCGCTCGGGCTGCCCTCCGGCCCCAGCGAAACGTCGCCGGTGTTGATTGGGAGCGCGCGCTCCCGACCGGTGTTATCATTTACGGACTGGACGTGTATTGCAACCGGTTCGCTGTTTGAACACTCAACTTCCAAACGCCGGAGGGATTATGGACGCGTCGGGCCGGGCCGATTCGAAATCCATCACTGCCATTTTGCTCCTTGCGATCCTGTTCCTGTTCTTCTTTCAGCTCCTCAGCGATCTGATCGAGTCCACCTACGCTTTTGGCCTGTTGATGACGGGCATCCCGATCGAGATTGCCAGTATCCTGTTCCTGTTCACTCCCATCTTCCTGTTTCTGCTCCCCCGCCGTGTTCCACGTGGTTTCGTCCTCGCGACCGGCGGCCTGGCGCTCCTCTGCCGGGCAGCCAGCCTTACGCTGGACACACGCGGCAAGATGATCGTTGCCGGCCTGGGTGTGGGCTTTTTCCTGGTCTTCTTTCCGGCCGTTCTTTGGAAGCTCGCCCGCAAAGGAGACGGCGCTGCCGGATTGAGGCTGGGAGCTGGCCTGGCTCTGGCGGCACTGACGTCTATGCTGCTGCGGGCAGCCTATTCCGGCAACGATATCAGCGCCTTTGACGGCTACCGCGCTATCGACTGGGCCCTGGCCCTGGCCGCCGCTTTGCTGCTGCCGGGCTGGACCAGATCACTGGAACCCGGGCCAGAAACAATCCCGCCCGCGGCTGCACCCGCCAGCGGCTGGCGGGCGGCCGGCTTGTGTCTGGGGTTGAACGCGCTCTTCCTGCTGCTCTATTTTGGTTTCATCAGTCCAACAGTGATCGCCCGCTGGAGCGCCGGCAGCTATCCTTGGATCGGCAGCCTGGCGGCGGCTGCCCCGGCCGTTTTCCTGGCGCTTTGGCTTGGATCGGTTCGTTTCCGCGCGGCGCTCAGGCCCGGCGTGCTGCTCGCCTGGAACCTGCTTTTCGTCGNCGCGCTGGCTTTCGCGCTGTGGTCCTACCAGGTGCCCTTCCCAAAGGACAGCCGCCTGTATCCCCTCTCTGAACCGACCGTAGGCCCGCTGGCGGGCGCTGCGCTGGGATTGGCGCTCTTCCTTTCCCCGGTCATCTTCGCGGATTTTACTATCCTGGCACACAGTCTGATTTCAAGCGCGCCGTCGACTCCAGCCCTGGCCGGCGGCTTTCTCCTGGGCTCGCTGTACCTGCTGTTGATGGTCTTCGCCCACGTGTTCACCACGGTGTACGATTACATCCCAGTGATGGGTCCATGGTTCCGCGACCGCTTCTGGCTGGTCTATCTGACGGCCGGGGCAGTACCCATGCTGGCCTTGCTGCTGGCGCGGCGTGGCGATTATCCCTTGCAGGCTGATTCGGGCTACCCGCGGCTGTCACCGCTGGCGCCAGCCCTTTCTCTGGTGATTATTGCGGCTTTGTGGATGGGCGTCCCTCACCCCGAACCGCCGGGCGGCGCTCAAACACTGCGGGTGATGACCTATAATATTCAGCAGGGTTACAGCGCGAACGGGCAGAAAAACCTCGAGGGCCAGCTTGCGGTAATCCGCGCTGCCAAGCCCGACCTCATCGGCCTGGAGGAGACCGATATCGCTCGCCTCTCAGGGGGCAACTCCGACTTCGTGCGCCTGGTCGCGGACCGCCTGAACCTGTACTCGTATTACGGCCCCAAAACGGTCAACGGTACGTTTGGCATCGCCCTGCTGTCGCGTTACCCGCTCCAGGACGCCCAAACGTTCTTTATGTACTCCACCGGTGAACAAACCGCGGCGATCCTGGCGCGCATCCTTGTCGCCGGAAAGCCTTTCACCGTGCTGGTCACCCACCTGGGCAACGGCGGTCCACTGATCCAGCAACAGCAGGTGCTCGAGCGCCTCTCCGGCCAGATGCATGTGATTGCCATGGGGGACTTCAACTTCCGCCCCTACGAGCAGCAGTACCGCCTGACGGCGCAATCCCTGCAGGATGCCTGGATGAGCGCAAAGCACCAGGCGCCAACTCCTCCCGGCTGGGACCCGCGCGAGCGCATCGATTACATTTTTCTCTCGCCCGGAACTGAGGTGCTCTCGGCACAGGTACTTCCACCCGGCCCCTCGGATCATCCAGCCCTTGTAGCCGAGATCGGCCTGCAGCATTGACGCCTATCGCAAAGCCTGCCTGCTTTAAGGCTTGGCGGTTACGTAGAAGAAGTCACGCTCGTAGGGATACAGGTAGCGGTCGGTGTTCTGATCCATCTGCGGAAAGAGCGGATCGGGTTTCGGTTTGCCGTTCATCCAGTGAATGGCGGCGAAAAACACCCAGTAGTTGTTGATGTCGAGCTGGATCGCCTGAGATACACCCGCGTCCTGCATGCAGTTGGCCAATGCCTCCACGGAAAGACTCGGGCCGGCGAAGTAGTAGAGGGTGCCGCCATCCGGACTGATGCCAATGCCCGAGCGCCAGGTCGGCACCACACCCTTGAAGGTATAGCCCCAATCGACGGCGTTGTCGTTGTAGATCATGGGATTGATGCGCCCGTCCTGGATCACCAGCGGCCCATTCTGGCGCCAGGCCAGCATATCCGCCGAGGGTTGCAGGTCATGGCCCCAGGCGCCGATGCGCACCTGTCCATCTTTATAGATAGCTACCGTGCCCAACCCCGGGATGGGCGGCAAGGCCTGAACACCATCCGCCATGGCGCCATAATGCCCGTTGTTTGCCTTGAAACCGCCGTTGAACATCGCCAGCAATACGCCTGGCTGTTTGTCGGCGGGCGGCATGGCGCCGGAGCGCTTAGGGCCGTCCGGCGAGTAAGGTTCTTTGTACCCCAGGACGAAATGGAGGCGGGTATGGCTCAGGTCGAAGGCTACCACGGCCACGATCGCATAAGGCCGGTTGGCATCCGGCACGAGGAAAGCACGATATGCGACCGTTCGGCCGCTGGAATCCTGCAGGTAAGGCGTCCAGATGCCTTCGCCAGGCCTGCCGCCAAGTGGGGAAAGCGGCGCCGGCTGCCAGGCTTTGCGCACAGGGAACATGCCGCCGGTTTGACCGGATGGATTGGGTACCAGCGCAAGGGGGCTGGATTTTCTTCCCGTAGCCCCGCCGGGTTGAGGCGCCGGTGATTTAGGAGAGCTGGCCACAGCGCCGGCAGACGGAACCTGCCAGGGCGTGGACGGTTTTGCCAGCCCGAGCCCATATTCGACTCTTTGGACGGCGTCCTGCACCTGGAACAGCGCGCCTTCGATGGCCGCGGTAGCCCGATCGCCGATTACCGCGCGCAGTATGTCCGAGCCGTTTGCGCCGGCAGCCGGGTCCGCGCTGACCACAACCACCAGTCCGACGAAGGCCACCAGTCCAATTGCCAAAATCCCGGCAAAAAGCAATAACCAATGTTTAGTGCGAATTTTTTTAAACCACACAACGATATCCCCTACACATAATGCCGGTGGTGTACGTTCTTAGCCTGCGGCTTTCTGCCACAGGGCGGCTTGGTTTATTTGATCTACGAATTGGTGGGCATCGAAAAACCGAGGTGTCTGAATTAGAGCCGCAAAACCTCGCATCGCCTGTTTTCAGTACCACGCGCCCTGGCGCGTGCACCGGTGAGGCGTTTCCGCTCGCTAACTTATAGACCAACCCCCGAACGAACATTCCCGTCAAACAATAACAGTATATACTCCTGTGTGGTTTCACAGGCTGCCCTGTATCATAGCGCGGCGAGCTTAAACCCAGCTTAAACGCAGATGTGGAACGGCTTAATCGCGGATCGCTTAACGCCTGCCTGCAACGGTATCCGGCACAATCCAATTCCAGCTTCTCTCCGTACCTATACACAGCGAACCAAAATCCACCCACAGGAGAGAGGACATGAAACGAGCAATACCATTGCTGGTAGCTTTTCTTTTATTGGCAACGGCCTTCGCCATCCCCGATCGGCAGGCAAAAGCTGGCTCCCCTAAGATGATGGAATTTGGCACAATGATCGCGGTGCCCCGACCCTACACTGGCACAACCAACGCCATCCGCGGTGTACCGGGTGGTGGCCTGCCATGGGTATTGAGCTCGGCTAAAGGCGAGTTGAGTGTGAGTGGCAAATTGGAGATTATGGTCAATGGGTTAGTGTTGGATCCGAACGATCCCGGCGTGCCGTTGGCGTTGCGTGGGACAAACCCTATCCCCGCTTTCCGGGCCCTCGTTAGCTGCCTTTCGAAGGATGCGAGCGGCAATCCCATCACCGTCAACGTGAGCACTGACCCGTTCCCCGCTACCACCGGCCCGGCGGTGAACGGCGGTGGCGATGCCAAGATCGAAGCGCAGGTTAGCCTGCCCGAGCCATGCATCGCGCCTATTGTGTTCGTAACCAGTCCAACCGGGGCCTGGTTCGCCGCCACCGGCAACTAACGTCCGGCACCCCGCCTTCCCCGTCCGGTCAGCGGAGGGGCGGTTATCATGGCGCCGGTAACAACCTCATCCCTGCTCCCCTGGGATGAGGTTGTTCACTCTGCCAGCGGAAGAGAAACTTCGAAGGCGGATCCTTCCCCTAAACGGCTTTCTACATGCACGCTGCCGCCGTGCGCCTTGACGATCCACTGCACGATGGCCAGGCCCAGCCCGCTGCCCTTGGCGTTCTCCCCCTCGCCGGCGTCGCGGGTGCGCGCTTTGTCCACCTGGTAAAAGCGGTCGAACAGGCGTGGAATATGCTCGGGGGGGATGCCGGGGCCGTTGTCAATGACGCGCAGCCAGGCGGTGCCTGCGCCCATACCGGTCTCGACGCGCACCTGCTTCTGCTCTCCGCCGGCGTACTTGATGGCATTTTCGACCAGATTGACGATCATTTGTGCCAGGAATTGAGGATCGCCGCGGATTTTGAGTTCGGGAAGCTCGCCGGTGGAAAGATGCACCTGGTTTTTCGCTGCCAGGGGCGCCAGCCGCTCGATGCTGTCCAGCACCAGTTCGCTTAAATCGAGCGGCTGCATCTTCAGCACAGTCTGCCCGGCGTCCATACGCGAGAGGGTCAGCAGGTTGTTGACCAGGCGGGTCATGTACTCATTTTCCGAAGCGATCACCCGCAGAGCGCGCTCGTATTCGTTCGATGTGCGTTTGGTCGCCAGCGCCCGGCTGGCTTCCAGGCCGACGATGGTAAGCGGTGTGCGCAGCTCATGGCTCGCGTCGGCAGTAAACTGGCGCTGTCGGTTGAACGCGGCTTCAAGGCGCTCCAGCATTTCGTCGAAGGTGCTGGCCAGTTCCCCCAGCTCGTCATGACTTTCCAGGCGCAAGCGCTGGCTCAGATCCGTCTCCCCGATCTCGCGCGCCATGCGGGTGATTTGCTTCACCGGGTGCATGGCGCGGTCAGCCAGCAGATAGCCGCCGCCCGAGGCGATCGCCAGCATAACCAGGCTGCCCAGCACCAGGGTGACCAGGGTGCGCGGAAGCTCTCCGGAGGGGTCCACCGGGCTGCCAAGGATCAAATAACCTGCCCGGCGCTGCTCGATGGCGATCGGCGAAATGATGAAGACGTATTTGGTGCGGGTGGTCTGGCTGGTCGCCGTCGCATTCACCACGGCGTAGGAGAAGGGGCCGTCCCCTGACTGGCGTTGGATGCCAAGGCTGGCGAGCTGAACGAGTGAGTTGTCTGTGATCGGTCCGCTCTTCGCGATCACTTTGCCGTTCAGATCCACCAGCGCGAGGATCTGGTTCGTGCGCAAATTCGGCCCGCCGCTGCGCGGATCGAAACTCGGAGGGGGCTGACCGCTTTCGAAGAACTCGCGCGCGGCGAAATGCAGGTAAGCATCCCACTGGCGGGAGGAGAGATCCAGATCGTTGAGCGCATCCAGATAAAGATCATGGGATTGGCGCACATAGACGAAACCGCTGAAAGCCGCCAGTACCACTGCGAGGATGGCAACGAACCACATCGTCAATCGGAAACGGATGCTGCTCGTCAGCATCCGAAGGCGGTTGACCAATCCACGAAAAAACGAAAGCATACAGCCCGCTTAGCCTTTTTTATCCGGAGACAGCAGCCTGTAGCCGACCCCACGCACCGTCTCGAACAGCTTGACCTCGCTGGGATCGTCTATTTTTCGCCTCAGGCGGCGGATGTACACGTCGATCACGTTAGACGCCGCCTGGAAATCGTAATTCCAGATGTGGCTCATGGCCATCTCGCGGGTGATGACGCGGTTGGGATTGCGCATGAAATATTCCAGCAACGCGTATTCCTTGGCGGTCAGATCGATGCGCCGGCCAGCCCGCTCGACGAAATGGGTGGCCGGGTCGAGCGCCAGATCGCCGAGGGTGAGCAGGCCGGATTTGTCGGCGCCGTCGCGGCGCATCAACGCCCGCAGGCGCGCGCGCAGCTCCTCCAGGGCGAATGGCTTGACCAGATAATCGTCCGCACCGCTGTCCAGGCCGGTCACGCGATCCTCGACCGCATCTCGGGCGGTGAGCAGCAGGATGGGGGTGTTCACGCGCTGATTGCGCAACTCCCTGCATACTTCCAGGCCATCTTTCTTCGGCAGCATGATGTCCAGGATGATGGCATCGTAAGGGGTCATCTCNGCCAGCACCTGTCCTTCTTCGCCGTCATACGCCACGTCGACCGCATAGCCGTCATCGATCAGGCTCATCTTGAGCGATTGATTCAAGCGGCGGTTATCTTCCACCACCAAAATGCGCACCTTACCCTCCGAACAAAGTCACTGATCATTCATTGTGCTTCCCATTATATCCGCGCTGAATGACATTAAGATGAAACTTTGATGAAGATTAGTAAATAGGGGTAATTGGTCTTATTTAATCCGTACGTCATCTTGCCTGTTTATACTGATCATCAGGCTGCTGCCGCCAAGCAATCAACGGGTATCCTTCAAACCAGGCAGCAGCCTGACCCCATCGAGGGGTCATCTGGTTGCATGAGGTATGAGTATGAAACGTGTCACAGCCTTGATTGCCGCTGCGNTGATCACCACCCTGGTAGGCGCGGCCATGTTCGCGGTCGGCGCCAATGCGATGCTGAATAAGAACACCGTGCCGATCGCGAATTCCCCCACGGCTGCGGCGAATAGTTCTACCTCGGCCGGCGATCCACCCGGCAGCCAGATCCAACAACTCCAGAACCTGATCGCTCAGTATCAGCAGCGCGATCAGCAATATCAGGATCAAATCAACCAGCTTGAGCAGCAATTAAACCAGGAAAGTCAGAACCTCCAGCAATATCAGAATTTGCTCATGGCCTTGCAGGAACGAGGCGTGATCCTGATCACCCGCGACGGCAGAGTCTTGATCCCAGATCAGTAAGATCGGTATCGAAAAACGGAGGCCTTCATCTATGAAACCATTGAAATGGATCCTGCGTATCTGGATCGCCATAGCCAGTGTGATCGGCTTTCTGGGAGGGTGGGCGACGCTGGCCCACGCCGGCAAACCTGCGCCCGCCACTTCCAGCCAGCCATCCATTAACCTACCGGCGCAACTGCCGACTCTGGCGCCGCTGCCCAACTTCGACAACGGGCCCGTCCAGCTTCAACCGCCAGCCCAGAGTCAGCCTTTCCAGAGCTTCATGCCCAGCTTTCGCACCCGCGGATCCTGAGCCATGCAGTACTACTCTTTCCGGGCGATGAACACCGAGGTGCTGATGGCTGCCGAAGGGCGCCATGAGCGTCTCGAGGTGGGCTTCCGCAAGACGCGCGAGTTCATCGAAGCTTGCGAGCGGCGCTTCACCCGCTTCTCTCCCGACAGTGAACTCTCCGCGTTGAACCGCCAGACCGGACGCTGGTTCCGCGCCTCGCCGGATCTGTTCGCCGTGGTCCATCTGGCTGCCGAGTTGAGCGAAAAGACGGACGGCCTGTTCGATCCATCGGTGCTGGCCAGCCTCGAGGCGGTCGGCTACGACCGCAGCATGGATGAGTTACGGGCGGAAGGCGCCGCCCCTGTTGCGACGGCGGATGTCGCCGTGAGGACGGGCGGATTCCGCGAAGTGCGCCTGGACCGGGAGAGCTACAGCATCTGGCTGCCGCCCGGCGCGCGCATCGATCTGGGCGGAATCGCCAAGGGGTGGATCGCAGAGCGCGCGGCCGGCATGCTCGCCACCTATGCGCCCGCCTGCGCCATCAACGCGGGAGGCGACCTGTTCCTTTGCGGGCTTCCGACCGGGTTACCTCACTGGCAGGTTTCCCTGGAAGACCCGCGCGATCCGGAGCAGACGCTGGCGGCGCTGCGCGTTCCGCCAGGGGCTGTGGCCACCTCATCGGTGACCCGCCGGCGCTGGCTGCAAGGCGGGCAGGAGCGCCATCATCTGATCGATCCCCGCACCGGAAAACCGGCGAAGAGCGAATGGCTGAGCGTCACCGTGATTGCATCCCACGCGGCAGAAGCCGAAGTTTACGCCAAAGCGCTGCTCATCGCCGGCCCGCAGGGAGCTTCCGACCTGGTCGGTCGGGTCAATGGACTGGCGTATATCGCCGTGGATCGGGAAGGCCGCCTGTGGGGATCCCCGGTCAGTAAGGAGTACTTATGATCGAAACCAAATCAGGGCGTAATAACCAGGGGTGGTGGATTTGGATTGTGATTGCCCTGATCGCCATCCCGGCTTTGCTCGCCGTCACCGCCGGCGTTTTAGCCGCCGCCTATACTCCGGCTGGCTCCACACTCCGGCAAAACCTCAGCTTCCTATTTGCGCTCAACACCGTCCAGACCATGTGGTATGTGACCCGTTCGGCCGGCCTAATCGCTTACCTGCTTTTGTGGCTGTCCACCGCCTGGGGGTTGGCCGTATCCAGCAAAATATTCGACCTGATCCTTCATCGCACTTTTACCTATGATTTTCACCAGTTTATTTCCCTGCTGGCGGTTGGTTTCATCGTCTTGCATGTGGCCGTGCTGATGGCCGATCAGTACCTTCCCTTTTCCCTGGCGCAAATCTTGGTGCCCTTCCTTTCCACCTACCGGCCGTTGTGGGTGGGCATCGGCGTGGGCAGTTTTTATCTGGTGTTGCTGGTGACGATCACATTTTACCTGCGCAAATGGATCGGCATGAAGACGTTCCGCGCCATCCACGTGCTTAGCCTGGTGGCGTATCTGGGCGCGACCGTGCATGGTTTTTACGCCGGCACCGATTCGCCCCTGGCGGCTACACAGTTGATGTACGCCGGCACGTTTCTCGTCATCGTCTTCCTGACCAGCTACTGGCTGATCCTGCGCCGGATGGAAAGTAAGCCGGCTGCGATGCAGGCATCATCCCCCCATCCGCGCCGGTCCGAAGGAGTTCGCTGATGGGCGTTGCGGCCTGAGATCGAATCAGGCAGTCTCCCAGCGCATAGGGTGCAGTGTCCGACCGGCGAACGGATTGGAGGCCAGTTTCGCCTCCAATCACCCAGGATCAGGGCATCGGCAACACGGGGATGGGAGGTTAAGGAAGGCGGGGGCAGTCGTCGCCCCCGCCTTTAATTTAAACACACGAGCCCCTTGCGGGGCTCGCAAGGGGCTCTCCTTCTTCTAGCGTTAAATCTATCTATAGAGGCTGGGTTTCTGCCTGGAGCATCCCTTCCAGGACGATTTCCATAGCTATGGTGTGGCTGCAGCGCCCGCGAGTGCGGAAAAAATCACAGTCGCAATCCCACTGTCCATGGTCGAAGGTGACGGTATGGAGGTTATTTTCCCCTTCTATGCTCACCCGGAAGCTTTCAAAGTGGATGCGTCTGCGCTCGCTGGCGTAACGCTTGGCCTTCTCGATCTTACCGATCATGCCATAGTCCATGGTTTTNACTCCTTTCGAGCTCGAGGTCGGTATAAAAAACGGCATGCGCTCAAATTCGCATGCCGAAAAGAACTGGTTTGATAAGGTATTGGCTTCAGATCTCGCATAGAGGTCTGGCATTCTCCTTCTCTTGATAAAGAGTATAGCCCCTTTCTGGACCAAAGTCAACTGAATCAAGGAAGAGATCGGATTCTTTAAGCTTCGCCGGTCCGGCTCTCACGCCCACCCATCCTGACCGGCACATTCNCGGCAAAGGCGGAGAGATCATCACGGCTCTTAGCGCAGCCACTTCTCGAGCACCAGAGCATCTTCGCCGTCCAGATAATAGGCCGGCCAGATGCCGTTATGGTGGTATCCCTGCCGAAGGTAAAGAGCGATGGCTTCATCGTTGGAACGGCGCACGCTCAGCCTCACCCGCTCCACGGGCATTTGCGCCTCGCACGCGTGCAGCAGAGCGGTGCCAATGCCGCGCCGCCGATACTCAGGCAACACCCCCAGGGTGGTGATCCAGCCCACGCCTTCCTCGCGNCGCACATCCCCCGCAATAAATCCAACCATGGTCGCATTGACCAACGCCTTGAGCCGCACCACGCCGGCGAAGGTCAACACCGCCACCAGGTCCCATAGGGGCCAGGCGTCTTTGGGGAAACAAATTTCCTCCAGTCGGCGCAGAGCGCCGAGGTCGCGCCAACCGGCCGGCTGGAGGGTGAATTCAGGTTCCTGAGCTTGCGTGGCGACGCTCCCGGATGGTAAGGGATCAGGCGCCCTTCGAGTCGCCGCGCGCTTTCAGGAAATCGGTCAGCAGGCTGGTGAACTCCAACGGGAAGATGAACTTGGTCGCGGCACCGGCGCCCAGCTTGTTGAGTGTGTCGAAGTACTGCAAGGTCATGGTCTTGGTGTCGACCGACTGAGCCACCTGGTTGATCTTGTCGATGGCCAGCGAAAAGCCCTCCGCACGCAGGATGGCGGCCTGCTTGTCGCCCTCGGCGCGCAGGATGGCAGCCTGCTTCTCGCCGTCGGCCACGTTGATGGCCGCCTCGCGTGTGCCCATCGATTCGGTCACCACCGCACGGCGGATGCGCTCGGCCGACATCTGCCGGTTCATCGCCTCCTGCACCTCGCGNGGTGGGATGATCTCGCGGATTTCGACGTTGGTCACTTTGACGCCCCACCGTCCGGTCACCTCATCCAGNCGTGTGCGCAGGATGTTGTTGATGTGCTCGCGCTCGGTCAGCACGTCGTCCAGCAGGATGCCGCCGATCACTGCGCGCAGGGTGGTGGTGGCCATGCCCTGGGCGGCCATCTCGAAATTGCCCACCTGCAGGACGCTGTTGGTGGGATCCAGCACCTTATAGAACCAGATGAAGTCGATGTTGATGGGAGCGTTATCTTTGGTGATGGCGGTTTGCTGGGGGATTTCGCGCACCTGCTCGCGCAGGTCCACGCGCACCGGCCGGTCGACGATCGGGATGAGGATGATCAGTCCCGGTCCGCGGTCGCCGATGCAGCGGCCCAGGCGGAAGACCACCAGGCGCTGGTACTCGGGCACGACTTTGATCGCTGTGGCCAGGAAGAACAGGGCGGCCAAAACGACGATGCCAATCAGACAAATAGTGCTGGTTAGTGCGGTGGGCATAGGCAACCTCCTTGGAATGGATTAAAACCAGGTAGGGCAGGCAGACAGTCCGCTCACCCAGGACAGGATGACCCTCTACGGCGAAGAATGATGCCCATCGACAACCTGTTCGACCTCGAGTCGCAGGCCATCCTTGCGCAATACGCGCACACGCGCATCGGCCGGGATGGGGTGGGCGCTATAGGCGCTCCAGGTTTCTCCGGCCACGTACACCGTTCCTTCAGTAAAGACAGGCGTCTTGGCCACCCCCTCCATGCCGGTCAGGTCTTTCAGCAGGGTGGGTTTGCGGGCGCTGGCNTCGAGCGTNTTGGTGGCCGCCACCCACAACAGAGCGGTGCTCATCCCGGTGACCACTATCGCCAGGAAGGGGTTGATCGCTGGGCGCCACCATACGTCTGAGCGGAACAGGTAAATCGAGCCGATCGCCAGCGCCGCCAGTGACACGGCCAGATAAACCCAACGGCGGGAACGGCGCAGCGCGATGAAGAAGGGGAATACGCCCAAGATGAGAACGGCCAGCGCCCAGGGGTTGATCGGCAGATTGTAGATGGCGTAACCCGCCAAGACGATCATCAGCACAGCGCCCATCTCGAGCAGGCCGGTGCCTGGCGCCAGTAAAGCCAGCACCGCCAGTAGAAAGGCAGCTACTAAAAGGATGTATGCCACATTTGGATCGAGCAGCACATTCATAGAAACCTCGCGTTCTTAACGCGACCGGTTGCGCCTGGCCGCCCCAACTCGATTCGATTATACAACGAAACATTTTAAGCGGCCTGACATCAGACTTCCGAAGTCCAG
>JGI24721J44947_10009065_pt1 | contig 12895 bp, 23 predicted proteins | sample YelNatPaOPGAMG01_FD_44947 | JGI IMG/M metagenome (IMG submission 44947)
CCAGCTTTGGAAACCTTCCTCAAGGCTGTGCAGAACTGCATGCCGAAGCTTGAGGTCCGTTCCCGCCGCGTGGGTGGGGCTACCTACCAGGTGCCCTTCGATGTCCCGCCTCACCGACAGACCATGTTGGCCCTGCGGTGGATCAGGGATGCCGCTAGGGAGAGGCCGGAGAAGACCATGGCTGAGCGCCTGGCCGCCGAGATCATCGCCGCGGCCAAAGGCGAGGGCGGGGCCGTCGCCCGCAAACAGGAAGCCCACCGCATGGCTGAGGCCAACCGCGCGTTCGCCCACTACCGCTGGTGACCAACCCTTCCCTCCATGGCCGACCCCTACGACATAAAAAGGGTCCGCAATATCGGGATCATCGCCCATATCGACGCGGGAAAAACCACCCTCACTGAGCGCATCCTCTTTTACACCGGAAAAATCCACAAAATGGGGGAGGTCCATGAGGGAACCACCGAGATGGACTGGATGGACCAGGAGCGGGAAAGAGGTATCACCATCACCGCTGCCGCCACCACCGTCTTTTGGCGCGACCACCAAATCAATATCGTGGATACCCCGGGCCACGTGGACTTCACCGTAGAAGTGGAGCGTTCCCTCCGCGTTTTGGACGGGGCGATCGTCATTTTTTCCGGGGTGGAGGGCGTAGAATCCCAATCGGAAACGGTCTGGCGCCAGGCTGATCGCTATCGTGTCCCGCGTCTTGCGTTTATCAACAAACTCGATCGGCCGGAGGCCGATTTTTCCCGGGCTTTTGCGGATATCGGTGAGAAATTGGGGGCGGTGGCTGTCCCCCTCGTCTACCCTTGGCGGGATGCGGATGGAAACCTTCTCGGGATGATCGACCTTCTGCGCTTCCAGGCCATCCGCTGGGATCCTGAGAGCCTCGGCCGAAATTTTTCGTATCTTCCTGTCCCCAAAACGGTGGAGGAACAGGCGCGGGCTTGGCGGGAAAAACTTTGGGAGCTTCTGAGCGAGGCCTCCGATGAGATCGCCGAGCTTTACCTTTCCGGCAAGGAAATCCCGCGGGAATTGGCCCTGAGGGTTTTGCGGGAAGTTACCTTGAACCGCCTTTGGGTTCCGGTCCTCGGCGGATCGGCCTACGAGAAGGTTGGAGTCCAGCCGGTTTTGGACGCCGTGGTGGACTTCCTCCCCTCGCCCTTGGATATCCCCCCAGCCCGGGGCACTTCTTTGGACGGAAAAACTGAGGAAGTTCGCAAACCTTTTCCCGAAGAGCCCTTCTCCGCTTTGGTCTTCAAAGTGTTCACCGATCCATATGCGGACCGCCTTTTATATACCCGCATTTACTCCGGAACCCTTACGGAGGGCCAAACTGTCCTGAACGCTACCCAGGGAACGCGGGCCCGCGTTTTGCGCCTTTTTCGCCTTCATGCGAACAAACGCGAGCAGATGGAGGTAGCTTACGCGGGAGACATTGTGGGCCTCATCCTCTCCGCCCCGGCTTACACCGGCAACACCCTCTGCGACCCCGATCATCCCATCCTCTTTGAGCCCATTTCCTTCCCGGAACCGGTGGTGTTCATGGCGGTGGAACCGCGTTCGGATAAGGAGGAGCCGGCCCTGCGGGAAGCTCTGGCCAAATTGGCCCAGGAGGACCCCACTTTTTGCGTCCAGGACGACGAAACAACGGGGCAGATCCTGGTAGGCGGGATGGGCGAGCTTCATCTGGAGGTGCTTTTGCGGAGAGTGCGCGAGGAATTCAAAGTTCCCCATCGGGTGGGGAAGCCCATCGTGGTGTATAAGGAGACCTTGGCCCGTCCGGTGGAGCTCGTGGAGGAGTTCCGGAAGGTGGTGGGAGGGAAGCCACAGTACGCCTGGGTTCACATGCGGTTTGAGCCCCTTCCCCGCGGCGGCGGGTTCGAGTTTCGCTCGGAGGTTCCGGAGGAAGTTCTTCCAAAAGCCTATGTGGAGGCGGTGCGGCGGGGGGTGGAGGGGGCGCTTGCGGCCAGTCCAGTAGGGGGCTTTCCCGTGACGGACGTGCGCGCTGTCCTCCTTTCCGGGAAATTTCATCCCGTGGAATCCACGGAAGTGGCGTTTGAAGCGGCGGGAACGCAGGCCTTAAGGCGTGCGTTGGAGGAGGGAGGGGTTCTTCTCCTGGAGCCGGTGGCCGAGGGCGATATAATCACGCCTAGCGAGTACCTGGGCGAGGTCGTTTCGGATCTGGGCCGCCGAAGGGGCGAGATCCGAGCCATCCAAACCCGGGGAACGGTGGACATCATCCGGTGCACCCTCCCCGTGGTGGAGACTTTCGGGTACGCAACGCAGTTGCGCTCCCTTACCCAGGGGCGTGCTGTTCATACCCTAAGGGTGGCCCGCTACGAAGTGGTGCCTGAGGACCTGGCCCGGGAGGTGCTGAGGAGCCGAGGTTATGGCTAGGGAGAAGATCAGAATACGCATAAAAGGCTACGACCACGAACTTGTGGACGANGCGGTGCGGAAGATCGTNGAGGCCGTGAAGCCCACCCGGGCGAAAATAAGCGGCCCCATCCCCCTTCCCACCGAGCGCCACCTCTATACTGTCCTTCGCTCGCCCCACGTGGACAAAAAATCCATGGAGCATTTCGAGCTCAAAATCCATAAGCGCCTTTTGGACATCAAGGAACCCACGGCCGCCACGATCAATGCCCTCATGGACGTGGAGCTTCCCGCGGGAATTGATGTGGAGATCAAGCTGTGAGGGACGGTATGACCTGGGCAATGGTGGGGCGGAAGATCGGGATGACCCAGTGGTTCGATGGTGAGGGCCGGGCCCTGGCGGCCACGGTGGTCCAAGTGGAGCCCGCGGTGGTCGTTCAGATAAAAACGCCGGAGAAGGACGGCTATTCCGCCCTTCAGCTCGGTGCGGGCCAAATCAAGGAGAAAAAGGTAAAAAAGCCGCTCCTTGGGCACTTCCGCAAGGCCGGGGTTTCTCCCCGCCGCTTCCTTTTCGAGGTAAAGGTGGATGAGCCCCAAAAATACCAAGTGGGCCAGGAGTTCGGGGTGGAGGTATTCCAGGAAGGGGAGCTTGTGGACGTGACGGGTATTTCCAAGGGCCGGGGCTTTGCGGGGACCATTAGGCGCTGGGGATTCCATACTCGGCCCGGATCCCACGGCCACAAGTGGATTCGCCGGCCGGGAACGGCAGGGCCCATGGGCCTGCGCAAAGTCGTCAAAGGAAAACGCTTCCCCGGCCACTACGGCGCAGATCGCGTGACCGTGCGGAACCTTCAAGTCCTCGCCGTGGATAAAGAACACAACCTTCTCGTCTTGAAAGGATCCGTACCTGGTCCGCGTTCCGGGATCTTGGAGATAAGGAAACACCATGCCCAAGGCTAAACTTTTCCGATTCGATGAACCTGAGGCGGAGCCAGTGGAGGTGGAGCTTCCGCCGGAGATTTTTGGGGCGGAGGTCTCCCTGGACCTCCTTTGGCGGGCGGTTCGCACCCATCTCTCTAACCTCCGGCAGGGAACGGCCTCCACGAAGGATCGGGGCGAGGTTTCCGGCGGCGGCCGAAAGCCCTGGCCGCAAAAGCATACAGGCCGAGCTCGGCACGGCTCCATCCGCTCGCCCCTTTGGCGCCACGGCGGCGTCACTTTCGGCCCAAAGCCCAGGGATTGGGATCTGGATCTTCCGAAGAAGATGCGGCGAAAGGCCCTGATTTCCGCGCTTTCCGCCCGCGCCCAAGAGGAAAAGATCGTGCTCATCGACCGCCTGGGCTTCGCCAAGCCGAAAACGAAAGAGGCTATCTCTCTCCTTTCCCGGCTGGGCCTTCCGGAGAAGACTTTGGTCGTGGTGGCGCCCGAGGAGTACCAGGTTTCCGTGTACAAGTCGTTTTCCAATATTCCGGGGGTGGAGTGCCACCGCGCGGATTTGCTCACGGCTTATGAGGTTTTGGAGCACGAGGGAGTCCTTTTTACCCAAGGGGCCCTCGATGCGCTCCTAAGGAGGTTGAGCCATGCCCCGGTTGGCTCCTGAGGACATCATCATTCGGCCGATCCTCTCGGAGAAAACTTGGCGGGAGATGGAGTCCGGGAAATACACATTTGAGGTTCACCCGGATGCCACCAAACCGGAGATCCGGGCGGCGGTGGAGGAGCTGTTCAAGGTGAAGGTGGAGAAGGTCTGGACGATGTACCGGCCGGGGAAGCCCCGGCGGACCCGCCTGGATCGGCGGCATGGCCGGACTAAGGAAGAGAAGCGGGCGGTGGTGAAGCTCGCCCCCGGCCACAAAATCGAGATCGCGGGGTGATTGCGCATGGGGCTCAAAAAACTTAAACCGGTGACGCCTGGGCAAAGGCACGCCGTTCTCCCGGATTTTTCCGAGCTCACCACCGATGAGCCGGAGAAGTCCCTCTTGGTTTGGCTTAAGCCCCACGCGGGCCGGAATAACCAGGGCCGGATCACCGTGCGGCACCGCGGCGGAGGCCACAAGCGCCTCTATCGCCTCATCGATTTTTACCGGGAAAAGAAGGGCATTCCGGCCAAAGTGGTCTCCATCGAGTACGACCCCAACCGCTCGGCCTGGATCAGCCTCCTCCATTACGCGGATGGGGAGAAGCGGTACATCCTGAGCCCGGTGGAGTTAAAAGTGGGCGATACGGTAGTGGCCGGGGAAGATGTGGAGCCCAAACCCGGCAATGCTCTCCCGCTCAGAAAAATTCCGTCCGGGACTTTGGTCCACAACGTGGAGTTCTATCCAGGTTCCGGGGGGAAGATCGCCCGGGCCGCGGGAACAGCGGCCCAGGTGTTGAGCAAGGAAGAGGGCCGGGTTATTCTTCGTCTCCCTTCCGGGGAAATCCGGGCCTTCCATCCCGAGTGCATGGCCACGGTCGGTCAGGTCTCCAACCTCGACCACAAGAACGTGAAGTATGGGAAGGCCGGCCGGCGGCGGAATAAGGGGTGGAGGCCGGCGGTGCGGGGCACAGCCATGGGCGCGGATGACCATCCCCATGGCGGCGGAGAGGGCCGCACCGGCGAGGGCCACCCGCCGAAGACGCCTTGGGGCAAGCCCGCCCGCGGCGTCCCCACCCGGAAGCGCAAGCCCTCCGACAAATGGATCATTCAGCCCAGGAAGAGGAGGAAGTGATGGCGCGCTCCAAGAAAAAGGGACCGTTTGTGGACCCGACTCTCCTNGAGAAGATCGAGAAATTCAAGCGGGGCCTGATCAATGAGATCAGGACCTGGTCCCGGGCTTCCATGATCACCCCGGAGATGGTGGGGCTCACGATNTACGTCCACAACGGCCGGACCCATGTCCCGGTGCGGATTACGGAGGCCATGGTCGGGCACCGGTTGGGCGAGTTTGCGCCGACCCGGACCTTCCGGGCTCACGGTGGGGTGAAGAAGAAGGCCCCGCCGGCGCCGAAGTAGGGGGTGGCCGATGCGGGAAGCTGTGGCCCGAGCGAGGTTCGTGCGGGTCTCGCCCCTTAGGGCGCGGCTGGTGATCAACGAGATCCGGGGGAAACCTGTAGCGGAGGCCCGCCGCTTCCTTGCCCTTTCCCCCCAAAAGGCGGCGCGCCTCATCAGAAAAGTTTTGGATTCCGCAGTGGCTAACGCCGTCAATAATTTCGAAATGGATGAGGAAAAGCTTTGGGTGGTAAAAGCTTACGTGGACGAGGGCCCGCGCCTAAAGCGCCTGAACCCTCGGGCCTTCGGCCGGGCCGATATCATCCAAAGGCGGCTTTCGCATATCACCATCGTCGTGGCGGAGAAGGAGGAATGATGGGCCAGAAAACGCATCCCGTGGGATTTCGCCTGGGCATCCTCCGCAAGTGGCGGTCGACCTGGTTTGCCCCGAAGGGAAAAGTTCCCACTTATGTGGCGGAGGACCGGCGGATTCGTGATCACATCGAGAAAACTTATCGGGGGGCAGGGGTTGCTGAGGTCCTCATCGAGCGGGCTACGGAGGCGAGGGCCAAGGTGATCATCCGGGCTGCCCGGCCGGGAATCATCATCGGTCGCGGGGGCTCAGAGATTGCGGCCCTTCAGGAGCGGCTCCGGAAGATGACCGGCCGGGAGATCATGGTCCACGTGGTGGAGGTGGATAAGCCCGAGCTCGAGGCGCCATTGGTTGCCCAGGATGTGGCTTTTCAGATCGAGAACCGGGTCAATCCTTATCGGGCCATGAAGGAGGCGGTGCGGCGGGTGATGGCCGCTGGCGCCCAAGGCGTGAAGATCCGGGTCTCCGGCCGCTTGGGCGGCGCGGAATTGAGCCACTCCGTGGAAATAAAGGAGGGAAGAGTCCCCCTCCAGACCTTGCGGGCAGACGTGGACTACGGTTGCACCATCGCCTGGACCAAGTACGGGGTGATCGGCGTTAAGGCCTGGGTGTTTCGGGGCGAGATCTGGACGCTGAAAGAGAAGAAAGCGGAGGTGAAGTAGATGGCGCTTTTAGCTCCCAAACGCACAAAATACCGCAAGCAGCAAAAAGCCCGGCACATCAAAGGCAAAGCCAGCCGGGGAAATACCGTGGCCTTCGGGGATTATGGCATCCAGGCCCTGGAGCCGGTTTGGCTTACTGCCCAGCAGATCGAGGCAGCCCGCACAGTCCTCGCCCGCTCCACGCCCAAGGGGAAAGTTTGGGTCCGAATCTTCCCGGATAAACCCTATACCAAAAAACCCGCGGAGTCGCGGATGGGAAAAGGAAAGGGCGATGTGGTGGGCTGGGTGGCGGTGGTGAAGCCCGGACAGATCCTCTTCGAGTTCACCGGGGTGAGCGAGGAGGAGGCGAAAGAGATCCATCGGAAAGTCTCGGCGAAGCTTCCCATCGCCACGAAGCTCGCCCGGCGGATCCAGCTGGGGGTGGCGGCATGAAGGCCCGGGATCTTCGGGAACTCACAAACGATGAGCTCATCCAGCGGGTTCAGGAGTGGAAAAGGAAGCTTTTGAACCTGCGGTTTCAATCGGCCACAGGTCAGCTCACGAACACCGCGGAAATCAAGAAGACCAAAAAGGACATCGCCCGCGCTCTCACCATCCTCCGGGAGAGGGGGGTGCGCTATGGGTAGGCGCAGACAACGCATCGGGCGGGTCGTGAGCGACAAAATGCAGAAGACCATCGTGGTGGTGGAGGAGAGGCTGGTGGAGCATCCCCTCTACCACAAGTACATTCGGCGCCGCACCAAGTACTACGTGCACGATGAGAACCAGCAGGCACGGGTTGGGGATTTGGTGCGGATCGAGGAAACCCGGCCGCTTTCCAAGCTCAAGCGCTGGCGGCTGGTGGAGATCGTCCGCCGCGGGGAGTAACTATGGCTGTGCAACTACGCACAAGACTCGTGGTGGCCGACAACACCGGAGTCAAAGAGGTGGAGTGCATCAACGTCTTGGGCAAGAAGCGCAAGGCGGAGATTGGGGATATCATCGTGGCCACGGTGAAAAAGAGGCTCCCCACCTCGGAGTTCGATAAGGGTGACATCGTTCGGGGGGTGGTGGTGCGGACGCGGGCGGCCTTCCGCCGCGCCGACGGAAGCACCATCCGCTTCGACGACAACGCCGTGGTTCTCGTGGATAAGAACCTTCAGCCCATCGGAACGAGGGTTTTCGGGCCGGTGGCCAGGGAGCTCCGGGAAAAGGGGATGATGCGGATCATCTCCCTTGCTCCGGAAGTGGTTTAGGAGGAGAAGGTGGCCAAGGTGAAAAAGGGCGATCGGGTGAAGGTCATCGCCGGGGATGACCGGGGGAAGATCGGGAAGGTCCTCCGGGTTTTCCCCGATGAGAACCGGGTTTTGGTGGAAGGCGTAAACATCGTGACCAAGCACCAGCGGCCCACGGCCACCGTCCGGGAGCCGGGCATCATCAAAAAGGAGGCGCCAATCCACATCTCCAACGTCATGGTCATCTGCCCGGAGTGCGGGGTGCCCACGCGCATTGGCTTTCGCGTGGGTCGAGGGGCGCAAGCTCCGGCGCTGCAAACAATGCGGAGCCACCTTCCCATAAGGCCATGCTTCTCTACGAGCGCTTCAAAAAGGAAATCCGGCCGAAGCTCATGAAGGAGCTCGGCTACAAGAACATCATGCAGGTCCCCCGCATCGAAAAGGTCGTGATCAATATGGGGGTGGGAAAGCACGACGACCCGAAGGTTTTGGAGGGAGCGGTGAAGAATTTGGCCCAGATCGCCGGGCAAAAGCCCGTGGTGACCCGGGCCAAGAAGGCCATCTCCGACTTCAAGATCAAGAAGGGCGATGCCATCGGGTGCATGGTCACCCTGCGGGGCGTGCGGGCCTACGAATTTTTGAATAAGCTCTTCCGGGTGGTCCTTCCCGGCATCCGGGACTTCAAAGGGGTGGACCCCGACGCCTTCGATGGCCGGGGGAACCTCAGCATCGGGATTCCCGATCAGATGGCTTTTCCGGAAGTGAGCTACGACGATGTCGTTCGGCCTCAGGGGATGGACGTGGTGATCGTGACCACGGCCAAAACCGATGAGGAGGCCTATAAACTCTTGGAAGCTTTAGGGTGTCCTTTCCGCAAGAAATAGGGGGGAAGATGGCGAGGAAATGCAAGATTGAAAAGATGAAGAAGACGCCGAAATACAAGGTTCGGCAGCGCAATCGCTGTCAACTCTGCGGCCGGCCCCGCGGGTATATCCGGGATTTCGGGCTTTGCCGCATGTGTTTTCGCAAGCTTGCCCTGGATGGGCAGATCCCCGGGGTGAAGAAGGCCTCATGGTAGGAGGGCAGGATGACGGTGGACGACCCCATTGCCGATATGCTCACGCGCATTCGTAACGCTCTGGCCCGCCGGGCCCCGGAGGTCTCCCTCCCCTCCTCGAAACTCAAGGAGGAGATCGTTCGGGTCCTCCAGGAGGAGGGGTACATCGCCGGATACGCGGTGGAGAACACCGGCAGCTATCCGGTGCTGCGGATAAAGCTGAAGTACCTGCGGGAGGGGACGCGAACCTGGCGGCCGGCAATCCGTGGGCTTCGGCGGGTGAGCCGGCCTTCCCGCCGGGTATACGTGGGAGTCCGGGAGCTCCCCCGGCCTTACCAGGGCCTAGGGATCGCCATCGTCTCCACCCCCCAAGGGGTGATGACCGATCGGGAGGCCCGTCGGCGCCATCTGGGCGGAGAGGTCCTCTGCGAGGTTTGGTGAGGTGAGCGATGTCTAAGATCGGAAAAAAGCCGATCCCCTTGCCGTCCGGGGTCAAAGTGGAAGTCCGTCCCCAGGAGGTGGTGGTCCAGGGACCGCTCGGTACCCTGCGCTGCTCCTACGAGCCGGAATACGTGACGATCAAGGTGGAGGATGGGAAGGTCGTGGTGGAGCGGAAAGGCGAGCGTGCTCCTTTCCGGGCCCGCCATGGCCTTTATCGCGCCCTCATCGCTAACATGGTTCAGGGCGTCACGAAGAAGTGGGAGAAGGAATTGGAAATCCAGGGGCTTGGGTACCGGGCTAAGCTCGAGGGCCGAACCTTGGTCATGGAACTGGGCTTTTCCCATCCTGTCCGCTTTCCTATCCCTGAGGGCGTAGAGGTGGAGGTTCCCGAGCCAACCCGGATCATCGTCCGCGGGATCGATAAGTATCTCGTGGGCCAGGTGGCTGCGGACATCCGCAAAATTAAGCCGCCTGAGCCATATCGGGGCACAGGTATCCGCTACAAGGGCGAGGAAATCGTGCGTAAAGCTGGGAAACTCGGAGCGAAAGCATGACAAGGCTTTCACGGAATGAGCGGAGGATCGAGCGGCATATGCGCATCCGCCGGCGGATTTTGGGCACGCCGGAGCGGCCAAGGCTTTGCGTATACAAAAGCCTTCACCACATCTATGCCCAAATCATCGACGACACTCCGCCCGAGGGGAGCCGCACTTTGGTCGCGGCCTCTACCCTGGACCCGGAAATCCGGGGCAAGATAAAGTCCGATAATCTCGAGGCAGCGCGATTGGTGGGCGCTCTCATCGCCAAGCGCGCTCTGGAACGGGGGATTAAAAAGGTCGTGTTCGATCGCGGAGGTTATCCATATCATGGGAAGGTGCGGGCCTTGGCGGAGGCGGCCCGGGAGGGAGGGCTGGAGTTTTGATCACCCAGGTTCCTGAACAGCTTCAAAACGAGGTTATTGATATTCGCCAAGTGGCTCGGGTCACTAAAGGCGGGAAGCGCCGGCGGTTCCGGGTGGTAGTTGTGGTGGGCAACGGCGCGGGAAAGGTTGGGGTAGGAATAGGCAAATCCATTGAGATCCCGCAGGCCGTGCAGCAGGCTATCCGCGATGCCCTAAAGAACATGATCGACGTGCCGATTGTTAATGGAACTATTCCCCATGAGGTCATGGGCGAATATGGGGCAGCGAAGGTCCTTTTGCGGCCAGCCTATCCGGGGACAGGGGTGATTGCTGGCCGGACCGTGGGCGCGGTGTGTCGCATGGCCGGTATCAAGGACGTCCTCTCCAAAGCCCTCCGGTCCACGAACCCGTTGAACCTGGCCCGGGCCACGCTCGTGGCCCTATCGCGTCTGGAGAGCCCGGATGTGGTGGCCAAGCGCCGGGGGAAATCCGTAAAAGAACTCCTGGAGGCCGAGAATGGTGCTGAATCTTGACGATCTTCGTCCTTTGCCTGGGGCCAAACATCGGCGGAAGCGGGTTGGCCGGGGATACGGCTCCGGTCATGGCGGGCATGAATCCGGCCGGGGCACGAAAGGCCAGGGTGCCCGCTCAGGGGTGCGAATGCGGCCGGGCTATGAGGGCGGACAAACCCCTCTTTGGATGCGCTTTCCTAAACGAGGGTTCAAAAACCCCTTCGCCAAGGAATACGCCATCGTGAACGTTGGCCTTCTGGAAAAGCATTTTGCCCCAGGGGAAGAGGTCACGCCTGAAAAGCTTATGGCCAAAGGGCTAGTGAAGGATCTGAAGGAAGGGGTAAAAATTTTAGGTGAAGGTGAGCTTACCAAACCCTTGATCGTGCGGGCCCACAAATTCAGCCGGGCTGCCAAAGAGAAGATTGAGGCGGCCGGCGGCCGGGCCGAGGAGGTCTAGGGTGTTCCGCCGCGTCCAACAGGTCTTCGCCGTTGAGGAACTGCGGAAACGCATCCTCTACACCCTGGGAATGCTTCTTGTCTACCGGATCGGGGTGTATATCCCTGTCCCGGGCATAAAGACCGAAGCCCTGGGTCAAATCCTTTCCCAGGCGCTTGGTACCGGCCTTCTGCAGTATCTGAACCTCTTCACCGGCGGAGCCCTTCAAAACTTCTCGCTTTTTGCGCTTGGGGTCATCCCCTACATCAACGTCTCCATCATCCTTTCCCTCCTCATCCCCGTGGTGCCTGCCCTGAAGAAGCTGCAGGAGGAGGGTCGCGAGGGCCGAAAAAAGCTCACCCAATACACGCGCTGGGGCACNGTTCTTATGTCCCTCATCCAGGCTTATGCCTTCAGCTACATGGCNATCACTTACGGGTTAGCTGATCCTACGCCCAGGTTTTTCATCACCTCCATCATCGCCCTCACCACAGGGAGCATTTTCCTCATGTGGATTGGCGAGCGCATGACGGAAAANGGGATAGGGAACGGGATATCCATGCTGATCATGGCCGGGATTGTNGCCCGTTTTCCCGCNGAAATTCAGTCCACCTACATCGAGATCTCCACTGGAACGGTTCATCCCCTTTGGGCGATAGGGCTCATTGTGGTGTTCGTGGCGGTGGTGGCCCTCACGGTGATCATGCAGCAAGGGCAGAGAAGGATTCTCGTGCAGTATGCAAAAAGGACCACAGGCCGGCGGGTCTACGGTGGGCACTCCACCTACCTTCCCCTTCGGGTGAACATGGGCGGCGTGATCCCCATCATCTTCGCCTCCGCGATTCTAAGCCTCCCTGGCTCCATCGCCGCTTGGGTTCCCAGCCTCCGTTGGCTTCAAAGCTATGTGGAACCCGGAAGCCTCGCGTATCTTCTCGCCTATGTAGTTCTCACCCTCTTTTTCACCTACTTCTATAGCTCGTTGGTGTTCGATCCTGAGGAGGTGGCGAAGAACTTGCGGGAGGCCGGGGGATTTATTCCCGGGGTGCGGCCGGGCGCACCCACCGCCCAGTATCTCCGGGACATCCTTAATCGCCTGAATTTAGTGGGCGCGTTCTTCCTCGCAGGGATTGCAGTTTTGCCCTACATCTTCCGCGCGGTCTCCGGGATCCGCGGCTTTTGGCTCGGCGGTACCTCCCTTCTCATCCTCGTGGGCGTAGGCATCGACACCATCATGCAGATCGAGGCCCATCTCATCATGCGTCAGTACGAGTCCCTCATCAAAGGCGCGCGCTTCCTCGGGAGGAGGGAATGAAGAACGTCGTTCTCCTTGGGCCTCCGGGCGCGGGAAAGGGAACAGTGGCTACGCGTCTAGCCCGGGAATTCCATTTTCTTCACGTCTCCACGGGCGACATGCTCCGGGAAGAGGTAGCTCAAAACACTCCTCTTGGGCAATTGGCCAAAGGATACATGGAGCGGGGAGAACTCGTGCCCGATGAGGTTATCCTGAGCATGGTTCGGCAGCGGGTGGATGCCAAAAAGGGCGTGCTCTTCGATGGTTTTCCCCGGACCCTGGCCCAGGCCGAGGGCTTGGAGCGGTTCACCGAGGTGGACCTCGTGGTTTTTCTGGAGGTGAGCAAGGAGGAGGTGGTGCGCCGCCTCTCCAGCCGCCGGATCTGTTCCCGCTGCGGAGCGGTCTATAACTTGGTCACCCAGCCGCCGAAGGTAGAGGGCCGGTGCGACCTTTGCGGCGGCCCTCTGATCCAGCGGGAGGACGATAAACCAGAAGTGGTGGCCCGCAGGTTCGAGGTATACATGAAGGAGTCCGCTCCGCTCATCACCTACTACGAGCAGCGGGGCCTCCTCCGAAGGGTCCGCGCGGACCGCTCGCCAGAGGAAGTGTTCCAGGCCGTGGCTGAGGTCCTGCGCCCATGATCGCCCTAAAGACC
>JGI24721J44947_10009069_pt1 | contig 12889 bp, 7 predicted proteins | sample YelNatPaOPGAMG01_FD_44947 | JGI IMG/M metagenome (IMG submission 44947)
GACTGGCGACGTAGTTGAAGGCCCCGGTAATTGTGCCAGGCTGGTTAGGGCGCGGCCAGTACTGCGTCAGCCTGGCAGCCACCGGATCTATGCGCGCACCGGGGATCCGGTTGCCCGGAAAGGGATCACGCACCCAAGCGCCGCCAACCTGGTGCGTGGTGAGCGGGTCGTAAATGGTGATCGGCTGGCCATTGGCCTGCAAGGTCTGTGAGAAATCACCCTGCCGCTGCAACTCGGTGGGTACGGTGCCCACGTAAGGGTTGGGGTTGCTGTTGCGGATGGCCTCGAACGAGAACATGAAAAACGTGCGGTTGCGCCCGTCGTAGAGGCGGGGAATCCACACCGGACCGTCCAACTGGACGCCTGGCTGGTTCCACCGGTAGACGGCTCGCGGGCGATTGGCCCAGTTGGATTCGAACAGGTTGGCCGTCAGCTTGTCGTGCCGAAAATAGTGAAACAGCGAGCCGTGGAACGCATTGGTTCCGCTCTTGAGCGCAACATTGACGATGGCGCCCGAGGTGCGACCGTATTGCGCGTCGTAAATATTCGTCTGGACGTTGAACTCTTGTACGGCTTCCGGGGACGGTACGAATCCCACGTAGGTGTGATTGGCGCGTTCGGGCGGCGCGTTGTGGACGCCGTCCAGCAGCACCTCGTAGCGCCCGCCGATGCCCTGCATGGACATCTGGGCGGCCGCACCGTCAAAGGGCCTCCCGTAAGAAGCCACTTTGCCGGTGTAGAGGCCGCTGTAAACGCCTGGCGTGGTCGCCGCCAGCAAAAATGGATTCCTGCCCAGCAGCGGCAAGTCGCGCACCTTGGCCGAATCCACCAGCTGGCCCCGCGACGCCGTGGCGGTTTCCAGGAGCTCGGCTTCCGCGGTCACTGTGATCGTTTCCGTGGTGGCGCCGACCTCCAGCGTCAGATCCACCTGGAGCCTTGCCCCCACGTAAAGCTGCACCGGCTCACGCACTGCTTTCTTGAACCCCGAGGCGGTCGCAGAAACGCTGTAGCGTCCGGGGATCAGCAAGGGCGCAACGTAAACGCCGCTTTCGTTGGTCCGGAATGTCGAAACGACGTTGGTGTCGAGATTCCGGATTTCCACGGTGGCGTTGGGAACCACGCCCCCTTGAGGATCCGTGACGGTTCCGGTGATCGTTCCGCGGAACTCCTGCGCACGGGCGGCAACCAGTGCGAGAGCCGCCCAGCAGAGCAAGTTGAACGTNAAAGAGCCAGCCAGGGTTCTCTTCCTCATATGAGACCTCATAGCATTTTTCCGCTTTTCCTTAGTTAACAAACCCATCATAGGCCGGCGGGGCGCTTCGGTCAAACCAGCGCCGGCGCATCCCGCGACCCCGTTCTCACGAGGCGGCCCGGCGCCGCATTGCGGCAGCAACTGGCCGGATTCGTGCGGGCGGAATCGGGACGCTACGTTCAGCGCACCCGGGCCCTCCGGTCGGTAGGGGCAAGGCTGCCGGCGTGGATGGGATACATGCGGNCATGCGCCGAACGCGCAAACTCAACCATTTCCCGATATGGCAAGTCCTGTTGGTTGAGGAAACCGAGATTGTAATTCTCGCCGTCGAAGCGGCCGGTGACGGGCTGATCCACCATCTGGAAATAATGCACTCCCACGATGTCCGGGTGCGCGGCGGCGTGCTCGAGATAATACTGATAGGCCACACCACGCTCGGTTTGATCGCGCACCATGACGAGCGACGGCGCGTAACCGCGCTCGGCTGCTCCGAAGTGAAACTCGCCGATCAACACGGGCCGGCCCGTGAGCTGCGCCAGCTTTTGAACCAGCTCGGGCGGCGGCTCGAAGCGGTAGATGTTGATGCTGACCACATCAAACACGTCGTTGGCGCGCAACACCGGATCCGGCGCGGCGCCCGCCCAGCGAATTCCCAGGATCAGATGGTTCGGATCGGCCTTCTTGATGGCCGAACAGACTACCTGAAAGTAGCGGCGGGACAATGTCTCCATCAACTCCTCGCGCGCCGCGGCGTGGTCGCCTTTTTGCGCCAGAAAGCGGCGTACGAAGTCCTGGGTGGCCGAAGGTTCCGCATCGCGCAGGATGGAATCAATCAGGTTGCGATAAGGCCAGCGCGGCTCGTTGCCGATGAAGTAGCCGATCAGCCTCGGTTCCTCGCGGAAACGGGCGCACTGGCTTTGAGCGTCCTCTTCGGCGCTGCGCACGAACTCCTCAGCATACACGTCCGGGAAACCCTGCCAGCTCTTGCGGCTGCGCCCCAGGCGCACGTTCGTCACGAAGGGCATCTCCGGTCGCTCGAACCAGGCGGCGTCCGACCAGTTGCCGATCGTGTTGAAGCCCCAGGCCTTGAGGCGGCGGACCTGGGCCGCTTTCCAGCGCGCCACGAAATCCTCCTCCCCATGCCGTAGCCGCACGTTCGCCTGGTAGAAATCCGCTGTTTCGCCGGCGCCCGGCGGCAGCCTGGCGAAAAGCATCTCGCGGCCTTTCACCCGTGTGGGATCGCGGTATCGCACGCAATCCATCCCCGCCGACCAGAACAGATGCCCGTCGGGATCCACCAGCCACCAGCGCCCCTCGATGCGCGCCGTGTGGAAGAAACCGGTCGCGCGTTCCCTGCGCTCGGCCCAGCCGCCGTGAGCCGAGTAAGGAAACTTGGGCGCCCGTTCCAGCTCGGCGTCCTCCCGGCTCCAGGCTTGCTTCAGCTCCTCCAGCGAGTGCACCTTGCCCGGCCATTCGGCCGCGATCCACTGGCCGAACTCGTCCACCACCGGGCGCGCGAGCAGCACCTCATCGGCGACTTCGCCTGTGGCGAGCGCGAACGGACCCAGCCGCAGCGTGACCTCGCGATTGGGCGCCATCCGGATCACCAGCGACTCGACTTCTCGCAGGTCAATGTGGTTGCCCCAGTTCGAGAGCCAATACCCCCGGAACTGGCGATTGTTGGTGTACTCACGCGTCAGCAGGGCGTTCGGGATCACCGCCTTGACAGGCACGTTCTCGAAAGGCTGCACGCGGTAAGTAAATGCCTGGCCTTGCCGGTTTCTGATTTGCAGCTCCCAGCGAATCGTGGAATCGGAAACAAACTCGAAGCACAGACTGTAGCGCGTCCAATCCCGGGCTGTTTCCGGAACAGGAACTGTGAGGCTCCCGGGCATTTCCCTCGGCGCAAAGCGCAGCACCACGCTGTCCGGCTTGGGCCCCGGCGCAACCTGTACGCCTTCGATCTGCGCTTTCTTGAGATTGTCGGGGGCCAAAAGACCGGCCAGCGGGTTTTCAGCCCCTGTCAAGCTGAGCGCAGTAACAAGCGCAAGAGTGAATTCTCTGGCAATTTGCATCAGAAATCCATCCTCATGCCTACTTGTACTGTTCGGTTGCCACTAACGCTGGTCACTTGCCCGAACAAGGGGCTTTTGACGTCTGTGTCGATGCCGCCCAGCGTGTGGCGATTGAACGCGTTGAGGAACTCGGCCCGGATCTGGTAACGCCAGCGCTCCCGCAAGCGGAAGTTCTTGAGCAGGCCGAAATCCTCGTTGCGCGTCCAGAAGCCGCGAATCTGCCCGTAACGGACAGCGGCATTGCCCAGCGTCAGAGGAGGCGGGTCCGAGAACAGCGCTTTGTTTACGTAGGTGTTCTCCGGCGCCGCGATGTTGGCGAAATTGAACCGGGAGCTGTCAAACGAGGCGTTCTTCATGGGCCCGGCGGCCACATTGGGTCGTTGGCCGCCGTTCCATCCGTTAGGCATGGGATTGGAGGCCCCGCCGAANCCCAACGGGCCTCCCGAGTNATAGTTCAGGATGCCGGAGAGCGACCACCCGCCTAGCACGGCGTCCAAGACGCGATGAGGCAGCGGCAGGGCCCGCCCNTTCCCTACCGGGATATCCCACTGGAAGTAAGCCTTGATCATGTGGGGCAAATCGAAACTGGCAGGCGCTTTTTCCAGGCGCAGATTGTAGTAATCCAGCGGCCCCGCATTATCGCCCAGGAAAGAAGACTCGGTGTTGGAAAGCACCTTGGACCACACATAGTTCGCGTAAATGGTCAGGCCCTTGCGCAATTGTCTGTCCAGCGTGATCTGGAGCGAGTGGTAATGCGAGAAGCCCAGCGGCGCGGCGTAGGGGCTGATGGTGTTGATCCCCGAAAGCTGGGGAAACTGGCGCAGTGCGCCGGCGACCGTGCCGCGGTAACCGGGGAAGGGATAGCGGACTCCGTTGGCTGCAGCCTCCTCGGGACTGCGCACCGGGTTCGTCAGCCGCTGTCCGAAATCCGTCAACACAGAGGCCGGCAATTGGTTCAGGCGGGCCAGCGCGTTGTTCCTGATCCCCGTGGATTTGTTGGCCACGTAACCGATGTCCAGCACGGTGGAGGAGCCAAGTTGCCGCTGAATGTTGAAGTTCCATTGCTGGGTGTATGGCGCGTGCCCGTAGGTGGGATCGATCATGGAAGCACTTCCGGCGCGGTTGGCGTAGGAAGGATCCATCGCGCCGGGGATGAAGCGATCGGTGGGAAAGCCGTCGTCCCAGTTAAAGATGCCGCGCCAGGGCTGCACCGGGTCGGGGCTCAGGTTGTATGATCCCTGCCACGGAAAAGCGCTTGCGCCCGGAATCGGGCCATAAGTATTGAACAGGTCGCCTTCAAAGAAGATTCCGTACGCGGCTCGCACCGTCCATCGCTCCAAGGGCTGCCAGGCCAGACCCAGCCGCGGCCCGAAATAATGATAGATGCGCTGGCCAAAGTAGCGCTTCCCGGTGCACAACGAGCATTTGCCTGCGAAATCGTAGGCCCCGAATAGGCCGGTTTGCGGGTCGGTCTTGGTTATGTTCCAGGTAGCCATCCGGTCGGCCACTTCGAAATAGGGCGGCGAAAACTCCCAGCGTACGCCGAGGTTCAGCGTGAGCTTTCGGCTGGCTTTGATGTCGTCTTGCAGGAACGCCGCGTAATAACGCCTCCTGCCGCCCAGGCCGATCGGCACGCTCAGACCCGCGCTGTCTACGATGCCCAGCAGGTAACTGGCGAAGGCGTAACCGGTTTGCGTTCCCGAGAAGGTTTCCCCGGGAATCGCGGTGGCGCGGGCGGCAAAATTGAAGCTCCCGCCCTGGGTGGGCCGCGAGTTGAGCTGGTTGCGGCGATGATCGAAGCCGAACTTGATGAAGTGCCGACCCCACGTGAGGCTGCCTGTGGAGAGCAACCCGCTGCCCGCGTAGACCGACAGATCATTCTGAGGGTCGCCCGGAGTGGCCAGCGTCACGAAGGGACCGCCGCCCCAGTTCACCGTAGGATACCCGTAAGTGCTCAGGTTCTTGATGCCCAGCTCTTTGGCGCCGTCAATATCTTTGTGAACGCTGCGGTTGGGGTTCGCCATGAAATTCCAGGACCCGTTCACGTTTACCAGGAAGCGCGGGGTCACGGTCCAGTCCCAGGCAAGGCGCGCCAACTGCGATTTGATTCGTTGCCTGCGGGCCTTGGAAAGCGGTCCACCCTCGGGATCGTTGGGGTCCCACATGCCCCCTGCATCCAGGAGCAGGCGTGGCCGGGCGACGTAGGAATACGAGCCCGAAAGCTTGTGACGGGAGCTCAGCAGCCGGTCGCCTTTCACTGAGAACTGGTGTTGGTCGAACTCGGGCGTGTTAGTCACCGGGAAAATGCCGTTGTTGACCAGTGCGATTTGCCCGGTAGCGTCCCGAATCGTGGGCAGGTAGTGCTTGATTGCGATCGCGTTCAGGCGCTGGGATACCCGGGAAAAGCGCGATTTCGGAATGATGTTTCCGGGGAACATGTCGCCCACCCACCGTGAGCCGACCTGCCGAAAAGTCGCCGGATCATAGATGGCGCCGCGCAGAACGGGCCGTCCCAGAGCATCGGTCGCCGCGATGGCGGGTCCCAGCAGCCGGCTGAAATCGCCTTCATAGAACTCGGGCAGCGGCAGGGTCCGGTTGGGCGCGCCGAATCCGCCGGTGCGCTCGCGATAACGTTCATAGGTCACGTAAAAGAAACTCTGGTTACGCCCGTCGTAAATCCCGGGAAGATAGACCGGGCCGCCAAAGGATCCGGCAAAGTTCTGTTTCCGATCCTGGGGCCTCTTTACTCCCCGGAAGTTATTTACCCACGTGTTTGCATTTAACGCCTCGTTGCGCAGCGCCCCGTAGGCGCTTCCGTGCACCTGGTTCTGCCCGGACTTCATGATGAAGTTGAAGACCCCCGCTTGCATGCGACCGAACTCCGCTGACATGCCGCTGGTCTGGATCTTGAATTCCTCCACCGCTTCGAGGGAAACCGAGGATTCGCCAAAGTGGCCGGCCCGGTAAGTGCTCACGCTGGCGCCATCGAGCAAAACTTCTTTGGATGCGGTGGTAGACCCGTTGATGTGCGAGGTCCAGGAACTGCCTGTGACGCCCGGGGTCAGCCGGTAAGCGAATGCCTCCGGGGATCGCGCGCCGGCAAAACTGAGCGGCAAGTCAACGATGGCCCGGCTGGTCAGCGACGTCCCCACCTGTGGCGAATCGGTTTGCACCCGCGGCACCTGCGCGGTGACCTCCACGGTCTCCGTTAACGCGCCTACCTCCAGGACGGCGTCAACCCGAACTACTTCAGTGGCCCGCAACTCCACGCCGGAACGCACAAATTTCTTGAATCCCGGGCTCTCGATCGAGACTTCGTAAGTCGCCACAGGAAGATTGGGCACGGTATATTGCCCGACCGCGGTGGTCTCCGTGACATAAGTCGCGTTGGTGGCGACGTCGCGCAGGGTAACTTTGGCTCCGGGGACAGCCGCCCCGCTGGAATCGGTGACTACGCCAGTGATTGTTCCGCGGTTCAACTGGCCTGGTAACTGTGCAGTCGCCAGCAAAAGTGCGCCGGCGACCACCAGCCGCGCCACAAAACCTCTTCTGGCCTCTCCGAACAACGCCGTTCTCATTTCTGCCTCCTGGCTCGCCGTATTGTACCGTTTTTTCTGCCGCGCCGAGGCCTGTCGTTTCTCCGGCCCTCACTTTCGTCGTCCCAGGCGCAGCAACGACAGCTCCCGCGTGACGACGTCTTCCAGCGCCTCGGGATCCCCCTTGGCGGGGCCGTGCCAGACGCTGCCACCGAAGGTCGTGATGTAGATTTTTTCGGGATCAGACGGATCCGGGATCACGCGGTGCCCCCACTTGAAGTTGAAGCCGCGGATGCGTTGCCAGGTCTCGCCGCGATCCTCCGAGCGCCACGCTGAGGACTCGAAGCCGGCCGCATACAGCACGCCGTTGCGCGGATCCACCGTCACGTCGTAAATGTGCTGGTCCGCAGAAAGGACGTTACGCCACGTCGAGCCGCCGTCGGTGGANAGGAAGATGCCGCCATCGCGGGCGCCATAGGGAGTCCGGCGTCCCCACGCCGCCAGATAGAGACGCTGCGGATCTTCGGGATCTATCGCCAGTCCGTTGGGTCCGTTCACACCTTCGGGCAAACGGATGCGCGTCCAGTTTTCCGCGCCGTCGCGCGAGCGATACAGCGCGCCATCGCCCGGGTTGTTATAGCTGCCGTCCTCGGTCCGTCGCGCGANGATCAGATAGAGGGTTCCCTCGCGATCCCGCACCAGCCGCCACGCGAACGGCTCGGCGCCCTCGATTCCCTGATTCTTCAANGTCCACGTTCGCCCTCCGTCCACCGACTTGTACACNCCGCGCCCGAAGGCCGCCGCATACAGCACGCGAGCCTCGGGCGGGCTTTCCGGATCGAGCAGGATGTGCGTGACGGCTGAGGGCTCCATCCCTTCGTTGGATGCCTGCCACGTCCGCCCGCCATCCTCGCTCACACAGACGCCGCCCTCGTAGGTGGAAGGCGACGTCGTCCGCCACATCTTGGGCCGCGGCAGATCGTGCACGCGGCTCATGGCGCCCCAAACCTTGCCGCGCACCTCGGGATCGAACTCGATCCAGTACGTCGTGTTCCACCACCGACGCGGCACGCCGTCAATTGAGCTGAGCCAGCTTCGCCCGCCGTCCTCACTGCGGAAAAGGCCGATGTCGGTATAAGTGATGAAAATCCTGCGGGCGTCGAAAGGATCGAAGTGCACGCCGTAGCAGGTGGTCACGTCGAGGCCGGTGCTGGTCCAGCCGGCATCGTCCACACGACGCGAGTAAACGGCCTGCCACGTGTTACCGCCGTCCGTGGTGCGCATGGTGCGGCCGTAGTCCGTCCCGTAGCAGACGTCGGGATCNTTCGGCGCGACNCCCAGATTGAACGGAGGTCCTGCCCAGCCGGGTCCGAACCGCTCGCTCAGCCACGCTTCGCGGATGTTGTCCGCCGTGCGGTTGGATTCTTTCCAGACCAGGCGCCAGTTGCGCCCGCGATCGTCGCTGCGGGCCACGCCGAACCATGTGGCGCCGCCCTCGCGCAATCCGCTGTAAGAAAGGTAAACCCTGTCGGGATGGTTGAGGCTGGTGGCCACGGCGCGCAGTTGAGCGCCGTTCAGGCCGGTCTGCCGCCAACTGGCGCCGCCGTCCTCCGAGATCCACAACGCCGACGCCGTCAGTCCGTAAACGATCAGCGGTTGACCCTCGCCGGGGAAACCCGCCGAAGCGTCAGTAAAGGAGGCCACGCCTTCCGGCGCCGGGCCGTGACGCCACTCGCCGTTCTGGCGGACCATGACGGTGCGCGTGCCCACGACGTAGATCGTGCGGTCCTCGGCAGGAGAAGCCGGATCCACGTAGATCTGCCGCGCGCCATCCGGCAGCGACTCCATGCGCGACCACGTTGCGCCCCAATCCCGCGAGACGTGGAGCGCGCCGTCCATGGCCGCATAAAGCGTGCGCGAATCGGACGGGTCCACCGCCAGCGCCGTCATGCGAGGCGCCGGGCGGCCGGACGAGTAAATGGTCACGCTGGCGTGATCATCCGGCATCAGGATCCCGGTAATGGTGGCCGGATCGGGAAACACGAGCGACCAGGTGGCGCCCGCATCCGTCGAGCGCCACAGACCAATGCCGTAGGCGTAGATCGTGTCCGGCGCGACCGGATCGAAAACGAAAAAGCGCGTGGTNCCGCGCAGGTTGAACATGCGCCAGGACTCGCCGCCATCGTGCGTGATGTAAGAGCCAGTCATGTCGCACGCCACCAAAACGCGGCGGCTGTCATGTGGGCTGATGGTGGGCAGGAACTGGGCGCCACCGCCTCCCGGCCCCAGAATGCGCCAGGCGTCCCGACGCGGCGCCCCTTGGCCCAACAGAAGAAGCACCGCGGCGGTCGCCGCGCCGGCTGTGATGATGAGTGCTCGCATGGCAAGCATGCTATCGCGTCCGGGGCCGCCCGTGCTATCTTCCAGGCATGGAGCTGACCCGGCGTGATCTCCTGGTTTCGGCAGCCGGNAGTNTGGCGGCGCAGGTTCCTGCGACCGCGGCTCCGGCTCGCATCCGTCTGGCCGTTTCCACGTACTCGTACTGGCATTTCCGCGGCGAACGCTACCCGATCGAAAAAGTGATCGAGGACGCGGCGCGCATCGGTTTCGACGGCGTGGAAATCCTGCACCGGCAGATGCGCGATGAATCGCCCGCGTACCTCAACGAGATCAAGCGCCTGGCGTTTCGCAACTCGCTGGCGCTGGTCATGCTTTCCATCCACCAGAATTTCGTCTCGCCAAGCGAGGAAGAGCGCCGCAAGGCGATCCGGCATACCGAACACTGCATCGAGCTGGCGGCACGACTCGGCATCCCTTGCATCCGGATCAACTCCGGCCGCTGGGGCACCATCAAATCCTTCGACGAGCTCATGAAGGTGCGCGGCATCGAGCCGCCTCTGCCCGGCTACACGGACGAGGACGCGTTCAAGTGGTGCATCGAGTGCATCGAGGCGTGCTTGCCCGCTGCGGAGAAGGCCGGCGTGATGCTGGCGCTGGAAAACCACTGGGGCCTGACCACGCAGCCGGAAAACCTCCTGCGCATCTATCGTTCGATTCGCTCGCCGTGGTTCGGCATCAACCTGGATACCGGCAACTTCCCGGACGATCCCTACGCGGAATCGAGAAGCTGGCCCCCCACGCCATCATCGTGCAGGCCAAGACTTATCACGGCGGAGGCGAGTGGTACACGCTGGATCTGGACTACAAGCGCATCGCCGCCATTCTGCGCAAGGCCGGCTATTCAGGCTGGGTGTCGCTCGAGATGGAGGGCAAAGAACCAGCCGCGACGGCAGTGCCCAAAAGTTACCGGATCCTCAGGGAAGCCTTCGGCTAATCCGGATTGGCGCGGCTCGCCGGCGCCGCTTCGGCGGCTTCGCGGATCAGGGCGGCGGTTCGCAAAGCGCCGTAATCACGTTCGAGCCTCGCCGCCAGTTGCTCGAGCTGGTCGCGCGTCGCTCGCCCCGGGCGCAGCGCTTCGTAAATTTCCAGGATCTCCTCTTCGGGAACCTGGGTGAGCTCGGCGGCGCGTTCGAGATTCTCGGCCAGTTGCCGTCGCCCTGCGGCGCGCGCGATCTCGGCTTGCATGCGCAGGGCTTCCGCGGTCACGCGCAGGTCCTCCATGCCGGCGCGGCCTTCCAGCAAGGCCTCCAGCGTCAGATCCTGGTAGCGCAGCCCGGACGGCGTCCGCAGCCGATCGGGGTGATTTTCGGACAGCGGATAGGACAACGGCTCACTCATCCCAGATCACCTCCTCAGGGTCGCGCCCGGCCTCCACTCGTTCGATCTCGCGCCGGTGCAGGATCGTCGTGTGCACGATGTATTTCAAGCGCGCCATGTTGTCAATGACGACCGGCGCCGGGCGGGTCGGCTCACCTTTCGCGTAGCGAGCTGCATTGCGGCCGATCGCGCGATAGCTTTCCAGCGTCAGGTTCGGCGCCTGCGGGAAAAGTTCGAGATTGTTCAGCGGCGGCAGGCCGCGGCGGTGAATCACTGTGGTCCCCTTGGATTGAATGCCGATGGCGATCCCGGAGCCGCTCAACTGCGAGCCCGTGTAGCCGATGGCGCCCAGATCGGCGCTGTGATAGACCTTGACGACGCGCGCCGTCAATCCCTCATCCCGAATGCCCTGGACGAGCGCAGCGAGCACTTCCCGGTGCGCCAAGCCCGTTAGCGTCGCATCCANGGCCGAGCCGAATGCGGGNCCTACCGCAATCACCACCTCGCGCGGATCTTCGCCGCGACGTGCGGGACGCGCCGGGCGCAGCCAAGGCTGTCCGGTCGCCGGCCGCCCAATGCTTCGCGGATCCCGTGCCCAGGGNAAATCGCAGATCTCGCGCANNCGCTCCGGATCGAGCCGGTAGCCNGTNCCCGGACCGCGGTAATCGTTGGGATCGTTGATGGCGCTGATGACCCGCGGTCCGGGCAATAGCATGGCCGAGGTTTGCAGGTAATCGCCGGAGACGCGGAGTTTTTGTACGGCCAGAATTTTCTCGGCGATGTCGCGGAAGCCGCGACGCGCCAGCGCGCGGATCACGTCCGCCCCGTTGCGTCCCTCGCGCAGGAAGCGTTCCGCGGCCGCGAGGTCGGCCACCACGTCGCGATCCGGCATATCATCGCTCGAGCGTGCATAGACGGCGGCTTCGACCTCTTCGTCGCGAATGGGCGGCAGGCCCAGTTCCTCAAAAACGGCTTGCAGCGCCTGCGCCGCGCGACGGCGGACAGCGAGCAGTTCCTCCTCGGGCACGGGACGCAGGCCGCCGTCCACCAGCATGTCGCGCTGGATCACGTTGTAGTCGTCCAGATCCTCGCCGTCGAAGTTGCCGCCGCCGAAAAGATTGTCCTCGCGCGGCATCACGCTGTANCCGGAGAAAATGAAGTCCGTGCCCGGCAGCAGTTGCAGCATGAGCTTGGCGGTCTTGCGGATGTCGGAATGCGACGCCATGGCGTCGTTACCGGAGGCCACTTCCAGATCGAGCATCGCTGCCAGCAGATTTTCCGCCAGCACCGCGCGCACGCCGCCGGGCAGTGACTCGGGCAGCGCGATGCAACTGATCGAGCCGTTCTGCACGCCTTGCGAACCCGCGCCCTTGACGATCAGCAGGCAACGCGCCTCCAGGTAAATCATGGATTTGCCCCCGGCATGGCCCATGAGCGCTTCCGAGCCGGTGCCGGAGGTGAATCGCACCTTGATGCCGCGGGAGGCGTAGGCGGAGGCCAAGAACGCTTTGGACCACGGCGTGTCGTCGCCATCGCGAAACGCGCGCTCATCGCCGTAGACCGACAGCGTCTCGGCGTAGGTGGTCAGGCCCAGCAACGCCAGCCGCAATCCCAGAGCCTCTTCCACCGCACACTGCGTGAGCGCGGTTCCGCGGCCCGTCTGCGAACCCACGAGTACGGCCAGCGCATTCAGCGGGGCGTAGCGCGAGACGCCCACCGTAGTCTCGAGTTCCGCAAAGCCGCGCTCGGCTGCCTCGGCGGCGTCGGCGGCCAGCAACGCCGGGCTTTCCTTGCGGTTGGTGACGTGCGCCTGGTTGGCGGGTGTGCGCCGGGCGCGCATCCTGGCCAGCGCGATCATCATCTCCAGCACGTTCAGCTCGGCTACGACCTGCATCAATCGCGCCGGCGTCAAGCCTCCGCACAGCCGCACCAGCCTGGCTCGGGGCACGTTGATATCGGTCAGCATGCGCGCCAGCTCGCGGGGCTCGAAAGCCATGGCTTCGGGCGCGGCCTCGCAGTCAATGGAGTGGCGGGCGATGAAGCGGTCCAGCGCATCGAATTCGCTTTCGCACTTGCCGTCCAGTTCGACGATGCGGCCGTTTTCGATCCGCAGGCTGGCCGGGGGATCGTACGGGCTGTTGAACAGAACGAGGCCCGCCTCGGGCCACGGGTGGATGAACGTATCGTTGTGGATGGGGCGGCTGGCGCGCGCCAGTGAGCGTTTGGAAGTCATAGCCGGCCGGGCTGCGCTTCCGGCGGAAATGCCGGACCTATTCGAATGATAACGGTTACCGCGAGGGACGTTGTCG
>JGI24721J44947_10009085_pt1 | contig 12876 bp, 9 predicted proteins | sample YelNatPaOPGAMG01_FD_44947 | JGI IMG/M metagenome (IMG submission 44947)
AGTTCCTTAATCTTTTCGGCAACCGTCGCCATACTTCACTCCTCTCTCTCGATTTCTCTTCTTACAGCCTCGGTTTTTTAACATCACAAAACTTTATTTAGCCATTCTATAGTTTAACGTGAGCTTGTCAAGCAGAGCCGTAGGGGTGTTCGAAAAAACTAAGCGTAGGCCTTAATTACGCCAAGGATTGATGTAATGAGGTAGGGGCTTAGGGCCGTACGCCCCTACAACTACAGGCAATTTTCGAACATCTCCAGCAGAGCCCTCAAGGTTCCGGTAAATGCTTATGGCTCTAACAAGCACGTTTCCTGATTGTAAAGTTCGGCGAACACAGCTCCAGCGCCGGAAAAAACGCTCACATTCTCGAAAACATACTGAGCCACTCGTTTTCTCATATCTTCGCTCTGGGCATTGAACAGCCTGATCATGTTGTCCCTGGATTCTTTTCTCCAACATAGCCCAGAAGGTTCGAGGATCCTGAACCTGTTCTTCTGCTTTCTTCTTCAAAGAAAGCCATTCCTCTCGAGCTTTTTCAAAGGCATGGCGAATTTCTCTGCATAGTCTGTCAATTTCGTTCTGAAAGGTTGTCATATCCGTAAAAGGTTCGGTAACCAGAAATTCTTTTCCTTCAGGCGACTCAAATTTTATTCTTGCTCCCTCGCCGTCAACAACCCACAATATTCTGGTTTTCATTGCCTTTAACCTCTCTATTGGGTATTTATAAAAGTAAAAACCGTTTGTTATTGTAAACTTTGATAGGGAGATAAGCAACGATGGAAAAGGAAAAACGAAGGTTCACAAGGGTGAACTTTAAAACAACCGCAGAGGTCGTTAAGGGGTCTATCTTGATAAGTGGCGAGGTAAAAGACATAAGCATGAAGGGAGCTTTTGTAATTTCGAAGGAAAAACTTCCTGTAAATCAGAGAGTTGAAATTTCTATTTTTCTAAGCGGTCCCGAACCTCCCCTCAAAGTTACAATTACAGGCAGAGTCATTAGAATCACCCCGGAAGGTATGGCTATTGACTTTGAAGGTATGGACATAGATTCCTTTAACACTCTAAGAGAAATCGTGGCTTATAATTTAGGAGACGAAGAAAGAGTCAGGAAAGAAGTTCTTGAATACCTGCAAACACGACTTGCCTCTAAGTCGCCCTAAATAAAAAATGGTGGGCGAGGCGAGATTCGAACTCGCGACTTCCACCGTGTGAGGATGGCACTCTCACCGCTGAGTTACCCGCCCACCTTTATGTTGGCTTAACTATACATCAATAGACATCATAATGCAATACCGAAGTGAAATTCTACGACAGGTTAAGGTTTTTAATCTATCGCCTGACTTATAACTTCCAAGGGATGCACAACGACGTAATCAGCCAGCTCTTCAAATTGAACCCTGCAACTCAAACATTCGGTAACAATACCCAGTGGTTCCACTTTGCCTATTTTCTCAATTAGCCTTTTTCCCAGTTCTACCGACTTTTCATAATAGTGCTGACTAAATCCCCTAATTCCTCCAAGGCCGCAACAACCGAAACTATCTCTAAAAACAGAAATACCATCAATTCCAAGCCTTCTAAAAAGTTCCAGGTAATGCCCTTCCCCTTTCTGTTCTCTCTGGTGGCAAGGAGGAAAATAGAGGTATCCTCTATGACTGTCTGAGCTTCTAATACTGACATTTTCCCTTTCATCAAGAATTTTCAAAAGATACTCACCGGCATCGAAGGTATGAGAAGCTACAACAAAACGCTCCACAGGATCCACACCGATGAAGTACTCCTCATTAACCAGGGCAGTCTCGTACAATTTACCGTGTAATGAAATACTTTCTCCCTCTTCTTGTAGGTCCAAACCGTCTTTTAATGATGCTAATACTCTGTCATCTTTGGCATTAAGCATCTTCCGAAGAGCTTCGTAATTAATGCCCGCAGGAATAACTTTTCGCAGCATAAAGCTACAGGTGGGGCAGGAACAGACTACATCGTAACCATCAACAACCAGTTCAAACAACTGCTTAATCTGACTGCTAACCCATGAAAAGACTCGTTTTTTATCACCTTCCAGGAGTGCAGGCATTCCGCAACAATGCTGGTCAAAAAAATAAACAGGGATTCCCAATCGGTTCATAATTTCAACAAAAGACTTCGGCACCTGAGGAAACAAAAATCTGCCGGTGCACCCCACAAAATAAGCAACTTTTCGGCAATCCTTTACTTTGATCGGTTCCTTAAGCCCCCTACTTTTAGCCCATATATCGAAGGATTCTTCAGAAAAAGCCGGCATCTGTCTTTCCTGATGGATTCCAAAGATCTTTTTACAAGCCGAAGAAAAAATACGATTGGAAAGCAAGCCACTAGCTGGTATTTTTCTAAGGATTCGCCACATAAGTTCAACATCTTCGAGAAGTCTAACGGTCCACGGTATGCCGTCTCTCTCTATAAAGGCGGTTTTTGCTCTGATAATCTTCGCTCTTACAGGCTCACATGGGCAGATGGCACAGAAATGGCAGCATTCAACAAGATCCCTTAGTTCCGATGGTGTCGCTTTTATCCCCTCTAACTTTTCCTTATCCCAGATTTCATAAAGTTTCAGAAAGAAAAAACAAACTCCATCCATGAGATCACGACATACGTCGCAATCACCACATTCTTCGATGATTTCTCTAACAATGCTTTCAGGATCCATCTTTTCCTTTACCTCNATACTCAATAAGCAAGCCTTCCAAGAGACTTCATAATCAGAGTAAATCCCATTCCCAGCATGCCCATAAGCCCTATACCACAAGAAAAGCCTGCAAGAAGGACAGGAGCATACTGCCTCCACTTTAATCCATACCGCTTTACAAAATAGTAACGTCCCAGCAAAGCTCCAACCACTTCTAGAAAAATCCCGTGAGGTGTCGTCTGTCCCAAGCCTCTTGTGATGCCGTAAACCAGAAGTATAGGGAGATTCAACAACGCAAGCGTTCCATAGGTAATTACTCCCAGCATAAAGCCGACAACCACATACCAAAGGTTAAAAGCCTGCACAAAGGGAGACCCTTCCCCAAGAGTTGAGCTTTGCAAGAGGANGCTGTTAAGAGCCTGAAGATGCCATAGTTCCTGAGCGTAAGGATAGTGAACGGAAGGAATAGGCGCAAGACGCCAAAGGTATTGCGAAAAGAGAAGACTTGCAATCATAACCACAGGAAAAATGAAAATCTCTGCTTTGATAATGCTTCTAAAGCTCGTCCCTGTGAGTTCAATTTCTCGAAATTTAACCGTAGCTTTACCGTAATTGTGAATAGGAATAGGAGCATACCAAATATCGAGCCCCTGATAGCCAAAAAACTTTGAAGCCGCAATAAAACTTGCTTCTCGAACCATAGGAAGGCTCACGAATTGCCCGGCAACGCCCTCCATCCGAGCCGATATGTAGGATACTATTGGAGTGTAGATAAAACCATAGGCCACAAGGAATATTATCGGAAAACCTGGCACAAGGTAGTTGCAAAGCAGGATATAAGCAAGTGTAGAACCCACGTATATTGCGATAGAAATGCCTATGCGAAAATCTCCCCTCCCTGGAGGCGGTGTAAAAAGCTTTTTAAACTTTTCTCGCCATGAAACCCTTTCTCCCTTCCGAAGTATCAACGCCACGTGAATCACACCGGCAACGGCTATGGCAAGTCCAAGTCCTATTCCAAAACTCATGTAAAAATCGAAATTGTTGGCAAAGACCGTTTCTACGGTCTTCATCCCCTTGTGCCAGTGGTGAAGAATACCGTAATGGTAAAGCAAAGGATTGGCCACAAGGGTAATAACGAAACCGATCAATCCTCCGATGACCGCCCAAAAAGGAAGAACCATCCCTATAAAAATAAGACCTAAATCTAGCTGGATCCCTGTTGCAACGGCTGGAAATAGATTTTCCGTAACATCGGTAAGCTCAATCCACGGAATGGGAATCAGCCGAACCGGCTCGGAAAAAATCACGCCTGTTACGGCAGGCATTAGCAGATAAAAAACACCAAAAACAAGCCCTATCATTCCCCCAATAGAAAAAACTCGCCACCGCCAGCCTGTTTCTTCCCTGTTAGCAGATTCTGCAAGAGCCATGGTGCCCAGAGCCCCCACAGGAGCAAGTGGAAAGGGAAGCTTTTCTACATCGGAAGTAAGTCTATACAAAGCATAGCCCAGACCGAAGTGGTCCACTGCCTGAATAAGTTCAAAACCCACCATGATAAGGATAGGAACAAGCCAATCCCTGTGTAAAAAACTCCGCTCGAGGTAAGACGGAGAATCAAGCGATGGTGCCACCCAAGATGGCATTAGATGACTCAATCCCAAAATCCTTGCTGCTTCCGACTGAATAAGATATTGGTTCCACAAAAGCCCGGAAAAAGGCGACGAAAGAGCTGCTCCTGCCATATAGTAAAGCACGAAAATCTCTTGCTGGCTGAGCCTTGTGTAGGCTCTTTTAGCAACTTCAGCGAACAAAATGACCGTTACCCACCGAGCCGCAGGACCTACTCCAGTTCCAATCACCAGGTTGAGATACATAGAGGCCGGCATCATAACAAAGCCAATAAAAATAGCACCAACAACCGACTTCCATCCAAAACCGTCTTCAAAATGGTCCGGCGGGGTGAGAATCTGCCTGTATTCCTGTAGTTCGCGGTCTTCTTTCATGTCTTACAACCTATGTTGGAAAAACATGATAAGCCACCGGAGTCCACCACCCTACAATAATCCACAAAATGGCCATAACCACATCACCAACTACAAGCCCAATAAAAAACCACCGCAAAGCAACATACGCCCTTACTCCACCATAATGAAAAACAAGCCAGTTAAAAAGCCACCCCAAAAAAAACGAAAACCATAAAACATGAGTGGCAGAATTGTAGGTCATAAGATATCCCATAGGATGCAAAGGCCACCAGACAAATCGATGATAACCACCGATCAACACAGACATTATTACCGCCCCTAAAAGTGCATAAAAGGCGATCCAGTGTTTCGGTGCCTCTGGATTCTGGATCAGACTAAAGGCCTTTTCATGACTTCTGGAGACGGTTTCTAGAGCCCATGAATCTGGCAAAGAGAGAGCTCCGTATTTATAATAAATCACCAGCATAGATACGGTGGAAACTGCAATGCCCGCAATAATCGCAACAACCATCCCCAGGAAAAATCTTCGTCTGATCAAAGGATTCTTTACTAGAGCAGAGGCGTGAATAAGAGTTGGCAGAAGAGATTCCCGCACATCAAGAAATGCCATCTTTTGAACCACAACGCCAAGATAAATGGATGTTGAGGACAGAAGTTTTGTCGGAAAAAACGCCAAAAAACCATCACTTGGAGCAATGGGGAGTGTAAAGTAAGGAAGTCCCCCCTGGCATATCAGCTTTGTTACAACAATCTGGAGCATAAAACAGACGCAGAGAAATGAAAAGGCAACAACGATATTCATACCGAAAGCAACAAGCCACAAGCCTGCCAAAATATAACCGGCAAATCCCATAATAAGACCCAGCCGTGGATTAATAAAACCTAAGTATTCGCTGTTCCTATCCAAGTAAGTTCGATCAAAAAGAAGATTCCAAATATGACGTCTCGAAAGCCAGATAATAAAAACACCGCAGACTCCATAGGCCCCTATCATCTGCATCTCTTCAGCCTGTGTAATTCCGGGACCGAAAGTTGTTCCCAGCGCTACCCGTGGAATGGAGGCACCAAACAGTCCTAAAAAACCCGGCAGTAAGAAACTTAGCAGGAAAAAAAACCATACGCTGAGAGAAATCTGCCGTGGCGCCATATATGCAAATCCAATAAAGGCCGGATAAATGTAGATNTTAAGCTTAGCAAAGCTTCTGAGAAGCCCTTCCTGAGGAATATAAGGCTGAGCAAGAAGAAGTGTGGGAATTTGCGGAATAGTTGGAAAGTAGGTAGCAAGNCCATTTATTGTGTGTATAAATACCGGCACACCAAGGCCTGCAATAAAAAAGGCATTCTTCAGAGATCTTAACAAAGATGAACGTTCGCTCTCTTCGGAAAAGGTTTTAGGAATATGAAGAAGGGGAAGAGCCATCCGTTCGTTTTCAATCCATTGATGAGCAAAGACTCCACTTATCCCCAACAAAGCAATCACTACAAAAGAAAGAAAAATTGCCCACGAACTCAGTAATGGAAGCCAGTCACGCCAGGGAATAATTTCAACCAACGAAATTATCCCCATTTCGCCACCGCCACTAACGCCCTGAAGCACAGACCGAGCCAAATGTTCGCCATTGGGGAGCAAATGCTTCCAGATGACGTTTTGCATGGGTTCAGGATGCCATATAAGATTCAGGATAAACGTTCTTGCAAAACCGGTATAAGCTAATGTTGTAGCCACACCACTTACAAGCCAGACGTAAAGAATCTCAAGAGCGTGTAATCTAACTCTGGGAATGAAACGTCCCAAAAGGCTGTTCCAAAAAACAGTCAACACTAAAAGAATACCAAAGGGTGCTGTAGGGAAATGAGAACCACCAAGAGGAGAATTCTGATGCACAATGTTACTCCACGGAGTAATCCAGGCAAGAATCAAAGCAATGCCAACGCCGACCAAAATCAGAGGCCAACGAACATTAACGGAATCCCTAAAGTCGTTTTTCATGTCCATTGTAATCTTTCTTCTTCACTTAAAGCATGCCATTTCAGAATAGCCTTTCTTAAAGCTTTTACGAAATTCTTGTTGGCTCTATACCAGGTGGTAGCCTCGCCCGTAAGACGTTCTATGCGCACATGAATTTGCACATATTTAGATTCTAATTCCTCAATCCTTTTTGCTTCTTCTGGGGACAAGCTTTCTCTGTAACTCATCAGGTTAGCCGGACAGCAATAGATATGAACTCTCTGCTGAATCCCAAAATCGAAGGGAGCAAGCCAAACCGAGGTCTGTATCAGTAAACACCTCCCAACCGGCAAGAACCTATTATCGTCAGCTACGGGAATTACCTCCTTCTCATCTGCCCACGTCAAATTGATTTTGTCAGCCATAAACACGCCTGCGTCAATTTCCCTGTGCTCGTTAATAAATTCCCCCAGAAACCTTACGATAGCGTTTTGATCTTTTTCGGGGAAAAGGAAGGGTAGATCTATTGAAAGCACATCACCCTGAGGCAGGAAGAGTCCAGCTTTTTTCCACATCAGGCATTGCCATCTTTGTTGCCATTCTTGCCGGATAGAGAGAAGCCAAAAAAACGGTTATAAAAATAAGAGCTATACTCGTAACGCTGGCAAGAGAAGAATAGTTAAAAGACATATCAGCAAAGATAGGCAATCCTCCTCCATATTTTGCCACCATCTGGGCTATGATGTATCCAGTAAGGGACGAAAGGACGGCAAGAGAAAGTGCTTCAACAACAAATAGCATGCCAACGTGACGTGGGGCTAATCCTACACTTGTGTAAACGGCAATTTCTCGCTTTCTCTCCTGCACATGTCCAACAAGAGTATTAAAACATATAGCGATAACCGTAAGAATCGGAACAACCACATCTGTAAGCCCATGATAACGTAAAGTAGCCGAAGAGGTCACCTCCAGTGATTCTTTTCCTTCAATACCAGCAAAGATAGAAAACGCTTTCGAGAAAGGCAACCTTTCGGCAATCTCCAAAGGATCACCTTCGGACATTTGAACACTTACAGCTTTTAGTTCTCCTCCCAGCTTCAGACATGTTTCGTATGGTATGATAACGGTTTTTGAAGAAGCTGTTGTTACAAAACGTGACATAACTGGAAGTAGTTCTACTCCGCTTTCAATTGCTTCTACCTCAACNTCCTTTAATTCTTCCTCCTGACCCTGTTCTATAAACAATGGAAGAACAGATCGCCCATCTAAATCTCGCCATTTATCAAGTTTTTCTTCATCAAATATACCCACAACTACAAAGGGCATACCCTTAAGCGTCACCACAGGAAGCGAATTATTGCTTAAAGAAATCCCAAGAACCTTTGCCAGAGATGACGGAAGAAGTATTTCACTCGCGGTTTCCGAACTAAGCCATCTGCCCTCGATAACTACTTCAGCGAGTGATAACGGCACATGATGGCTCAATCCTAAAATCCCTTCAATCTCTGCCTCCTTATCAAAACCTTTTCTAACTGCCGATCCCACCGTCTTTAAAGGATCAATCCACGCTCGTGGCATTAAAACTGTCCCACTTCCGGCAAACATCGTCTTTATAGTTCTCCAGGCTTCATCATTAAGCGAAAACCAAAAGGGATGATGTATAGTGATACCCTTGTAAAGGGATATTTGGTCGGTTTTAATATGGGTTGGCTTTTCAATGCTTTTCACGCTGGTAAAAGACATGACGGTAAAAGTTAGAATAATGATAGTTATGCAGGTAAGAACCGTCCTGAGAGGTCTTCTGTGAAGATTTGACGTGCCAATACCGAGAGCGATAGCTATGGCCTGTCCCCACTGAATATGTCCAATAGATGTACCGGAAGCCGTTGCCTTTGTCCCACGGCCAGCTAAAGCACGCCTCACAGTCGCAATTTCCTGCTCAAACCTCGTAAAAATAATCCAAATAACCACAACTGCAAGGCTCATAACAAGGAAAGCAACTATAACCATAACGGGGCTGTATGTTAGAGCAAAGGCGGGATGAAGCCATCCAATGACTGCTACTGTTAATATCAATATGCCCAGAAAGCCAGCAATCTGATGATAGACCGACACGAAGCAAAACAGGAATCGCTCAAGACAGTATGAAAAAGGCACAGCGAGAACAATGAAAAACATTACGCCGGCTAGAATGTCCGCTGGGTCCTATCAACCGCACTGTAAGCTATGCTTAACTGGCTCCATCCTCTTACAAAATAATCCCAGAAGAGATCATACCGTTTATCCGCCAGTTTATCCTGGGCTAGTTCTATAAATTCACGCCCTTGTCGGTAAAGTTCCTCAAGCAATTGATCGATTACTCCATGATCTCGAAGATACGAAAGCCGAGCCCCCACCAACTCTTTCATGTCAATAGCAGACCGAAAGGAGCCAATAATTCCTTGCCCGGCAACAAAACCTTTACCTTCAGGATTTTTATTGTCAGCGTTTAGAAAAAGAATATCCCTCCACAAAATGGAGTCAGAAAGTATCAATTTGAATCGCCGATTTTGTTCAAGGAAAACTGAGAGAGAAAAGGTATCACGCCCATCTATACGACTATACCAGAAACTAGCCGGCGTGGTTTCCGTAACTGCATCCAAAATCGTGGCTTTCGTAACATAAGACAGTTTTTGCGGCTTAAAGATATCAACCACATCAGTCTGAACGCATGGAAACATAACAAGCGTTGTGAAACCTTTCTTGCCTGAAATAGAAAGCCGATAGCTATCTTTTTTCAATATTCGCTTGTTAGCCGTCCATATAACAGGCCCAGCATCTTTGTACAAACCGTAAGGTTCTACAATCAGCTTGCTATAGGTCACCTTTTTGTTGGCAACACCTGGAATAGAAAAACTCCCATCGTGAAAGGACATCGTTCTAAAAACCATTTCACCTTGTATAACACTGACCAGGGTCCTTTTAGCAGGCCTATCAGGAAAAAGCTCTCCCTTTCTGATAAACATGGTATAACCATCTAGAGCTGCCAGACCATTCACTCCAGGTTTGACCAAACCTTTTAAAACGTCAGTGTTTATAACTCGAGGTAAAAAGGCTTCGAGAAAGTCGCTTATGATAAAAAAATGAGCCGCATTCCACCGTTCAATTGTATCAAAAGGTGTTCCCCAAAATGGCGATATACCATCGCGAGAAGCTAATGTTAACGCAGGAAAGCCCGCAATTGATAAAACATCAGATGCCAGAGGATGTTGATCAACTCTCATTGTTCTAAACGACGAAGATTCTAAACTTTCACCACGGGAAGCCAACAAATTGGGAATGCGTTTTTCAGTCGCAACATGCGAAGACACAGTATTAGAAAAGGACACAAATGAGGAAATTCGGTTTCTTTTCAGAAGTTCTTCCTTCAAAGGGAAAAAAGCCCCCTGCTGTTTGAACTCTAGAAAAGGGCTCAAGGTTGAAATATTTAAACTCAGTGCGAGCACAACATCGTAAGATTGAGACAGTTTTCGGAATTTTTCCCCTGATTCATGAACTGACAACCTCAGCGAAAGCTCTGACCTCGCACTCTTAAGGTCATCCCTAACATCTTTTGCAAGCCTTCTAGCAAGGCGAAATTCTCTATCGGAAAGGCCTTTAAAAGAAGATTTGGAAGCAATAGATCTAAGCATCAAGAGTTTTCTTTCTATGCGTTCTCTTGAGCATTTCCCACCATCGGATGGTCCGCAAGATTTTCCGCTCTCTTCCTCGATTTCTTCAGTGCTTCTCCTGAGGTTTACTAAATCATCTATGATGTCCTTTGCCTTCGATACCACCAGGGGACATACAAGACGATCGGCCTCGTCAGACAGTTCCTGAGAGGATAAAAACCGGTTGATAGCCTCAATCTGAGCTTTTACTGTTTCAAGAGACTTTTTAAGATAGGCTAGTTCTTTTTTCTTTTCTTTTTGAGGGGCTGACATTTCCCAGGCAAGAATTCTCACACCTGCCATAGCTTCACTCTTCCCGGCTGTAGCAACAAACATAACCGATCGCTTTGGTGGATTACGAGCTAAGTAGCGAGCCAGGTTAAGAAGTGACATAATAGAAGAAGCTTCATCCATGCCTGGGGCTTTGCTCAAAATGAAACTCGAAGCATCATAAGGGGCTTCGATAATAACGAGCTCCTTTGAAAGCTTCTTGTCTGTCCCAGGAATGATACCATAAACATTTCTAAGCTTTACCTGTTCCCATCTAGCCGATGCTGAAAGACGTCCTCGTAGCTCTTTTCCGCTATTAGAAGGGTTTTAAGTTCCACGGCATCTTCAGGATGAACCCAAAATCTCGGGAAATTAACAGGAGTCTTGGTGAGCATTTTAACGCCGGTTTCCGAATAGCTATCGGCATTTTGGAAATCTGCATACACAAGGGCCTTAGCTCCAAGTGCGGCGACATGAAGCCAAAAATCAGGTGAACATTCCATCTCGCAGACTACTATGGCATCTTTAATGGTTTTTCCGTTAATTTCTTTCCATTCCCCTTTTCCGGCATAAACCAGATTGCCTTCAATCCCTTCAGGGGGAAGTGACGACAGAGTAACTAGATTCGGCGACAGAAGCCGAAGCGGAATACGGCGATTTGACAATTCCATAAAGGCTTCTTCAACATGAGGCACGGGAAGGACAAAATCAAGGAAGTCCACATTCTGCAAGCCAGCTTCTTTAAAGGCATTAGCTATATAATCTGCCGTTTTCAGAGCCTCTTCAGAACCTGCTGAGCGGTCCGGCAATGCCGAAAAGAATCGAATATCTTCGCCGATTTTGCTATCGACGGCATACAGGTGGAAACCTTCCAGCAAGAAAACCAGCAAAAAAAGAAAAATTCTAACAAGCAAATTTCTACCGCCTTTTATTTCGAGTGCCCAGCATTGAAAGTTTCAGCCCTTTTATCTTCTATGCCTTCTATCCTGCCGTCCCGGATCATAACCACTCTGTCCGACACAGCCACCATCTTAAGATCATGGGTAGCTGAAATAATGGTAACTCTTCGTTCGACTGAAAGTCGTTTAAGAAGAGCTATGATTTCTTCTCCTGTTTTAAGATCAAGATTACCTGTTGGCTCATCGGCAAGAATGATGGAAGGATCGTTTGCCAGGGCCCTTGCTATAGCAACCCTTTGCTGCTGTCCTCCCGATAGTTCAGGCGGTCTATGCCAGGCACGATCTTTAAGTCCCACAAGCTCAAGCAATCTCATGCCTCGCTCCATGTATTCATCCCGAGACATACCGGCAAAAATCATGGGAAGAGTTACGTTATCTATAGCCGTCATAACCTGAATCAAGTTGAAGGTCTGAAATATATAGCCGATTTTTCGGCACCGAAGCCAGGCCAGTTCGTAAGCATCAAGCTGGGACACATCCACATCGTCAATAAAAACCTGCCCTTCAGTGGGCTTGTCCAAGGCTCCTATAATGTTAAACAGTGTGGTCTTTCCAGAACCAGAAGGCCCCATGATAGAGATGTATTCCCCTTCGTTAATTTCCAGGTTGATTCCACGAAGAGCTTCCACTTCATGCTTTCCCAAACGGAAAACCTTTCTAACTCCCACAAGCCTGACCACAGTTCTGGATGCATTTGGCATATTCATTCCTCATACTTTAGGGCAATAGACGGCTCCATCCGTGCTGCAAGAATTGCAGGGTAAATTACTCCCATAAGAGAAAGTACTGTGGAAACAAGAACACTAAGCATAATTGGAACACCAATCATACTTAAGGAAAATTTAAGGAGATTAGTCCCACCAGCCTTTATCCAAAAGGAAACAAGCGCTGTGAATATTCCTATTAATCCACCTATAACCCCACCGAAAAATCCATAAATACAGGTTTCAACAACGAGAAGATTAACGATAAAACGATCTAATGCCCCAAGACACTTAAATGTTCCAATTTCTCTAAACCTTTCCGTTACTGCCATAAGCTGAGCGTTAGTAATGCCCGCAAGGCAGATAAGGAGCGACATAGCAATAAGCCAGATATCCCGGGATGACGCTCCGGCCACAATATTCGTCCCCTGTGAACATAGTTTGGGAAATGAAGGATCCTTGCTGGATACAACTATGGAATTGCAAAACATAATAGTTGAGACGGTATAGGCAAAAAAGGATATTGCCAATACGAGAGAAATTCCAACAAGAAGGGACCTCTGCCATCTAATTCTAAGTGACAGGACGGCAATCTTTACGGTCTGAGAAAAGGGGAAATGAATAGACTGTTCAGAAGACTTTTTCATTTACAATGC
>JGI24721J44947_10009092_pt1 | contig 12871 bp, 6 predicted proteins | sample YelNatPaOPGAMG01_FD_44947 | JGI IMG/M metagenome (IMG submission 44947)
GCTTGGCGGATGTGGCGGGCTCGCAATGACATTTACCATAAAAATTGTGAATTAGATATTAAAATCATCTTAAAAAACTGGGGGATGGCAAGTGCATTTACCCCCTTGACAAAAAAATAAATTTTGGATATAATGGGGTATGCTTGAATCTTTGGTATTGAATCGACACACACACACACACCATAATCTTGCGCGATTTACCCTAAACACAAATACCTCTGACATAAACGACATTACGAATTATCGCACAAACAAATGTAGTTGCCCAATTCATTGGGCTATAAGTAATGGAATTTTTCAAATTCCATTACTTAATGATGAAAATTTTCATTATGAAAAGAAAAAGACAAGATACATCAGGGGTATGCGGAATGCTAAAGAAAATGCACAACTTTTGGCATTCTGTGTCTCTGGGGTTTCAGGGGCTAAAGCCCCTGATGTATTTTGCTATCCGCAATTTTGCGAAGCAAACCTATTTGTGCATATTCGTGTTTTGCACAATTATTGTTTATTCGTGACGTCAAAGACGCCGGGGGGATATAATGTTAAAAGAGATTTTGCGATTAGTTATGTTAACGGCTATGCCAGTTTTAATTATTATTGGTTGTAAAAAAGAGCCATGGGCAGAAGAGGTTATGTGGGAAGGAGATTTCTCTGTTGATGAACTTGATTATTACGGAACTTCCCCTTCGTTAAACTTTCTTTCTGGTGATTCAATCTGCATCACCATTTCAAATTTCCAGACAACACATAGAGTTCAAATGTATGTGCGAAAAGGAGGTTCAACAGGCGAACTATATTGTTTTTGGCTCAATCTTGGTGATGGTTATTATCATCACTACATCAGTGAAACTAATCAATATGTAGTTTGCATTTTTTGGCAGGAACAAGCAACACCACCTGCTGTTTGCACAGGTCATTGTAGGGTGGTGCGAAAATATGCGCAATAAACAGTAATAAAAGGAGGATAAAATGTGCAAATATTTGTTGAGAATCATAGGAATAACTTTGGTTTTGTTTACCGGGTCAGTTTTTGCTCAGACCTGGCAGACTGAAGTTGTTGATCCAGCCGGTGCTCTCTGGACATCGATAGCCGTTGATGGGTCAGGAGTGCCTCATATTGCTTATTCAAACGGTAGTGGTAATGCAATAATGTATGCGACCCGCACAGGGACAAATACCTGGAATATATCAACAGTGGTTACTGAGAATTTAACGGAAACTGAATATTCGGTCAGTTTAGATATGTTAGCTGGCGGCGAACCCCATATAAGTTATGGCACGAATGGCGATGGTGCGGCTTGGGCTTACCTGAAACATGCATACTGGAATGGAAGTTCCTGGGTCATAGAAAAAGTTGATTCTTTTGAACATTATGTGCATTTCTCGTCAATAAAATTAGAACCACTAACCTCAAATATTCACATATTGTATGAAGGCACAAATGATGCGGGTGTTTCAACCATTAAGTATGCTAAATATAATGGCTCGACCTGGCAAACCGAAACAGCCGACCCCACTGGTGGTAAATGGGTTTCGTTAACTTTAGATGGCTTGGGCAACCCCTTTGGCAGTTATAATAAATCTGCTGATACATTAATTTACCTGTTTAAATCTGGGGCTTCCTGGGTTCCTTCTATTGTAGAAACTGGCCTTGGAATATTACTCTTGGGGACATCTATTGATTGTGGCTCTTCCAGTATTGGCATTGCTTATATGGATGCAACACCTAATTGGCAATTAAAATTTTATACTCCAGGAACGGGGATTGAAATTGTAGACAACGGAGCAGGTGAATTCCCCTCATTAAAATTTGATGACTCAGACATTCCTCATATTGCATATGGAGATGGGACCAACTCCCAGTTAAAATATGCATATAAATCAGGCACCTGGCAATTCGAAATTGCCGCTACAGAATACCCTGAGTATATCTCTTTAGATTTGGATAATTCTGATAACCCCCACATTAGTTATTGTTCTGGTTCTGGTCTCAAATATGCCTATAAAAGTGGTGGCGGAGGTGGGCCTCAATTTGTGTATCCCCCATTTGTTGATTTCGGAAGTGTTGCAATTGGGGATACAAGTGAACAATGGATATCGTTAGGAAATATTGGAACAGACACACTCTGGATATATAGTTTTGGCTTACTTCACGGCACTAATTTTGACCACGGGCCAATTCCCTCATATCTTGCGCCAGGTGAAACTTATCAAACTCCGGTCAGGTTTTTCCCATCCGCACCAATGTCATATACAGATACCTTGTTTATTGACAGTAACGACCCTTACAATCCTACTGCTTACATTGGTTTATTCGGCTCAGGCTCTGGGATACCCGATATCTGGGTCAGTCCTGACCCATTTAATCAAACAGTGGAAATCAATTCGCAAATTGATGACAATTTAACAATTGGAAATAATGGCAGTGCAGATTTAGTAATCAATTCAATGATAGAAAATCCTGATGTCCCATGGCTATCATTTACGCCTTATACGGGTACCATTTTGCCCGGTAATCAAATTTCGGTAACCTTGACATTCAATACTTATGGTCTGCAAGCCGGACAGACTTATAATACAACAATTGTTATTGACAACACTGACCCGGACGAAAATCCTTATATCTTACCGGTGATTTTAACCGTCGCAGGAAGTCCAGTTCCAAATTTAACTTGGGAACAGAAGTCTTATTCTGTAACGCTTCCACAAAATGGTAGCACAACTGAAATTCTCTCTATTTCAAATACTGAAACCTCAACTTCAGTACTCAACTTCTCCCTTACCGAAAATCCTGGTGCGATCTGGTTAACTGAAAATCCGGTTAGCGGAAATGTAAGTGCCGGTAGCACGCAAAATGTTAATTTGACATTTAATGCTACTGGATTAAACCCGGGTAACTATTCAACTATTCTAAAGATTTCCAATAATGACCCGGATTATGTGAATGGCCCGCCATTAGTTGCGATAAACCTTAATGTAAGTGCTGTATCAGTTCCTGTTGCTAATATTTCGCCACAGGCGGTTAACGTGGAACTCATGCCAAATCAATCGCAAACACGGGAGTTGAAAATAAAAAACAACGGCAATGCGGATCTTATCTGGAATCTTCAGGAAAATCCGGGTGCTAATTGGTTAACTGAATCGCAAACAAATGGTAATGTAACACCGGGGAGTCAAAATATTGTTGCTCTTACTTTTAATTCAAACAACCTAAATGCTGGCACATATACAACAAATCTTATAATTACCACCAATGAGCCTCCTAATCCTAAGACCTATCAAATTCCGATTGTAATGGAAGTCCTGACCTCTTATCATGCCCAAATTGCAATAAATCCAACAAACTTTACTGTAGCCTTGGCGCAAGGTAGTAGCGCGGACACTAATTTATGGATTAGTAACACGGGGAATACTACCCTTAATTGCGATATTGCTATTAAAAATAATTCTCCCTGGCTAAGTGCAAACCCGAATTTCATACCGTTATCTCCAGGCAGTCAATATGGTGTCCAAGTTATATTTAATGCGGGAAATCTGCCCACTGGAACTTATGTAGACAGCATTAAGGTAACCAGTAATGCCCAGAACCAACCAGTTCTATATGTGCCAGTAACATTGATGGTAGGACAAGGGACAGCGACGCTAAGTGGAATCGTAAGAGATATGAGCGTAAATTTCCAAACAGGAATGATTGACCATACAGGACGGGTCAGTAATGCATCTGTTGAACTTCTTCTTAATGGGAATGTTGTAGCTGGACCAGTGCAGACAGATATCAATGGTGTCTTTTTACTTTCGAATGTTATGCCTGCAACAAATTATGACCTGCATATCTACAAAATTATTAATTTGCCATCGCTGCCGATAAATAAAAGCATTGATACTGTTGATGTTCATCATACAATTGATATAACACCCGGTTCAAATGAAATTTACATTGACCTGCCTATTAGTGTGGCAGAAGATCTTTACGGAACGCTCTCATTCCTCAGTGATTTGAAGTTTTACCTTATAAGGTGGGGAGATGTTGTGCCTCCAATCCCAATGGTAATTGATTATCCGCAAGATGAACTGCAACGAATTGTTGATACCCTGTTAACAGATAATATGGCCGATGGAAAAACGGATGTGGGCATTCGTGCAACATTGGCGCAAACCTTATTAAAAGATGGTTATTTAATTGCTGACACTACTACCGGGATTATCATGGTTGGGACTTTAGAAGCAGGAATAGGGATTGCTTCTATTCTAACGGGAGATTTGCCTATTTATTTGAAGTGGATGGTTGACCTTGTATGTGGGCTCTTTGAGGAATTAATATTACAAGGGATACCAAGTCTACCTCAAGATGTGCTAATAAATGGCATTAGTGGATTGCTTTCAGATATCCTGGAAGGGAATGAAAACATTAGTTACAGCGATTTCTTGCTGTCTTTTGCTCCCAATATCATAGGACAATTAGGGTCCTACATCGGCATGTCAATGTATGTAGCGAGGACATCTCCTACTGCATTGCGAGTGCCATATTATGCCGAGAATTTGGACTACTCTGGAGTTTTCTATTCAGCTTTTCAGGAGTATTCTGACAGGGTTGCAAAATATCGCGAGAAAAAGAATGAAGCGTGGTGGGCTTTTAATGATGTAGGCTCGGTAGGTGATATTTGGTCCGCTATAACAGAATTACACCAAAATCCCGATTTTGAGAGACGGCTCCAATTGATTGCCAACATTGCTGATTTCTTATTGGGTAATATTCCCTCCAGCATTACGGCGTGTATTTTATCTATAGCCACAAGTTACGAAATGGAATTTTCACCCGAGTTTAATATCTATCGGGGACCTGATGACATTTTTCATCCCGGCAGTGGTCTACTTGCAGGTGATTTCCAGAAACGTGCGACGGCTCTAAGAAACCAAAATAAAACCGTTATTCGCTCTGGAAAAGGCATAACGGATTTTTCCTTCAATACTAATTTAGAAAAAGCAACTCAAGAATATGTATCGACACTATCTACTCTACTTTCGTTAGCACAAAACAATGATCTTGCGGGAATAAGAAGCTATAAAATAGATATTGAACACAAAAGTAGAAATTTCATTGAGGCAGTTAAAGAAAGAGAGGGCATAGTAAATGCGGTTATAAGGACTATAAAAATTGCTCCAGATAGTCTAAGAAATGCTGATTTTGAATATAGAAAAGAAATTACTAAATTCTATGCATCAGCGATAAAGTTGATCGCCTTAACAGAACTCTATCTCTTAAATCCAACAAAATATAACGAACAATTAAAATCAGTAATCAACACGCAATCTGAAGTAACTTCTACTATTAAGTCATTACTTGACCGGGTCTTGAATGATATTTCTCAGTCGATTCCTAATCTATTTATGCTTTCTCCTTTATGTATTGCTTGCGAACCAGTTGAAGTACTCCCCGGCGAGGAATTTGCTGTTTCGGCAACTTTTGCTAATCCACTTAATTATCCTGTAGAAAATATAAAAATTTCACTCTCCTTTGATACAACAAAATTGACAATTAATGGAAATTCTACTGTTTCATCGGGGAAAGTAAATTCAGGTGAGAAAGTTACAATCCAATGGACATTAAAGGCAAAGGAGAATGCATTTGGGTTTAGCGCATTTGGAGTTCAATCAGAAATCCAAGTTTCTGGAGAAGCGGTGGGTAGATTGTCCACAACAAGTGGTGTTCAGATTAAAGGAAAAGATACAGAAATGACCCCTTCCACCGGCGGTTATCTTTCTTCAAAGACTGCTTATGCATACAGGTCGCCGTTTAATCCTGAGAGAGAATTTACAAATATCAGATTCAGTTTAGCCAAGGATGCCAATGTCACAATGAAAATATATGACAGTGGGAATAATCTGGTAACAACTTTACTAAAGAATAGTCCAATGAGATCAAATATTGAACAAAGGGTTATCTGGAGTGGTCGGAATGACCGAGGCAAAATAGTTGCCAATGGTGTCTATTTCATAGTTATTGAAACGGATAAAGGTGAAAGAGCAGTGGTTAAGGTTGCTGTATTAAGATAAGGAGGACAAATGATGATCAATCTTCTTATTTTATTGATTGGGGCTGTTGATGTTGAAATTCAACCGCCAAGTCTAAGCGATACATTACAAGTGGGACAGACATCTACACAATATTTAGTTCTTACCAATCATGAAGCGGCGGATGTGTCATGGCAATTAGCTGAAGAACCTGCTGTTGGATGGTTAAATGAATCGCCAACCTCTGGTACACTTATTCCCTCCGGGACGCAAAATATTTCCGTCAATTTTACTGCCAATGTTTCGCCGGGTGAATATAGCACCGTTTTATTCTTTACATTTATCTGTGGTTTTGATACTTCTTATAAATTCGTGCCTGTCTCCTTAACGGTGACGCCAATTCCTGAACCAGAAATATGGATAAATCCAACAAGTTTTGATGTTTCAATATATGAAAGGGACTCAACTGAAAGGACTTTAATAATTGGCAATTCTGGCAATGCAACCCTAAACTGGAATGGAGTTGAAAATCCAGTCGTGAATTGGCTTTCTGAAGTGCCACCGAATGGCAATGTTGCTCCTGGTTCTTATATGAATGCCTCACTTCGCTTTAATGGAAATATTACACCCGGCAATTATAGCACGAATCTCTTGATTTTGAACAACGACCCTGATAATGATACCGTTGAAATACCAATCAATTTTCAGGTGCTGAATATTCCTGAATCTGACATCTCAATTAACCCATCGTCATTCAGTATTACTCTGACCCAGGGGGATGATTCTTCGCAGACTTTGAGAATTACCAATAGTGGCGATGCGGCACTTACTTGGAATATTTATGATTCTCTATCCGCAGTATGGCTAACAGTATCTCCTCAACAGGGAGTTGTGCCAGAAAGTAGTTATGCAGATATAAATCTTCTCTTTGATGCTGACCGCCTTCCACCAAGTAGTTACAGCACGATTTTGGTCCTCTCCAGCAATGACCCATTTGAACCGCTTATTTATATACCCTGCCAATTGACCGTTGTTCAGGGATTAACGGACCTTTCTGGAATAATCCACAATATTGCCTTTAACGAAAATCTTGGCACACTCGATTCTTCGGATTATGTTGCTTCGGGTAATGTCGAGTTAATTGATACAGCCGGGACCATCTTCGGTCCATCAACTACTGATATTTGGGGCAATTACAGTCTTGCTGATATTCCGATAGATAACTACACAATGCGTATTTATAAGCCGATTAACCTGCCTCAAAATTTACCGCTAAATAAAGCACTTGATACGGTCAATGTATTCTTGCCGAATATTGTCCTTAATCCAGGAACAAATTCTCAAAATGGGGTGTTGCCTGTTGAATTAGTTGAACAAAACTATGAATTACTTTCAGATCTCGCAAGATTAAACTTAGTTATGCCCGAGTGGAATATTAACACTATATTAGATTCTTCTTATGAAGTTACTAACGGCCAAAGCCTAATTGATAACTGGACTGAGAATTTGGACAGCGTAAAAATAGATGGACTGGGCAGACTATGGCTTTCTTCATATTTATTGAAGAAAGATTTTGATAACCTCTCTTATTATGGGACAGAAGGTTCGGTGGGCCTTGCCGAAATCCTCTCACTCCTTATTGCGAGCGAAGATTATGTTGCCAAGTGTCTTGAAAAGATTGCCGGTGAAAATGAAAAATTGTTAGTCAAATACTACCTTCATCTTCTTAATCAATATTTCCAGCATATTCATAACTCAATAGCAAGTCTTTTGCCTGCTTCCTTAAGAAAAGTGCTGGGCGATGGCTACTGTCAAATATTTATTGATTGCCTGAATAATATCAGCGGTAATAATTACCAAGTAAATGCCCAGGCGAGAGTTTTGGATTACACAAATAGTTTACTCTTCTCTGATTATTACATAAAACAAAGAACCCGGGATATTTTGAATACTGCGACCGCCTATGCGGATTCAGAAAATTACACAGGAAATTTGAATCTTGCATTCACAATAATGGACTATCACCAACGGGCAATGAAACAGAATTTAGAGGCAGAAAGAAATTTGGCTAAAAGTAATCGAACGTTGCTTGCGCTGTTAGACAAAACAGATAATATTCTTGACACTTTTAATGTGCGATATGGTATGGAAAAACTCCTTCAGATAGGTGAGATGCTAAAGATACTGGACTTTTCGTTCTATATTCCCAGCCTCGCCTCGCTATTTGGTAAATTTGCGGAAATACCAGATTCATTGACAAATGTAATTTACAGAATCTATTATCCCGAAGGAACGATATTCGCAAATAGTGGAAGCAGAGCCAGAAATAAATTTGTAAAGAACAGCTCAATAACGGTTGTCCAGACTTCTCTTGATGATTATAATAGCATTATTGAGCTAATAAAAGATATACTCGTGTCTAAAAACCGGGATAGTTTGATTAAAATTCTACCTCAACTCATTGAAACCGATAAAAGTTTTGATTTTGAATTCAATAAAATCTTAGGCCAAATATACAGCGTCTCTTCCATTGCCAAAGATTCGGTTGAAAATTATGTAGATGATTATGAATCTTTAATAAAATCGGTAGGAAATTCATACAGTTTCAGGTCTTGCAATTTAGTCTATCTCCTAAACTACATCAATAATCCTTCAATTGAAAATCGTAACCGGGCATTTTATCACCTTGATAGTTTGAAACAAGCGAACATAGATTTGTCTTTACAGATTGAGACGATATTCAACAAAATATCGCAAATTCCCTTACCGGCAATTATATGCGTCGCTACAGAAATAACGAGCAACAAAGTCTTTGTAGAAAATGGTGATACTGTTAGTTTGCAAATTGCACTATCTAATTCGGGTCCCAATACAGCGCAAAATATAAATCTGACACCAGTCATATCCTCGGCTTTTTCAATTGTAAATCAACCAACAATTCCAACAAATCTTGGACCTGGTGAAGAAAAAAAGCTAACATATATACTGTCCTATTCAGGCGGACAAAACCGATTAGAGGGCATTGCTATTCTTATAGGTTCAGAAAATGCCTTTACCCTTTCCCCATTTGAACCGATAGCGGTAATACCAGATATGACCCCATCCACAGGTGGAAGACTCATCAGCCAGAATGTTTATTGTTTCAAAAATCCATTTAATCCAGATAAAGAAGAAACCACAATTAGATTTAGTTTATCTCAAAATGCGAATGTTACAATCAGGATTCTTGATGGTGCAAATAATGAGGTTATAACGCTCCTTAATTCATATCCAATGATGGCAAAGGTTGAACAAAGAGTAAGGTGGTCGGGCAAAAATGCAAAAGGGCAAATTGTAGCCAATGGTGTTTATTATGCCCTGATTACGACGAACCAAGGTGAAAGGGCGGTTTGTAAAATAATTGTATTAAGATAGGAGGTAAGCATGAAACTTAGATTTATAATCACCTTTGCTTCTGTTTTGGGTATTCTGTATGCCCAGGGATACAGCGGTGGTGCTGGTGCCTTTTTACAATATGGGGTTGGTCCCCGTGCCTTAGGTTTAGGAAATGCATTCGTTGGGGTAAGCGATGATGCCAGTGCCATATATTGGAATCCGGCCGGACTTGCAACACTAAAAAAGAGCGAACTTATGGTCTCTTACGGCACATTGTTTGAAGGAAGGCGACAGAGTTATCTTGCTTACAATCGGCCGATGAGTATCTTGAGTTTTGGACTTGGCTGGCTGAATTATAGTGTAAGCGGTATCAGCGGTAGAGATGAATTTGGTCAACCCACTGGTGATATTACCGACTCAGAGAATGCTTTCTTATTAGCATTAACTTCAAGACACGGACTTGTAATTGAAGGGTTAAATATCTATCCTGGTGCGACATTAAAAATTCTCTATCAAAGTCTTGCTGGATATAGTGCAACTGGTTCAGGTTGGGATTTTAGTTTAACCGCCAAGTATAATATAAATAAATTCCCAATAAAAGACTTTTCATTGGCAGGTGTAATGCGAAATGTTGCTACTTCAATGAAATGGAACACATTATCTGAACATGTGGATGAAATTCCAAAGAGTTATCGTCTTGGGGCGAAAATTTCTTTAGCATTTTTGCCGGTAACATTGGCCACAGATTATGAGCACATTCCGACATACGGTTTATCATATTTGTATACAGGTGCAGAGATTAATGTTTTTAAAATACTTTCCTTAAGAGGGGGTTATAATCGTGGTGAGATTACCGGTGGCACATCTATTGATATGAGTCTGGCAAAACAAAGATTTCAAATTCATTATGGTTATTCAACAGACCCAATTGCAGCAAACGGCATTCACAAATTTGGCATTTCCTATCTTGGTCCAGCACCAGAACGAAAACCAATCAAGTTTACACCGCCCCCACCGGAAACGACCCTCATTGCTGTTGAAGAAACGCTTAAGGTTACAGAAAAAGAAACTTTACTCGTTGGAGTGCCAACAAAACCACCCATTACGCTTGAACCAATTTACTTTGACCTTAATAAATGGAAGATAAAGCCTGAATACGAAGAAATTCTGAAGAAAAATGCCAACATACTTCTGGAGCATGAAAATCTTAAAGTCTTGATAACCGGGCACACTTCTGATGAGGGTTCCACAGAATATAACACCAGATTAGGTCTAAAACGGGCGTGGACCGTTAAAGACTATTTGGTTAGTTTGGGTGTAGACGAATCCCGAATTTTCATTAGGAGCCGCGGTTTTGCTGAACCTGCCGATTTAAAAAATCCTCAGCGAAACCGTCGGGTTGAATTTGAGGTGAGCGAGTAAAAAGGTTGTCCTTAAGTGGAGGATATAACAAAAGGAGGTTCATTATGTGTAAATCATTGTTGATACCATTATTGGGTGTATTGATAACAGGTAGTTTTATCACTGCCCAAACACCCACCTGGGTTGCAAGGTATAATGGTCCAGCAAATTCTTATGACCAACCTGCAGAAGTAGTGGTTGATAATCAGGGGAATGTGTATGTAACCGGTGCAAGCTGGGATACTATAGGCTATGAGGATTATGACTTTGCAACAGTTAAATACGATTCATCAGGCAATGAAATTTGGGTAGCACGGTATAATCTGAATAATGGCAACGATTACGCAAAAGCAATTGATGTAGACGCGTATGGCAATGTGTATGTGGCTGGTTATTGCATGCCTTCACCTTCATCTACTGACTTAGTTTTTACAGTTATCAGATACGATCCATTGGGCAATCCCTTATGGATAAAGAATGAATACCCAAATTCAGGCAACGATGCGCGCGCTTTCGATCTAACTATTGATAAAAATGATAATATAATAGCGGTAGGCGATATGAACGGGCGTTTTTATGCTCGTAAGTATAGTCCTGATGGTGGCAATGTTTGGACATATTATCCAACAACGCGGCCAGGATATGCGGTCAAATGCGTGGTTGACGATTCTGATTGTGTCTATTTAACGGGTCCAGTGAACGTCAATGGAGGTGATTTCTTTACTGTAAAACTCAGTTCAACAGGAACTGTCCTTTGGGACACAATGTATAATGGCTATGGTAATCTTTCAGATACACCTTCAGATATTTGTGTTGATGCTCAGTACAATGTTTATGTAACGGGCAGTAGTGATACTGCTGGCGTCCGCGGGAACGACTATCTCACCATTAAATACAATCAATGGGGAATACCAATATGGAAGGCGAAATATAATGGGACTGGCAATAGAGATGATTACGCAGTTGCTATGGCAATAGATGCAAGTGGAAATATTTATGTCACAGGCAGGAGCATAACCGATAGCACTGCTCCTGGAAACTGGGATATCGTTACTGTTAAATACGATAATACCGGGAATGAACTTTGGGTTGCTACATTTAATGGGCCAGGCGATAGCACCGATAGGCCATACGACATTACAGTGGATACTCTTGGATATGTTTATATCACTGGTGAAACTTATGTAAGTGGTGGTGTATTGAATAATTTCATCACCTTAATCTACGATACGCTTGGCAATCTAATCTGGCAGGCTCAATATAATGGACCAGCAAATTACTATGATTATGCTTCCAGTATATGTTTGGATAATGCGGGCAATATTTATGTAACTGGCAGTAGCACGGGAAGCGGAACGCAATATGATTATGCAACGCTCAAATATTCATCGCCGATTGGTATAGCAGAATCTCAGAACAAGAGATTGTCTCGCTTTTATCTGCAGAATAAACCTAATCCAGTTAAGCATTACACCACTATTGAATATTCGCTACCTTCCGATGCAGAAGTGAATCTGAATATTTATGATATTACAGGTAAAAAGATTGCGACACTCATTCAAGAAAAGCAGCCTGCTGGTCATTACGGATTTGTCTGGAATTTGAATGAAGGGCTCTACAGAAATCTCCCCAACGGCGTCTATTTCTATCGGCTGACTGCGGGTGATTGGACGGATACGAAGAAGATGGTGATTATTAGGTAAACCATAATAACTTAATAAGTGGGAAGTAAGAAGTAAAAAAGAACAGAGAAAAACCATAATAACTTAATAAGTGAAAAGGAGGAAGTAAAAACGGTGCAAAATGCCTAAATACCTAAAATAAAAAGAGAGGGTTTCAAAGAAAACGGAAAAGATTGGCAGAAAAAGAATACTTGGAAAAGATGGAGATGGGCGGGGCAAAGCCCCGCCCGATATGCTAAAACCTTTTCACTTTACATTTTTTTTATTTTGGTGAAAAACAGGATACGCTACTTTACCAAATTCTGAAGATAATAGCCCAATGAATTGGGCAACTACAATGACGTTTTTTCGGGCCAGAGATAATAGCCCAATGAATTGGGCAACTACAATGACGTTTT
>JGI24721J44947_10009094_pt1 | contig 12871 bp, 10 predicted proteins | sample YelNatPaOPGAMG01_FD_44947 | JGI IMG/M metagenome (IMG submission 44947)
GAAGAGCTCTATTCTGCCCTGGCAGAAATATATAATGTTCCGTATGTTGATCTAGATACTGTAAGTATAGATTCCGANCTGGTAAAACTTATCCCAGAGCATATAAGCAGNAGATATAAACTTATCCCGTTAAGAATGGAAGGAGATAAGATTGTAGTAGGAATGTCAAATCCAGTAAACATCTATGCCTTAGACGACGTAAGGATAATTACAGGGAGAGATGTTGAACCTGTTCTTGTTCCTGAAAAACAGATAGAGAAGGCGTTAGATAGAATCTATACAATCCAGACAGGGATAGAACAGACCCTCTTAGATATCGGTGTTCCAGAGGAAGAGACAGAGCCTACAGTAGAGATCCTAGAGGATGAAGCTCCAGTAGTAAGACTAGTNAATCTCACTATAAGCCAGGCGGTCCAGGAAGGAGCCAGTGATATCCATATTGAGCCCAGAGAAAATGAAGTAAAGATAAGATTTAGGGTAGATGGGGTACTCCATGATGTGATGTCACCACCCAAGAGAATATTCCCTACACTCGTTGCCAGAATAAAGATACTTTCCAATATGGATATCGCCGAAAGGCGTCTTCCACAGGATGGAAGATTCAGAGTTACCACAGGNGGAAGAGTCGTAGACTTCAGGGTTTCTACTCTGCCTATCATGTATGGAGAAAAGGTAGTTATGAGACTACTAGATAGAAGTTCTCCCCTTATAGGGCTCGAAAAATTAGGATTTTCGGAAGATATGCTTAGAATATTTGACCAGCTTATACAGCGTCCCTATGGGATGATATTAGTTACAGGACCAACAGGAAGTGGAAAGACAACTACTCTATACTCTGCCCTTAGCAGGATCAGTACCCCGGAGAAGAATATTATCACCATAGAAGACCCTGTAGAGTACCAGTTCACAGGGATAAATCAGATACAGATAAATCCAAAGGTAGGTCTTACATTTGCTAATGGACTAAGGAGTATCTTAAGACAGGACCCTGATATAATTATGGTTGGAGAGATAAGAGATAGAGAGACGGCTGAGATAGCGGTCCAGGCAGCTCTAACAGGGCATCTTGTCTTAAGCACAGTCCATACAAATGATTCGGCAGGGGCTATAGCCAGACTTATAGATATGGGGGTAGAGCCATATCTAATCTCTTCCTCCCTTATAGCGGTCCTAGCTCAAAGGCTATCCAGGAGGATATGTCAGAGATGTAAGATGGTAAAAGAACCTACAGAGGAAGAGAAAAAGGTGTTAAAATTGACAGAATCCGATACCCTTTATGAGGGAAAAGGTTGCGAGGCATGCAGGCATACTGGATATAGAGGAAGGATTGGAATATTTGAGCTTCTTGTTGTAGATGANCAGATAAGAGGGATGATTGTAGACAAGGTCCCAGCTAATGAGATAAAGAAGGTGGCTGTTGGTAAAGGGATGGTAACATTATGGGAGGATGCAAGGATGAAGGTAAAGGAGGGAATTACTACCTATAAAGAGATCTTAAGAACAGTTTATGTGGAGGAACAATGAAAATAGAAGAGCTTCTAAAACTTTTAAATGAGAGAAATGCATCTGATCTGCACCTCACGGTTGGAGTTCCCCCTATGTTAAGAATATATGGGAGGTTAGTCAGGACAGAGTTTCCTAACCTTACCCCTGAGGATACTAAAAGTTTGGCTTACTCTTTGATGAATCAGAGGCAAAGGGAGAGATTTGAGGCCGAAAAAGAGATAGATTTTTCTTATGGTCTATCCGGAGTAGGCAGGTTCAGAGTAAATATATATCACCAGAGAGGTTCGATTGGTATAGCAATAAGAGGGATATCATTCAATATTCCCAAGCTTGAAGAGTTAGGATTACCTAAAAGCCTTGAAGAGTTGACCAAGAAACCGAAAGGGTTGATTCTCGTTACAGGTCCTACAGGAAGTGGCAAGTCTACTACCCTAGCTTCATTGATAGACCTTATAAATGAGACTAGAGACTGCCATATAGTAACGGTAGAGGACCCTATAGAGTATGTGTATTCTCACAAAAAGAGTATAGTAAATCAAAGAGAGGTAGGAAGTGATACCCTTTCATTTGTAAATGCCTTAAGAGCAGCATTGAGAGAGGACCCTGACGTAATACTTATAGGTGAGATGAGGGACTTAGAAACGATTCAGGCTGCTATTACCGCTGGAGAAACGGGACATCTAGTTTTTGCTACACTACATACGAATAATGCTTCTCAAACAATAGAAAGGATAATAGATGTATTCCCGCCTCATCAACAGGAACAGATAAAGTTACAACTGAGTAATACTATAGAGGCAATCATATCACAGAGGCTACTTCCGAGAAAGCCAGAAAAGATTGTTGCCAATGGTATACTGAGTGGAAGGGTGGTAGCAATAGAGTATCTGGTTGCCACTCCAGCAGTGAGGAATCTAATAAGAGAGGGGAAGACATATATGATTCCCAATGTTATTCAGACAGGAAGTCAATTCGGAATGACTACTATGGACCAGTCTCTTATCTCCCTATATAAAATGGGTGAGATCTCCTGGGATAACTTCATCAATAATATTTCAAATAGAGAGGAAGCCTTAAAGGCGGTAGGGGGTATGATTAGATAATGCAAGAATTTGTATACAGGGCAAGAGAAAAGAAAACCGGCCAGTGGAAAGAAGGTATTATAAATGGAGAAGATGATGCTACTGCAGTGAAGACCCTTCAGGCTCAAGGATTTATAGTGGTCTCGATAAAGCCAAAGCCAGCTGGTCTTGACTTCCAGAAGATGCTTATAAGTATGGAACGCGTTTCTCTCCATGACCTGGTGGTTTTTACCCGTCAGTTTGCTACGATGCTTAAAGCAGGGGTTGCCTTAACTAGGGCATTAAGCATCCTTGGAGAGGAAACGAGAAATAGAAAACTAAAGGTAGCTATAGAAGATGTAAGGAAAGAGGTAGAATCTGGAACCGCTCTATCCCAGGCATTGAGTAAGCATAGGGATATATTCCCCAGACTATATATAAGCCTTGTAAGGGTAGGAGAGACAGGCGGGTTTCTTGATGTTATATTCGAAAGACTTGCCTCTTACTATGAAAAGAACGAAGACACAAGTAGAAAGATAAAAAGTGCTGCTGCATATCCTTTAGCAATTATAATAATCGCTATTGTAATGGTGATCTTCCTTCTTACCTATGTATTACCAACATTCCTAAATCTACTCACCTCGTTTAATGCCCCATTACCTCTGCCTACAAAGATAGTAATGGGGGTCAGCAGTTCCTTAAGGTCTTACTGGTATGTTATTGCCTCTGTAGTTATAGCCCTTTATTTTCTCTTTAGGCTCTCTACATCAAAACCTAAGGGAAAGAGTGTATGGGATGTTATGGTGTTAAAAATACCAATTATTGGAAGACTTGTGAGGCTTATGATTATATCTAGACTCTGTCACACGTTAAGTATGCTCATCTCTGGAGGAGTTCCTCTTGTTACCGCACTTGATGTAGTTAAGGATACAATGGATAGCACCCCATATATGGAGGCTATAGAAAAGGCTAAACAGAAGGTTACAGAAGGTGGGCAGTTATCTACCTCTTTTGTTGGAAACATCCTCTTTCCTCCAATGCTTGGATATATGACCGCTGTAGGGGAAGAGAGTGGGGTAGTTGATGAGATGTTAGAAAGGGTAGGACTCTACTATGATGATGAGTTAAATGCAATGATTGCTACTATTACGTCTTTAGTAGAACCAATACTGATAGTATTTATAGGTGGAATCATAGGTTTTATAGTAATCTCTATGTATATGCCTATATTCCAAATCATTCAGACGGTCGGAAAGCTATAGCTTCTTTTATGAGAGAACTTCATATAAATATTCCACCATTTAAGAAGATTATATCTCTATCTAGAGTTTCCTCTACTATGGATGTTGCCTATATGTTAGGTAGACTTGGAGAAAGGAATATAGTAATCAAAGCAGAACAACAGTGGGCTGGAAGAGGTAAAGGAGAGAATGTATGGTTCTCAGATGATGACTCACTTACCTTCTCTATAATCCTGAATGGAGGGTTTTTATATAAGCCCTCTTTACTTCCCCTATTGGCTGGGGCTATAGTAAAAAGGGGAATTATCTCTATGACAGGCATTCCTATCAGGCTAAAATGGCCTAATGATGTTATATTTAATAGAAAGAAATTAGGNGGGATCCTTGGAGAGGATTGGGGGAAATTTATTATAATAGGTATTGGACTCAATATAAATCAAAAAGACTTCCCCTATTGGCTGGATACGGCGATATCTCTATACCAAATAATAGGAAGAGATATTGAAAAGGATGACATCCTTATGAGCATACTGAAGGAATTTTCTCTAAGCCTTGATACACTTGTAGGTGAAGGTATTACACTGATAATAAATGAGTGGAAAAAATCCTGTGATATCCTGGGGGAAAGGGTAATAGTGAGATATGGTTTATCCCAAGAAGAAGGTATTATTACTGAGATAGCCTCAGACGGAGCACTAGTAGTTGAGCTTAGAGANGGAAGGGAAAAGAAGGTATACTCTACAGAGGAGTTATTAGTACAAGGTAGATAGGAGGGACAGATGGAGAGAGAATACCTAAGACTTTTAGACAATGACCTGTTGTTTGTAGTAGAGACGGTAGCCCCTANTCTTAAAGACAGATTAGAAGCTATAAGAAATGACGAGGAGATAATAAGGGGGATGTTAGAAGATGAAAGACTCTTTAACAGGATAATAAGTGATGAGGAGATAATGATAAAGGTTTCTCCAAAACTCTTTTTTACCGTATTAATGATTAGGGCAAAAAAGGACCTAAGGAACGAACTTTATACNATGGAAAGAGACAGATATCATAAGATCCCGGTATTTGATGTAGAAAAGGTAAGAGAACTTATAGAGNATGAAGACATATTTGAATACCTTATAGATATGCTTGTTTCATTTACAAGGACGGAGAGTCAAACCATATACTACGTGGCTAAGGGGAGGAGAGGTGTGAGGAGGCTCAAGTTCTCTGATATAGATATTACAGATATGATCCGCCTAGCTGATATAGTAAATGAGGAGGTAAGATTTCCCATATACAAAAGGATAGGAGACATATGCCTCTGGACACTTGGAGTATTTCCTGAATACGTATTACCAAGAGAGATTGAAAACACAAAACTAGCACCAAAAGTAGGGTTTAGATACAAAATGAGCATAAAAGAATATGAAGATATAGGGAAGACCTTTTATAAGCTAGCATCTGATTCCTATGATGCCAAGATCATCGGATTGGAAAAACCACTCTCAATACTGAGTAAAAACTTTACTATAGCTGAAAAACCGCTAAATCTCATTTCTGAAAAGTATCTTGTTTTTACTAAGGATAAATGGTTTATATCGCTGAACTAGAAGGTCAAACAATACCTTTCTTTACTGCATAAGAGATCGCTTCTGCTCTACTATGGAGACCTAACTTTTGAAATATGTTTGCAATATGAGTCTTTATTGTACTTTCACTTACGAAGAATTTTTCCGCCAGCTCCTTGTTAGATTTTCCCTTAGCGACCTCTCTTAATATTTCAACCTCTCTAGGTGTAAGGTTCTCTAAGGAAGAATCTACACTCCCCTTTGCCATAAGCTCTAGAATCTTCCGTGCAATCTTAGGATTCAACATTGCACGGCCCTCATAGCAATTTTTTATAGCCCTCACAAGATTCTCTAAGGTTATATCCTTTAATATATACCCAACCGCTCCTGCTTGTATCATCTGGAGGAGGAGGGCTTCATCCTCATATACCGAAAAAGCTATAATCTTAGTGGAAGGTTTCATAGAGGTTATAATCTTTGTTGCCTCTATACCATCCATTATAGGCATCTTTATATCCATAATAATTACATCTGGGGAAAGAGCTTTTGCTTTCTCTATCGCTTCTTGTCCATTACAAGCCTTACCTATAACATTTATGTCTCTTTCACCCTCTAAAAGCTTTATTATCCCATCGCATATAATAGGATGGTCATCACATATAAGCACCTTTATGGGCTCTGCATTCATACTCTCACCTAGAGAGGAATATTTACCTCTATCCTTGTGCCTTTCCCTGGAGAACTCTCTATCTTGAAGCTACCTCCAAGTAGTTCAGACCTCTCCTCCATAATCTTTATTCCAAAACTCTCACTCCTTTTATTTTCATACTGGTTCATATCAAAGCCCTTTCCATCATCTGAGATTATTAGACTTATTCCATCATCCATTACATTAAGCTCTACCAATGCACTTGATGCACCGCTATGACGTCTTATATTTGCAAGGGCTTCTCTAACGATAAAGAATATATTCTTTTTCTTTCTCTGAGAAATAAGTCTTTCATCTCCACTAAATACAAGCCTGTATTCTATACTGCTACCTCTATTTAGTTCTTCCATATATCTTCTCAATTGATCGAATAATTTCCTCTCTATCTTCACTGGTCTTTCCTCAAAGATTATAGACCTTACCTCATTCAATACTCTTACCAGTATAGATTCCAATGCGGAGACTTCTCTATAGACCTCTTCTTTGCCCTCTTTTCCAGCAAGTTTTTCTATCAACTGAGCCTTTATTATCCCCTCAGCTATCCCCTGGGCTACTATGTCATGTAACTCCCTGCTCATTCTGGTACGTTCTTCTATTCTTATTGATTCCTCTATATGAGAATAATCTAAACTATTCTTTATATAGAACCTTGCCTCTTCTAAAAGTAATTCTATAGCCTTTAACCATTCCTGGGAGTATCTCTCAAGATCAGGTTTTTCTATATATAAAGCACCCAAGACATCATCCTTATAGAAGATAGGAAAATACAGGAAGGCTTCTCCAAAAATCTCCTCCCTGCTCTTTAACATACTATTCAGGATAGGCTCTAAACTGAGGAGTTCATTTGGGTCCTTCTTTGGTTTACTGTATATAGCTCTCAATCTCTCATTTTCTACTTCATAGATAAGGAATACGCCAAACTCGCCCTCTGTAAGCCTCATCATTCCTTCAGTAGTAATCCGAGCAAGACAATTCAATTTTTTATGACCTCTTAACTCTCTAGAAACATCACACACTAACTTTAAATAAGACAACTCTTGGCTAATCTTTCTAGAGGTTATAAGATTCACTAAAAGGGCAAAAACATATCTGGTAAGAAGAAGGGCGAAATCAAGGTCGCTTTGAGAAAATTCTTCCCCCTGGTTTATTCGATTTACACTTATAACCCCTATCTTCTCACCATTGGATATGATTGGTAACACAATAGAAGACTTGATATCATCTCTTGGAAGGTCCCTACCCAGAAATTTATCTCCCCTATTAAGTATTAATGGAGTCCCTTCTTTAAGGACATATCCCGAGATTCTATCCTCTAGAGAAACCTCTCCTGTTCTTGCAATCTCCTCTTTAAGCCCTCTATAGCTTAGGATATTCAGTACATTCTTCTTTGGGTCTAGTAGCATAATCGAACCACTCTCTCCATTTAGAAGGTTTAACAGCATATCCAAAGAATTCTTCAAGAGCTTTCTAATCTCTGGAGAGTCTCTCTCTTCTTGTAAGATACTATAGATGGGATTCTTTATACCCATTTCTATACCTCCCCTTTCTAGAAAAATCTATCGTTAATATGATATCATTACTGAATAATATCTGTCAATAGCTAGAATTTCCAATCAATTCTTAGATATACACCTCTTCCATAAGAGTCATCTAACAGGTTATCTTGATAAATAGACCCCCTCAAATCATAGCCTATAATAATTTTAGGGAGGGATTTTAATTTCATACCCAGCTCCAATCTCAGTGATGAGAGTATATCCTTCTGGTAGGTTCTGAAGTACTCAAGATTTAAATCTACATCTTCTGAGACCTTGTATTGAGAGGATAGGCTTAAACCAACGGTCCCTTTTACACTATCTTCTCTATTATCTTTTAATAATATCCCAAATAGTTTTCCATTTAAAGAAAGATTATCCATCGGATATGTCTTTCCATCTATCAATACATAGAGACAATTCAGAGAAACAGGGTCTAATGTAAATACTCGGTATCCAAGACCTGCCGATGTATCTATATTATTGATAGGATAATCTATCTCTATCTTACCTGTTTTGGCACCATCGGGAAGATATAATGCAGAAAGAGAGAGGGTATTTTTCATATCTATAGGCAATATTCCATCTATCTTTAGCCCGGACCTTATAACTGGATGTAAAGGGTCTTTGGCACCAATATCGGCTATAGAGACAGGATAACCTGAAAGAACCAGTCCCTTTGAAGAGGTATTAAGGTCTTCAGCAGTTAGTTCCTTTTTGTATGTATCAAGTTGTGTAGCAAAGACCATACTGGCATCATCATACTCTGGAATAATCCTGCTGGAGAGGAATATAGTGAAGGAATCCCTGCTTTTTCCCCCTGATGGGATAATAGGGGAAAACATTCCTTCTCTGTTAAGAGATTCCCTCTCCTCTATAACCCCTCCTATTATCGCAACCTTATCTTCAGTTAGTTCTATACTTGTGGTAGCCCCACCACTCTTTTTGGTAGATGCATCAGTTATATAATCCGATTCTATCCTTACATCTATCCTGACCTTTTTGTCTCTTATTACAGGGTGCATATTAACACTAAACACAGAAGATATGGGAGAGTAAGAGACAGTCTCTCCATCAAGGTTTACAAAGAATTCCTGTTCGAAACTTATCCCTGTAGATTCTCCCTCAAGGACTATAGATTTAGAATGGGCAAGTTGAACAAGACCTTCCTTTTTCTCCAGACTTTTAAGAAGGAGCGATATATCATTATTATTCTTGTATATATAGCCAAGTTTCAGGTCCTTGAAAGATATGCCAGACACTCCATCAACCTCATTACNACCAATCTTCCATCCCAGATTCCACTCTATAGATGAATCTTCTTGGGAATTTATATAACCTCTATCCAATACCGCCTCTACTAATATTACCCTGGAAGGGGTGTCCATCTCTTTAAGTTTATACAAGATATCATTTATGAGGGTTTCCGGAGCAGTAATAGAGATTGTATTTAAGTCCTCATTAGCCTTTACAAACGGCGAAAAAGAATCTCCCATCCTCTGAATGATAAGATTTGTAGAAACATATCTAGGGGTATAAAATACTGTCTTAGTAAGAGTTCCAAATGAAGGGTCTTTTATATCAGGAGAACCAACTATATAGTATCCGTCCTTTTTACAGTATGCATAACCACCAGAAGATGTAACCATTTCTAATGCCTTCTCTAATGTTACATCCTTAAGGTCTAGTGTAACAATCCCCTGTACCGTATTATCTACAATTATATTTATCCCAGATTGTTTCGCTATATCTCCAATAACTTCTCTAATATCGGCATCTACAAATGTCCCAGTAATAAGAGTGGCACAACTTCCAATCCTAGGGACTAGAAGGAGTAAAACTAATGGGAATACTATCCACTTCAATATTTACTCCCCCCTATTCTTTTGGAGCTTCCAGTTCATTCACTACCTTACAGGTTATGAATACTAATATATCACTCATATCCTTCACTGTCTTCTTACTTGAAAAGAACGCCCCTATAATTGGTATATCCCCAAGGATAGGAACCTTTTCTACCGTCTCTCTTTCTGTTTCCTGCTTAAGCCCACCTATTACAACTGTCTGTCCATCCTTTATCCTTACATTTGTAGATACTACTCTTCTTAATGCAGTAGGCATCTTTTCAGTTCCTATCGTTACATCACTAACCTCACTAGAGATGTTAAGGGCTATATCATTACCACCCTCTGAATTATCTATCACCTTGGGTAATATCTTTAAAAATATTCCCCCCTTTATCATCTGGAGTGTNTGAACACTAGAGGTATCTGTCCCTGTAGTAAGAATCACATATTCTTCTTTCCCAAGCTGTATCTGTGCCTCTTTACCATCTATAGTAGAGATCTTTGGGGATGCCTTCACCTTTGCCTTTCCTTCTTGAGCTAACGCCTTTAAATTAACCCATATCTTCTGAGCAGCATCCAGATTGTAGACTATACCCTGAAGGTAGGTGTATCCTATAGAACCAGTTCCTGTNCCCTGGGTTTCCCCAACAGGCCAGGTCCAGCTAAAACCTCCTTCCAAACTATCCCCAGAGTTCTCAGATAATTCTACTACTACCGTTTCAATTATTACCTGTTTTTTGGGAACGTCCAATCTCTTTATATCAGATTTTAACCTCTCTACTATCTCTTTAGATGCGGTAACAGTTATTATATTATTAACTGGATCAACCTTTACAAATGGCTGATAGAAATCATTCAAAAGTTGCACTATTGCACTTGCATCTATATTCTGGACCTTTATATGTTCAGTNACCGAAAGAGAGTTAAATGCAGTGTTCTTTATATCTGGAAGTCCTACCAGATAGTAATCTCCCATCCACTTATATGTATAACCTCCCCCAGCCAACACTATCTCCAGAGCCTTCTCTACAGGAACATCCTTAAGGTCTGCAGTCACATATCCCTGGATGGTATTATCGGCTATAATATTTACCCCAGCCTGAGCTGATATATCCCTTAATGCCTGTCTAAGGTCGGTATCTATAAAAACATTGGTTATAAGTTTAGGTTTTGATAGATCTTCCTTTAGCCCTGATATATTCTCTTTNGTCATTGAGGCATCCTCTTTTGTTATTGAGGTGTCTTCATTTGTCGTCGGTATGCCTGCCATAACTATCGTATAGTTATAAGAGATTAAGAGTATTATCAAGATATATATAATCTTTCTTATCATTCNTTACCCTCCTCTTTAGGTTTCTGTGCCTCTATCTTGAACTCCTTCTCAAGGGTTGCCCATCTTTTCTCCCCATAGTTTACCCTGACACTGGCTATATATTCTCCAGGCTCAAGGGTCTGGGTGTATAGAAGCATAAACTGTCTGGTACCATCAGGTAGAACTATTACCTCTCCATCTGAGAATGGAAGCTCTTCGGTAATCACTTTAGACTTCTCCTTCTCAGTTTCCTTTGTCTTTATCGTAAGAACTGCACTAGCCTTAAGATGGATATTACCCGTGTTCTTAAATACAGCTAAGAACTGGGGAAAGGCTGAATCCTTAGGATTCAATAGTTTTATATCCTGGACCTCTCCAGAGTACTTTAACTCGCCTGGCACAGTGACTAGATATAGTGTGTCTAATGTAGTAACAAGCCCTTCTTTAGATGTGGGACTTGAGGCTTCAAATGATACATTTGCATACCTGCCACCTGATTTTATATCTCTAGGAGGAGTCACGTTTATTCTGATAGAACGTCTCTCATTAGGTTTTAACGAGAAACTATTAGTATCAAGTTTTATCCAATCAGCACAGGAATACCTGTTATCGTCTGTTTCAGTTATCTCTCCGTTTAATCCCAGAGCCACTGGGTTTACGGATGCCTTCAAATCTACAGGGCTATTGCTCATATTTTGTATGGTGATGACTGAACTTCTAAATGCCCCTGGCGGAGCGGTTATCTCCTGGATGGAGGGTTCAGCCACAACATCTATCCCTTTCCCTTCCGCCAGTGTCCCAAGCTTAACCTCACCAGTGGTTATGCTGAATGGTATACTTGCCTTTAATGCAGTAGGAACCCCATACCTTATCGTTGCCTCGGCAATATACTCTCCAGGAGGAAGTATCCTCAGGATGCTATTGAGTTCACCATCTGCCCCTGGGAATAAAAGTCCCATTCCACCACCAAGAGGGACCTCTCTAATCCTTCTACCGAGTCTTGACTTTATAAGGAGTGTTCCTTTAGTCTGGACTGTAATATTCCCCTGGTTCTTTAATAAGGCGGTAAATGACATCATATTATTATTGTCTATCTTCACATTCTCTACACTAAATTGAGAAAGGGCTACCTTTCGCTCAATCCTTCCTCCAAGGATGGAGATACTTATTATACTCAGTATCTGGGTGGAGACATTCAGACTGGCAACCTTTCCTCCTCTTCTACAGTGGTTGCCTTTTTCTCAGGTAAAAGCTCAAAAAGTATTGCGCAGTACCTTCCACCACTTACACCTCTCGGTATAGTTACAGTACACTCAATGACCTTCCCCTCCTGTCCCTTCAGGGTTACTTCAGCGGGGGAAACCTTGAGCCACTCACTGCAATCCCAGGGATTTGTCTCATCCTTACCCAGNNGNTNAAAATAACCTGCTCTATTTACCTTAACCGGAATTGGCTTTATTCTGAAATTTCCTACAGTATTTGGGTCGCTCTCATTTACCAGAAGTATCTCAAACTTATTGGATACCCCTGGATATGAACTAACCTCATTAAAAAGGGGTGTTACACTTATATTAACANCTGAAAAANCCAGATTCATAAAAGAGAGAACTAATATTATAGAGATTGCTACTATAAATAGAGNTCTCTTTNTATCCATTCCTGTTGCCTCCTTTCACTCTTTAAGCTGTAAGGCTCCCCCAAAAGGGAGAGCCTTACAAAAGCTGAACAAACCCATAGCTTAATAAAACCTTATTTACCTGCTACTACTGGACCATCATAATTATAAACACTGGATGATTGGCCTGGTTGAGGATCTAGGAAATTCCCGGTGGTTGGATCTATCCAGTTCTTAAGCACTGATACTGAGAGACATATCGTGGCATCATTCTGATACTCAGATGCCCTTGTCTTAAGATATCCAGAGTCATCTGCTCCTCTTACATTGATCTTTATCCATATGTGCATCATGGTAACAGTAAGGGACTCTAAGTGTTTTGCTATTTAGGTCTGTCGCCTTAACCCAAGCACTATCAGCTGGAATATTTGTATCACCTAAGGCATACCATGTCTCTATAGCCAAGTCTTTCATTGGATCACTAAGCTTCCT
>JGI24721J44947_10009105_pt1 | contig 12861 bp, 10 predicted proteins | sample YelNatPaOPGAMG01_FD_44947 | JGI IMG/M metagenome (IMG submission 44947)
TTGGACGCGTCGAAGGGTCAGGTGATATTCGGTTCAGCGAAGGATAAGATAGGCTTGACAGTCCCGCACGCTCAGAGGAAAGGAACCAACATAATGGAGTTGATTAAAGCTTACGAGAAAGGCAGGGAAGCTGTTGAGGAGTTTCAGAAAATAGCTCCATTACATGAAACCCTGCTTGAAGCCGTGATCACCCACGTCCCTAACCCGAGAATAGCGCAGAAGTACAGGATACCTAAAATATGGAAGGGAGATATAAACACCGAGCTCGGGAAAGCTATGCTTGAGGCANACCCTAACGGGCCGCTAGTATACATGATTAACGACATGAGGCTAGATCCCCACGCAGGGTTCGTGGCTACCGGGAGGGTGATGTCAGGAACTCTGAGAGCTGGTGAGGAGGTCTGGCTAGTTAACGCGAGAACCCCGCAAAAGATTCTTCAAGTATCGCTTTACATGGGCCCGTTTAGAGAGCAGGTAGATCAGGTTGTTGCAGGTAATATAGGNGCTGTCCTAGGTCTTGAGAGAGCTAGGGCAGGGGAGACNGCNGTTAACGTAGCGTTNAAGGACATGGCCGCGCCGTTCGAGAGGTTNAGGTACGTTACGGAACCTGTCGTTACCATGGCTATAGAACCTAAGAAAACACAGGATTTAACGAAGCTTATCGACGCTCTGAGGAAGATGGCTATAGAAGACCCTAACTTAATAGTTAAGATAAACGAGGAGACGGGGGAGTACTTGATAGCCGGTATGGGCCCCCTCCACCTAGAGATAACCCTCACGCTACTTAAAGAGAATTACGGCATAGAGGTTGACACGACTCCCCCGATAATCGTGTATAGGGAGACTATAAGGGGGTCCTCGCAAGTTCTTGAAGGTAAGTCTCCTAACAAGCACAACAAGCTCTACATAAGTGTCGAGCCCCTCAACGAGGAAACAATCTCGTTGATTCAGCAAGGAGCTGTGACCGAGAACATGGATCCTAGGGAGGTAGCTAAGATTTTAAGAGATCAAGCCGGTTGGGACTACGACGAGGCGAAGAGGATCTGGGCGATAGATGAAGGCATTAACGTATTCGTTGACAAGACCACAGGCGTTCAGTACTTGAGAGAGATTAAAGACACAATCATTCAGGGATTCAGGTTAGCGATGAGTGAGGGACCTCTCTGCATGGAGAGGGTTAGGGGAGTTAAGGTTATTCTGCATGACGCGGTAGTCCATGAAGACCCAGCGCACAGAGGTCCGGCTCAGATATTCCCAGCAGTTAGAAACCCAATATATGCCGGGATGTTGCTATCCAAGCCTACNCTTCTAGAACCGATACAGAAGATAGATATTAGGGTCCCGGTAGACTTAATGAGCTCAGCTATCTCAGTCATAACCAGGAAGAGGGGTAAGGTTCTTGACGTAATTACTTTGAGTAGCAACGCTTCCAGAGTAATAGCTGAGATACCGGTAGCTGAGTCGCTAGACTTAGCTAATGAGCTGAGATCAGCAACCGCTGGCAGAGCTTTCTGGGGCACTGAATTCAGTAGGTGGGCGCCGGTGCCGGAGTCCCTGTTAATGGATATAGTAGCTAAGATAAGGCAAAGGAAAGGCTTGAAGCCCGAGCCTCCGAGACCTGACGACTTCATATCCCCGTTCTAAGCATGGGCAGAAGCTCGAAACTCATTTCTCGAGATTTCCCTTAACCCATCTAATAGCTTCTCTTAAAGCCTCCTTCGAAGTGAGTCTCGGTTTCCATCCCAAACTCATCAACTTCCTCACGTCAAGCAACATGAGTTTGACGTCCCCCACCCACCCCCTACCATCAAGTGTTGCCGGGTTGTAGACGTACTTAACGTTCCTGAGACCCATTTCCTCAACGACTAGGTCAGCTATCTCCTTAACGGTTATCCAGTCCACATTACCCACGTTAAAAACTTCGTATTTATTGCTTGAGCTTCTTAAGTATTCTAAAGCTGTGCGCATACCGTCTATTAAGTCGTTTACGTGNAGGTATGACTTCNTCTGCGTTCCGTCACCTAATATCTCGAGTACCTCAGGATTCTTCCTCAGCTTTTTNATGAAGTCCACGATGACGCCGTGTGTTTGCCTGGGCCCTACTATATTAGCGAACCTGAGTATCAGGGCTCTCACGCCGTAAATATCGCTGTACCCGGTGATTAAGTTCTCGGACAAGAGTTTCGACACGCCGTAGATAGATATAGGTCTGGCCGGGTATTCTTCCGGGGTAGGGAATATTTGAGCGTCGCCGTAAACAGTTGATGAACTCGCGAAAACCACCTCAGCGATATCGTTTAATCTGCAATACTCGAGAACGTTGAACGTTACTAACACGTTCTCATCGAAGTGTGTGCGTGGTTCCGTTATCGAGACCCTTACCTCAGGGTTAGCTGCGAAGTGGTATACGGTGGTTGCTCCCTTAAGAGCCTCTCTTAACTCATTATCGAAAATCTTTAAGTCCTTGATTAAGAGCTTAACCTTCCCGNCCCTAATTAAGTGATTGATGTTTTCTAAGCTACCGGAACTTAAGTTGTCTACGACCACTACCTCAAACCCTTTATTAACTAGATACTCTACTACGTGGGAGCCTATGAAGCCCGCACCGCCCGTAACTACGGCTTTCATTTAACGCTCACTGAGTCTTAGGTGATGTGGTTAGTAAGGGTGCTAGGCCCGTAGCTATAGAGTCCGCTATACTTAATATAGCGTCTAAGGAGCTCTTGGAAGGGTCTTTAAATGNTATTAGCACGTGATTACCTTTCAAATTCACGTTAAGCTCGCTTGAGAGTTCTTTGGGTAGTGAAGATATTATGTTCACGAAGCTGATCTTCCTAGAACCTAAACATATCTTTAAGGTATGCCCTAAGTCTGTCTCGAGAACCGCCATGCCAACCCCGTCCTCCTTACACAGCCTGAGCAGTATGTCGTTAACCAGAGGCTTCAGTAACCGGTAGTTATCACGGATCAAGGGTTTTTCAAAACCGCGTGAGATCACAGCTACTCTTAAAGGACCGTAACTTAGTAGATTATCGCTCTTCAGTAATTCATCAACTAGTTTCAAGGCTTCATCATATTTTGCGGCTCTTTCAGCTATTTCAGGACTCAACTTATATGACTTAGTCCTTAACACGTTCAGGAAGTACGTGTAGAGAGCGTTTATGAAGTCCGGCGAGCTATAATCTATTTTAATAGCTTTAGCTAGGGCCTTACCTATCTTGCTTGCTTCAGCAGGTTTCCCGGTAGTTAATGATGTTACGTCTTTAATGAGTTGCTCCGGAGGATCTATCGAGACGTTTAAGGTCTGGGCGTACTCTAACACTACCTGAGTTAATGTGTACGTCTCGGAAAGACTCATTAAAATCTCGCTTTTCCCNGAGTCATCGTACTTAACGACGACGCCCAGCCTTTTCTCCGGGATTAGNTGGAAACCTACCGAGCTATATATGCTCACGTTTTGGGAGGGGACTATGCCTATAGCATAGCTTCTAACTATTTTGAGGGGGTTTTTAATTACTTGAGGAACGAATTCCACATACGTTTTAACGCCCTTGCTAGCTAGAGCCGTTGAGAGNATCGCGGTCGCTAAGATGTCGTCAAGTCCTGTCTTAGCGTATATGGTCGCGTATTGCGTGCTCAATCCCTCCTCCTCACCCCAACAACACCTAATTAGNTACCTGAGTCCGTAGACTCTACTTATCACTTACAAAACAAAATAAAGCTTTTAAGCATTAAGCTTATCTAACTATTCTCGGTGTGTGAAGTGATTACNGAGCTCGTCGTCCTAGGTGCTGCGGCGGTAGCGATAATCTACGCATTACTGACTTCTTATAAAGTCATTAAAGAACCTCCGGGATCTGGTAGGATGATAGAGATTCACGAGTATATAAAGGAGGGCGCTAACGCTTACCTCAAAAAACAGTATACGGTCATTTCCAGCATNGTTGCGGTGATTGTAGTGTTGCTCACGCTTCTAGGGTGGTATAGGATGGCTGTTAGCTACGTCTTAGGAGCGCTTTCCTCGATAACCGCGGGCTTCGTAGGCATGAAGATAGCTGTGAACGCTAACGTGCGAACAGCTAACTTAGCTAAAGAGANAGGACTTAACAGAGCTTTAAGACTTGCTTTTAACGGTGGTTTAGTNATGGGCTTAATGACTGTTGGCGTAGGGCTCATGCTAATAGTTCTTCAATATTTAGTCTACGGGGAGACTCCGGAAGCAATAAACGATATAATCGGCTATAGTTTTGGGGCTTCCTCAGTAGCGTTATTCGCTAGGGTGGGGGGCGGGATATACACTAAGGCAGCGGACATAGGCTCCGATCTCGTAGGTAAGGTTGAGGTAGGGATACCTGAGGATGACCCCAGAAATCCCGGNGTGATAGCTGATAACGTGGGCGATAACGTGGGCGACGTTGCGGGGATGGGCGCCGACCTCTTCGAGTCTTATGTTGGCGCCATAATATCCACTATGATTNTAGCGTCCACACAGCTTAGGGGTTTCAGTTTATCATATTCTTGGAGTAGCTTCGTTTTAATACCGCTAGTAGTGGCTGCGGTAGGTGTAATAGCCTCGATACTGTCCTCGTTTGTTGTGCGTACGAGGGANGGCGGCGACCCGTCGAGACCGTTAACTCTAGCTACTGTGGTAGCTTCTATCCTCATAGCTCTCATGTCNTTCTTCGGGATCACCCAGCTAATTAGTGGTGAGTTAGGCGTCAGGATATGGGTCGTGATAGTTGCCGGTCTTGTAGCGGGGGTAGTGATAGGAGTGACTAGCGATTACTTCACTAACTCTAAGTACCCGCCGGTGAGAAGGGTTGCTAAGATGTCTGAGGCAGGGCCTGCTCTCACCATCTTAACGGGCTTCGCCTACGGCTTCTTAAGCGCTTTCGTGCCAACCGTGGTTATAGCTATTGCGTCCCTAACATCATTCCTGGTCTTGTGGTTACCTACGCAGGAATTCTGGCTAGGTATCTACGGCGTAGCGCTCTCGGCGGTAGGCATGCTGTCCTTAACAGGGGTTGTCGTAAGTGCTGATGCTTACGGACCCATAACAGATAACGCTGCCGGGATAGCCGAACAAGCTGACTTAGGGGAGGATGTTAGGAGAATAACTGATAAATTGGATGCTGCCGGGAATACTATGAAGTCCGTTAGTAAAGGCTTCGCGATAGGTTCGGCGGCTCTAACCGCCCTTGCTTTCATAGGTGCTTACGCGTCAATACTTCAATACTATACTGGAGCGAACTTAAGTAACCTCTTCCAGTCGTTAACGATACTGGATGCCGGGNTGATTTCAGGGATGTTCATAGGGGTGGTGATGCCGGCACTCTTCACCTCGATAGTCATACTCGCTGTCAGTGATTCAGCGTTCGTCCTAATAGAGGAGATTAGGAGGCAGTTTAAGGAGAAGCCCGGGATACTAGAATTTAAGGAGAAACCTGACTACGGTAAAGCGGTAGCTATAGTGACTTCCTACGCGATTAAGAGGTTAGTGCTTCCTGGGTTGATAGCTATAGTATCCCCGCTTGTCGTCGGGTTTGTTCTAGGGCCTCACGCTCTCGCAGGCATGCTACTCGCGGCAACNATNTCCGGATTACTGCTCGGGCTTTTCCAGGGGAACGTCGGGAATACCTGGGATAACGCCAAGAAATACATTGAGGCAGGGTATCACGGGGGTAAGGGTAGTGAAGCTCATAAAGCTGCTGTTATAGGGGACACGGTCGGCGACCCCATGAAAGACGCTGCAGGNCCTTCCATAAACATATTGATAAAGTTGATGAGCATAGTATCGCTNGTTTTCGCNTANTACNTGATAAGNAATAACCTCTACCAGTTGCTTGTTCCTTAAGTCAGGAATGGCTAAACATCTAAGCCCTCAATATTAACGAAACCTTTTCTATANTAATGCTTTANTTCCCTAACCTCAGTGACTAAGTCAGCGAGGTCTTTAACGGTTCTAGGTACGTACCGTCCAGTAATTACGGCGTGTCTACGGGGATTGCTTACGAACTTCNTNAGAACATCGATTAGTAGACCCTCATCAACTAGCCCCATATGGGACGCTATGCCTAGCTCATCGAAAACAACNAGGTTAGGNCGTGACCTACGCATTAAAGACGGGTAAACCTCCTTGAAGAAGCCGTAAATCAGCGCCATAGTCGCTGACGCTCTAAAATCACCTAGATTTTCCGGGTTGACGAATCCCTCTACACCCACGTTGATTACGTGTATCCTCTTCCTATACGTGCGTGATAAGCTCCTCAAGAAGCGGGTCTCCCCACTCACACCACTCTTCATGAATTGAATCACTACGACTCTCCAACCCCTCCCTAAAGCACGCAACACTATACCTAGAGCGGCCGTGGTCTTGCCCTTACCCTTACCGTAATAAACCAGTAACAAGGGAAATCACCCTAGGGGGACCCCTTCAGTAACTCCAGAGACTTCAAAACGATGTCGAGCTCTCTCTCACCTACTTTAATCCCTAACTCACCAATCAAGGATTTCCTTAAGTCGTTGCCGCTTAGGCCGCAAGAAGAGTAGGTATTCGCTATTACGTAAGCTGTCACAGCCCACGAAGCCTTACTGAGGAACTTCTTTATTTCCCCGCGAACCTCAACATCCTTGACCTTTCTGAGAAGGTATTGCGGGGAGGGGTACCCGGCCAACTCCCTCGCGAACCTGCAGATCCTTCGTTGCTCGTAAAGGTCTTGACGTATCCTGTAGATAGGTGCTGAGAGGCTGAAATACTCTGATTCTCTCACGAAGCTCACGTAGTGCTTGAGTCGATTATTAAACTCGAAGGTCAGTGCCGCCCTGAGTGCTGTGATCGCGATTCTCAGAGCGTTGGACGGACTGAATTTATTGATTGAGTCTAGGTTCGTGTGGTAGAACCTGTCAGGCCAGTTAGTTAGTGAGATAGCGGGTATCCCGAAAACCACGTACGCGTCGTGATCGCTCCCAGCTTCATAAGGCCTTAACTCAAATCTAAGTTGATGCTTCCTAGTAATCGCTGTTGTTAAACCCCGAACACTACTTAAGCCTGTGAAGAAGTTTTTGTATGCGTGTGCCTCGAACTCGCTTAAGAGTAGTACTGGAGGGCGTATGAAGTTTAACACGGAATTCGTTAAAGCTTGTTTTTCNCCGATCATGTCTAGGTTGAGAGCGCCCAAAATCTCGACGTTNTCATCAAGTAGTTTCTTGACTAACGCTACCGATCCGTAATGTTCCGGTACCCACACGAGCCTGACCTTAAAGCCTCGTGAGTTACTCGCTATCTCGCGGGAATGCTTGCTGAGTAGCTTAGCTACGTATAGCAATGTCGCCGCGCCGCTGACGTTATCGTTGACTGTACCTCTAGGGTGGCAGTAGTGTGCGGTTACGTGTATCTCCCTGCCGCCGTCGCCGAACTCGGTCATGACTACCCTCAACTCTCTCGGATCGCTATACGTTGATTTAACGAAACCCTCGACAAACACTTTCTCACCCTTACTAAGCAACGTCTTAATTTTCTCCGCACCCCCTCTAGGAACGCATAATACCGGGGCCTTCATCCTGTAAGCTTCGTCTGGGGTGGGGAAAAGACCCACGTATGGTATGCCTCTTAAGGGGGCGTCCCTCCTATATATTAGGAGGGCTTTAGCCCCCTTTCTGACGGCCTCGAAATACATGTCCAGGCTCCTATTACTAGTTAGTAGTACCTCAACATCATCAGGTATTAGATCCTCGCTCTCCGCGTAACTAACTCGACCTGAGAACTCGCCTGGCGGTGAGTGTGCTGCGACAGCTGTAGAAGCTTTCTTAACGGAGGAAAGAACCCCTCTCTCCGGGTGCGTAACACGTACTTCACCGTCAATCAAGTCCCAACCAACTAAGGGGCTCAACCACTTCGGGGGGTCCGCGTAGCTGAAGACCTCAACACCCACTTCATTACCCGCTCCCTCTAAAAACCCTCTTATGAAGTCGCTGGCATCCAGCAACTCGCGCGAGCCCTGTATCCTGTGATATGAGGATAACCTCACAACCAGTTCTACGAGTTCGTAAGGTCTTGCAGCAGACTTAACTTCTTTGAGTATTGATGGGGTGCTCATGTCTCAAAACCTATTCTCTTCATGAAATCGAACACCGTGAGGGAAACCACTCTACCCCCCTTAATCCTCACAACCACGTTATTTTCCGTTAGCAAAGCTTCATCGACTTCTTCTACGTCGTAACCAAAGTTTATGTAGAGAATGTCCGTCTGCCTATCATACTCAAACCATAACTGATTAACGTCTCCAATCCTTAACTCCCTCTCCTTAGTCTCGGCATCACCCATACCAACACCACTTTCTATTCGAATAAAGCATAAAAACGTGTTGAGGAATAGTTAACGTGATTACCTCATAAAAACTTCCACACAATCATATTTTCTCAATACCTAACATCCTAGCCACGTCGTATATTACCGGAGGCTTCCAATACACGTTACCAGCAGACTTGATTATTCCTATGATCCACAGGATGAGTAAGGCAACCCATACTAGAGTGCTTATGATCCAGCCGATGAATGGTATGAGGCTCAGGACCCCCGTTATGATAGCGCTCACGATTATTACTATGAAGAAAGATAAGTTTAGATATGCCCAGTACTTAGCGTACTTATAGTTGGGTCTCAGAATTAATGCTAGTATGGCTCCTATCAAGGGTATGATCCAAGCAATTATCCCCCAAGTAGTTTCCTCCTGTACACCGCTCGCTTCACTCGTTAGGAATCACCGAATACAGTAATACGTTTCAGTAATAAAAGCTTAAGTTGAAACGAGTATGTAAGCTGAGACAGAGATCATGGTTAGTGACCCGATTATCTTAATGATTTTTTGTTTACTCATTAAAGCTTCGTTCACTTTTTTAATCCTGGAAAAACCTGCGAAGAACAGCAGTATCAGTATTAAGGGGGTCTCGAATATGGTTACGTATAACACGGATACCAGCAACCATGTCAGGAAGCCATACCCCGACATTATGACGTTGTAGATTATGTAGAGGCCTGCACTACACGGGAGTAGTGTGAAGGACGCTATAAACCCTATCATAACTGTTGATAGGACGTCAGTNCCCGACATCTTGTTGAGTTTCAGNGTATTGATTATCCTACAAGGTAGTTCATCCTCNCTGCACACGAAGAGCTGGGTAGCGACTTCACCGCTCCTGAGATTATTAACTAGCGTAACTAAGCCGTAAGATAGTGTCGCAAGACTTAATAACCACTTAGGCAACCCCCCGGCCAAGAACCTTAGTAGGGCGCCGAAGGCTAAGTAACCGAGGAAAGTCGATAATATGAAGGCAGACCCCACCTTAATCAAGTGTCCGACACTTATTAACGACGCGGAAATCAGTATAGCCACGAAGAGAGCGAATACGCAGGGATCAACGGAATCTATCAAAGCCCAATAAACGATCATGAAGATAAGGCTAGAAAGATCTAGCAAAAACTAACCCCTCCATCACTGAACACATTATTATCACTTTCTTGAAATCACCCGTTTTAGCCACTACAATTGTTAGCTTAGTAGGTTTAAAATCTTTAGACAGGATTCAACTACGTGAGGTTCAAGCCCTAGCTTAGTCTTTTGCTGAGAGACAGTACCTCATACACGAGTTTAAGCATAACTCAAGCTCTTCATCTTCTTTTAACTCGCAAAACTCGCTACAGAAATCCTCACACCTTATCAGGGAAGAACTTAAGCCATCCATGCTCCTCACATAAAAGTATGTTTGTAAGAAGGGTTATATAAGGTTTTCACGTGTTTTTGGACTTTCGTTGATGGGTTACGACGTCGTGATGACCTAGGTTATTGCTCTGTAGTAAGCCATCTTCCTACTTAACTCATAACACTTAACTACTTGCTCGGCTGTGTTAAGTAATCTGAAGTTCCTTTCAACGTGCTTAACACAGTTTTCCCTAACTACGTGCCCTATCGTCGGGTCTTTACGAGCTAGTTGCTTCAGGTTCTCGTACGTTAGGTATTCGATACCCTTACCTGTCTCGCTAATTAGCGTTAGGTATGACAAGTTCTGTATAGCTTCACCTAATTCCGACTCATTACCTGGCCGAACCTTGAGCCCGCATCCGTCATCGTGAAACCTTAGGTCTTTGATTATCTCGCTCAACCCCCCGACATCGCTCGCTACTACCGGGGTGCCGACAGCCATTGACTCGACAGCCACTATCCCGAAAGGTTCGTAAATCGAGGGGACTACGAAAGCGTTGGCTACGTAATGTAGTAACTTATACGTTTGCTGATCTATTTTCTCAGTGATTAAGACCGCTCTCCCGCTTAAGTCTAGTATTAGCTGACGTATGTAGTCTTCGTAACCTAAATCACCTACTGAAACACCGAGTATGATTAGCCTTAAACCCTCCTCAACCTCCCTGAAGCCTCTGAGCAGGTGTTCGAAGCCTTTCTGCGGTGTTAAGCGCCCGGTACTAAGCACTAAAGCGTCTCCCTCGGTTAGTTGGCCGAAACCCCTATACCTACTGAGTAAATCCCTGACTACGACCCACCTCAACCTAGCTCTATCAACCTCCCCGTAACTCCTTGAGGCATAATCAACCACTTCCCTCAAGTTCCAGTCAGTTGAGTTATAGATAAAGCAAGTCTTTTCTCTAATCCAATCACCGTACCTACTCAGCAACTCGTTAATCATGCTGCGACTCACTGTAGCGACGGCGTCAGCTTCTAACACAGCGAACGCCTCTAGATTACCGTCCACGGATCTCCACAAATCGTATGTGTTCTCGAGGCGGTGGCAGCAAACTCTCCAAACACGGTGCTGACCTACCGGAACCCCGCACCACTCAGGCGATACGTAGTGCCAGGAAAACCTGGGGGAGCCTGGTAAGTGTACTTGATGTAGGTAGGGGAGTGCTAGTCCTTTATGCTCCGCGTATATTTTCAGGGTGATGGCAGCTAACGCGGAGTGCCAGTCGTTGCTGTGAATAATGTCTGGAAAGCCTAGGTGTTCGGCTAAGCATATTAAGGCCTTACACAGCAGGCAAGCTTTCTCCTCAACCCTGCCGTAGACGTAGGGGTCTTCCAATATCGTGGACGTCCTGGAGTCATTCCCCCTAACCAACACGACCCTGACCCTATCGTCAACGTTCAAGGTACTAAACCCTATGTTGTAGGGGTAGTGCCACCGGTCCTCCCCAACACGCACCCCACTACACGTAACACCCTCTAAGACCTGACCCGNGTTAATCCCGTGTGAAGGCATGATCACAGTCACTTCATAACCTAAGCTACCTAAAGCTACCGATATGTTCTTGACTGCCTCACCCAAACCACCAACNTTCTTTAAGCCCGCGTACTCAAACGTAATAATCCACACTTTCTTTATCTGTGAAGGCGCGATTATCAAGGTAGGTCCCCCCGTCAGTATTGCTGCGTGTAATGCGGTCTGACGACGTAGTTCTCTATTGACGCGTTGCTCGATACCTGCTCGTGCGGCCACACCCTCACGTTAACCAACCTAACGCTATCCCCTATCACGGAATTATCCCCTATGACGCTGTTTATTATCGTGGTGTTACTGCCTATGAGCGCGTGCCTACCGATGATTGAGTCAACGATCCTNACCCTATCACCNACCCTAACCCTATCCATGACTGCCGACCTAACTATCTCGCACCTGTTCCCCACAACCACGTAGTTATCTATTGTTGAATCCTCTATGTAGCATTTACTGCCTATGGATACGTGCCTACCTATCAAAGCCTTACCTACGAAGACAAGGTCTTTCTCAACTATTCTCCTACGTATACTTTCATGTAAATTCAGCGACATCTTAGATTTACCCATCCCTAAGACACCGCCGTATATCTCCTTAGCTTCCAGATCCTCAACCCTCATGTTGTAGAGCAAGTAGATCATGGCTTTCAAGTATCTCTCAGGAGTTCCCACATCAAACCAGTAACCACTCACTAAGTATCCGTATACGGGGAACCCCAACTCTATCAGCTTAGGTATCACGTCATTCCCGAAATCCATCCTACCCTCCTTAAGGAGCTTCCTACCCTCACCCTCCCTAAAGAAATCCACTATCTCCGCGTTAATCACGTAAATCCCTGTGTTAGCTAGCCTGCTCGGAGCCTCCTCCGGCCTCGGCTTCTCCACAAACCTCCTTATCCTTAAATCCTCACAGACCTCGGCAACCCCGAACTCCCTGACGTCCTCAACTTCCTTAAGCCCTATCGTCATGAAAGCATTCTTTCTTAAGTGTTCCTTAAAGACTTCCTGCACGTCTAGATCGAATAGGTTATCCCCCTGAATCACTACGACAGGCTCCTTGATCTCGTAGTACTCCATGATTATTCTTACGGCGTCAGCGTTGCCGAGAGTGTCGTATCTAGGCATGTAGCGAATTCTCAGATCTTCTCTTAAGCCATATCTTTCCCTGAACCAGTAGCCCTCCCTGAAGTAATCGAATAAGTCTTTGTAGTTGTAGTAACCCCTAACACCTAAGTAGACCTCCCTAATACCTGACCTAGCTAATCGAAGTAACGCTAACTCTAGTAGAGGCTTGTTGAGGAATCTCACCATGCTCTTCGAAGTCTCTATAGTGAGCGGTCTTAACCTAACGGCCTCACCACCAACAGGCACTACCGCTACCCTTAACACCCCACAACCCCTAAGAAATTATTTTAGGAGGAACTAATTAAGTGAACGTGGTTAGCCTTTCGCAACTGTGTAGAGTTTCGTAAAGGTTTATTAGGGTTGTTGATGCTTCCTTTACTGGGGGACGCCTCGAGATGCGGGTTTAATGTAGAGACCTAAGAGAGGCGTCTTCGGAGGGAGCCAGGATGCGGGGGTT
>JGI24721J44947_10009106_pt1 | contig 12859 bp, 11 predicted proteins | sample YelNatPaOPGAMG01_FD_44947 | JGI IMG/M metagenome (IMG submission 44947)
GAATTCGAAAGCATGAACGCTTGCATCTTTGCATTGGATGACGATATCGGTTATTTCAGCTTCAAGAATACGCGATTAAAGCACGCTACGCATAACGAATTTGAAAGCATGAACGCTTGCATCTTTGCATTGGATGACGATATCGGTCATTTCAGCTTCAAGAATACGCGATTAAAGCATGCTACGCATAACGAATTCGAAAGCATGAACGCTTGCATCTTTGCATTGGATGACGATATCGGGTATTTCACGATGCCTTGTTCGAGTGCGTCACGATTCATCTTGATTCCGGCAAGGTAAAAAGCCCTGCGGCAACTCGTCGATAAAACCAGCCCTAAAATACAACCGAGTATCCTGAAGCTGCGTATGTATCCGTACGCTCATATTCCAGAACTTCAAAAGTCAAAGCCGTACATCCAAAGCAAGTTTGTCAAAGACGTGCAAGCAGGAACAAATTGAGCAGCTTAGTGTTCGATGAGCAGCTGACACGACTGCAGGCCCCGATTTCACGTGATCCGCTCCGTGAACTCCTGCGTTTCAGGGCGATTTTTTTTCATTGACAAAACGTTTACTTAGGCCAGCGTTCTCCGATTATGCGCATTTTCCTTTTCTTACTTTTTTGTGTGTTTTTTTGCGCGGTGAGGTATCCATCAACCCCTACCTTCACGTTACATTACCTATACTTCTTCTCGGATATTCTGGTCGTTTCATACGTCCTATTGTGTGTGCCTAGTGCCTGCCGAAAGCGACAGCAGTAGCGCCTATAGCGCCGGTGCGGTCGCTGCACGGAGACAGAACGGCGTTGCCGTAGCACACACAGAGGGCGTCGGCTCGAGGGTTTCCGGGCGATGCTCTGATCGGCCGCGCACAATGGATGGACATGAAAATCCATTTTTGTATAGTCTCCACGAGTGCGCCGTTTGCGAGCGATGAACGCTCCGGGCTGCACTGCCGCCGCAGCGACACGGAGGCGCAGCAACCTGCAAGCGCCTACAGACGTCGAAGCACATTCGTTGCAGACCGAGTAAGACCATGGACGAGATAAGCACATTGCCACCAAAACGAGTGTCGCTTCAAACTGTAAAAGATTCCATTGCGAAAGAGTGGACGACGAAGGAGCTGCGCACACAGAACCTCAAGTTCGTTCGGAACCTAGCTTTTTTCATTGGAGCGATCTACGTTTTTCGCAAGTACGGCAAGTGGATGGAAATCTAGTCCAGCTCACCTACCGTGCTAAAACACACTTGTGCGAGTGTGTTCTATAATATGGAGCAGGTATCAGGGACAGAGTCGCCGGCGAGGAGGCAGGGTTCTGTTCCTCCACAGCTTGAGTCAACGGCGGCAGGTTTCCCGGCCGCAGGCCACCGGGACGCTCCGGCATTCGCAACGCTCGGCGCGCTGGCACGAGAACGCATTGCACGGACAAGCGTTTCGCACCGGCAGCTTGCCCGTGAGAGCGGCAGCGTGTCCGAAGAAAGTGAGCGGCGCCCCAGTGCTGATGCACTTGCTTGGCAGCACTGCTGCTGGCGGGCGCCGACTGAGCGTTCGGACGCCGTAGCGCTCTTCAGTTTGTCGGAGGTGTTCCTATTGATCCGGAGTGAGTACGCGCCACAGTCTGTTTATGGGTGGCTAATGCTGACGCATATGCTTCGAATGCCACCGGAAACGCTCGCTCGCGAGGCTGTGATCGACCCGGAAATCAGAGCAGAACAGGCATCAGTTGGCGACGAAAATAGGACGTATGGTGGTTTTCTGGAGCTTGTGCTTTTCATGCACGTGGGGGTCGCTTTGCGGGATGCACTGCACTCGCGAAATCGCAACGTGAACGAGGCTGCCCTGGAATGTCTGGCGCATTTGCTGCATCGTCTCTTCGATAGCGACGTGCTTGCTTTTGTTGACGGGTGTGTCTTCGAAGATGACAAGGACCAGATAGGCGACGATTACAATGAAGAGGCATTGATAGACCTTTGGGCTTCCATGGAGCTCCGGAACGACTCCGATAACCCGAGCTCCCGCGCCAAACATGGAGACAACGACAACGATACCGTTGATGAGGATGCAGAGGTCGGTGCTGCCGGTTCCACCGCCATGGGCAGCAATCTCTATGAAGACTACCGCCCTACGTCCCATGACTGGGTTATCGAAATGGTGACCACCGGTCTGGTTCCGGTTCTGCTCGGACTTTTCCAGAGCAAACTGCGACAGCATGTGATCGATCCCCGGGTAACCAGATTGAGTTACTTCCTGATATGGGTGCTGCACCCGTGTCTACGACTAGATGAGGGCGCGAGCATCTTGAAACAATTGCTCTCCATTGCACTTGCTTTGCTGGAACGTGTCGGATCCGCTGAACCCCAGCAGACTACCAACAGCGAAACGGGACCTTTGGCGGCGGCAGCGCAGTCGGCCCTGATGCATAGCCTACGAGCAGCCGCCGTACTTGCCATGGATGAGCGTCTCGACATCGAGGAATCTGTCCAACACGTAATGGAGGCGAAGCTTCAGCTATGGTTGAATCACTTGGACCTTGAAAACAAGCTGGGACGCCAAGTTGCGAGAAGCATGCAGGCGCTCGTGTCCATCATGACACGAAACCGTCGCCAAGTAACAAGTTTGTCGCAGTCCGTAAACAATGAGCTTCAGTACTCGTGAGCAGGCTCGGCGGCCTGGCAAACGTATTGCGGCCTCGGGGGCCGCAAGAAGCCGCGATGGCGATGCACGCCCGGGAAACGCCAGCGCCTTTCTGTGCGCTGCTTTCCAGCAGGAGATCACGTGGCGACTCCTGGCTACTGGCCGGTAGCCGGATACTTGTAGCTGATACTTGTTTATCGGTACCGCGCGCTTGTCTCCACTGCAACGTTACACATACCGCCCGAAGGCCGATGAGACTCACTCGACAACGCGCATCGTGGAGCATACGCTTTGCAATGCATTTCGAATGAAGGTCATGGAGCTCGCGCCCCATTGATGCAGGTACTTGAACCGCGAACCCTTATGGTGGCCATAGAATCGGTAAGGCGGGCGTTACCGACGCGAGGCATCCACGACGCTGAACGGGATCTCGCAAACGCACCTTTCACGGCGGCATTCGGATACCGAAAGCTACGAGGCGTACTCCCTTGTGACTGCGATCCCGACACGATCCCCCGGGAACAAGGAGCGCAGCCCTGTTCGGACCACACACAATGGAACGAAATGCCCAACACCCGTGCCTTGTTGCAGAAGTTGATCGCGTATCAGACAGACAGGCAGGCTTCCGCGTTGTCCGGCGAAGCGCTCTCGAAAACGTCCCATAGAAACTGCTGGGCAGGTTGAACGACTGCGGAAACGGTATCACTGTGTATGGCGCTGAGGACGGCGTGTGCAACGTCACCGGCACGCACCTGCACGAATGTGGTATGCGTCTCGGGGTCGTGCGCGTTCCCGCAACCTTCCTCGACACCAGGACCTGAGACGCNNACAAGAGGGGCTCGCGTGGNAACCGCATCCTTCGATNGTTGACTGCTGGAGCGCATTCGTTGTCTGTAGAGCGCCACAAGTTGTCTTGTGGGTTGGTCAAGACGATCCAGGTAGCCGACTTGTTCAAAACTCGACAAGGCAACTTGNTGAACCAGGAAAAGTACCAACCACGGAAAGCGGGGCAGTGAACGCCACACCATAGCACGTTGCATCAACAGGTCAATGTACGTATGCTGCGCAGTGACCGAATCGTCCACAGGTTCCAGGAGCAGGTGCCAGCGCAGGATGCCGCCGCTTGGGGTGTGTACGCCCACCCCGCCAGCATCAATGCCACGTTGAAGTGGCAGACACAGAAGCGCCCCATCGAGAACACCATAATCATCTCCGCTTGCATCCAAGATCTGCTTGCATAGCGTGGCTCGCGTCAGTCGGGTGCGCGATGTTCGCGATGCCTGACCAAGCTCAAACATCAGTTGGGTAAGCAGCGAGACCACAGCACGCTTATACGCTGCTNCGTGGGCGTTGTCGAAGATGACCGCTCTGAGGGTCTGCATCGCGAGTTCCCCGCAATGCTCTGCGAGCAGGAGCGCGTCATCAGCCGCATACGAAGTATGACGCGCGTCTAAACCCTCACTAAGGCGAAATTCGTGCAAAGGACGTACCAGACGCTCATAAAAACCAGCAGCAAAAGAAGCACCCGCATGGAAAACGGCAGATGCATTCGTTTCTGCTTGCCGTGGCGGTATTCGCACATTCCACAACTTGCTCTCACTGCAGCATATGAGGAACATCAGTTCCCACGCCCTCAGCGTTGATAATCGTTGCAGCAGTCCCAGAGCTGGCAACTCCGTCATGAGTTCTATGATATTCAGGAGGTCTCCGAAGTAGGCAAGTGCGCGCGTTTGATCGTCAAAAGCTGCTGAAGCGCGACGAAAGCCTTCGAAAAGCATGAAAGCCACACAAGTCGCTGAGGCAAACCACGGTGACGCGGGCTCCCTGAGTCGGACCGCCGCTCGCCACCGCTGGATCGCGATCATGCTATGCAGAACGTGCTCATGACGCCTGCACGGGACGCTTGGTCTTGCGGTTCTGTCCATGGAGCCTGAACGCTCTGCGTCTGTTAACAGACAAAGGCTCGAAACTAGGACGTGCCAAATCTCGACCAGACCAGGTTCTATTTGTAGGTTGCGAAAGCGCTCGACGAAAAAAGCGGCATCCGATAATTGGATGGCCTCTCGAAGCAGCGAGTTTAGGACGAAACGGCTGCTCATGTCTTCTGTGGGTATCGGAAAAGGTTCTCTATGCGTTTGGGGATATCGCACGGGTGCGCCACGGAGCGAGACACGTGCTCGTTCGCTGCGACTGTCGGCTATGTCAGGCCGTTCGTCCATGCTCCACGTTACGGGTAACTTAGAACCGGTCCCCGTTGCAATGGTATCCTGCGAAGGCGCCAGTATACCTTCGGAAACCTCTGTGGAATACTTTCCATGAAGCCAAAGCAGCATATCTATTGCAGTTCGTAGTCGTACCACGGCATAGTACGGTAGGTAGTAACGAGCGCCCCGCAGCTGATTCCGTGAAAGCCGCCCAGCGTCGGTGCGAGCATCTCGGGGACGTTCCGATAGAACATTGAAAACTTCCTGAACAAGGCGCTGCAGTTGCTCCACCTCGGTGCCAGAGGATAGCACGAACGCAGGTGCGAGCCCTTCGGCAGACGCTTCTCGCTGCTGGGAAGCGTACGCTGCNCCTAGACGCTCACGCTGCCGTCGATAGTGTTGGCGCTCAGCGAGCGCCTCCGATAAGCGTTCTCGAAACGCTTTCAGGTGTCGCCAGTGTGCCGGGATGGAGGGCCANAGCTTGTCGCTAACACTGGCCATACGTTGCCCGACTGCGTGCTCAGTGGGCGTCACTGCAAGCAACGCTGGTACAGATCCACCGTGAAACCAGACTTTTCCAACGATTGTGAACGACGAAGTGGTGAGATATGTTTGTCCGGGTGGCGCTCGAAGCTAGCCCGCACCAGGCCCTGGACTACCGGCATGCGTCTATTGCCAGTCGCATGCGTCATTTTTTCGTAGTGCGCATCAGAGCATCCACGTTCAGAACAAGAGACGATTTCGTTCAAAGTGCGGCGGAATCAGGGCCTCGTGAATACGTGGCGAGGTTGAGATACCTGCTGCGATGGTTTATTCGTTTGCCACTTTTGCTCGCCGCAGACTACGCCTATTTCAGCGTAAAACAAGATAGGTTGCGTGATACGAATACATACGTTCAGGTGTTGGACGCTACCAGCTGTCATCAATACCAGCCTTTGCTGGCGTTTTCTGCATCTGGATTGTTTTCCGATTCCTTATCTCCGACTTTGAATGCGTCGGTCTGTCGTTTCGCGCCACGTCTCCTGTCAGANGTAGAAGGATGTCGACGGCAGCGTTAAGGTTCTACTTCGCTGCATCCGGCTGTTGTCAACAAATTGCATACACAGACGCGAGCTGCGATCTATGCTTCGCTTGTGATTTGCCTGTTCTTTATTTACAGTCTCAGTGCGCGCTTCGCAGCGGTACCACTCGAATGCAGGCAGGTGGTCGTTTCTGTCGACGGCACGTCATCCTCCTCCGAGAGGCATTCTGTGGTGCGCGAGGGCCTTCTTCACCGCTCGTTACGTGCCCTTGACGGAACCAGAAGGCTCATCTCGATGCTTTCCTCAGTTTCCGCGCCTGGTGCCATACTATACGAGGAGGGGCTTCTCCTTGGCTATGCTCTCTGCGAGTATTCTTCCCGCTGGACGTGCAAGCGCGCGCTATTCCACTCAATGGATAATTTATGGGTTGGTATGTTACTAATGATGAAATATGTAATGCAACGAAAATCCAGAATTACGTGAAAGAACTCGAGCAGTGTCGATCCGTCCTTGCTCCCTTCGTGCACAGCGACGATTCACCCTCGCGTGGAAGCCATGTCGGCGATGACTCAAGTCCGAGTCCGCGACCCTTTTCCACCTAAACAGAAGGCGACGGCAGCATCTGCGGCATATCCCATGACAGGTACAAGAAAGCTGTGGAATGCAGTTCCACCGATGGCAGCGACGAGATGGAGATTCTCTCTTCCAAACAGGGTCGATTTTTTGTCGTGACAAGATCAGCGAACTCTCAGAATGAACTCATGATGAAGCCGTCTAGGGACCGCGTCAATTTCTGGTCGTCAATCCAGTAGCGCGAACAGTTGCGTTCACGAGTTGCCATGAAAAAGAAAGCTGAAGCACTTGAAAAAGCGTGATTTGGGCATCTTTTTCATCACGAACTGAAAGGGGTCGAATCTTTTACTGTTTGACCAGATGATAAGATCAGTCGTTTTACGAAGCCTTTTTCAAGGGCGTCAGGAATCATCTTGGTTCCAATAATGTATCGAATTCCAGAGGCAGAGCGTCGAAGGCGTCTCTCCGAAAAGACCACCGTGCATCGAAAAACTGCCTGTGAATCCGTGAGCCCCGATTACGGTACAAAAATCATTGGGGTTGTACGTCTAAAAAAGTTCGGAAAAATTCATTTGATATGAAAACAGCTAGCAGTTCAGTGTGCGATTTTAGTCCGACATGAATGTAGTATTCACGCCGAAAGGAAGCGTCTATTGCAGCGGTTTTCTCCGGAACGCTGCGTAATGCTAAATCTGGTTTCCGTCCTTTCCTAAAGCATCGCTATCAGTCTCAGCTTCAGAGCTGCGCCTCCATGTGGCTCCCAGAATGGAGAGCTGATTCTCTGCTGCCAATCTAATCGTGAAAACAATGGGCAGTACTTGCATTCGCCTCAGAGGGAGCCCCTCCAGGGAAGCGCATACGTTTTGGAAACGTTCAATCAGCGTGGCCGCTAGCTGAGGCACCGAACACTGCAGAACCGTTTCGGCGAGAAGTGGAGTGCTCATCCCCATCTTGGGAGTTTACACTCAGTACACGAACTCTAACAAGATAGCCACGCGAAGAGGTACACCCTCTGCACGTTTTCGACGGCACTACAAGTGACCGGCGATACCTCTATCCCAACGTTGCTTTTGAGCACGAACTTGCTCCAGCGCTGCGGCTCGTGAGACAAACGCTTCATTCGCTGGGAGCAGCATAATTTGAATTTCACTCGGGGAAACGGCTCGTGGGGCACCTTCTTCGCTCTGCAGCCTTGCCAGCTGCAAAACTCTTCACAGGTGCGACTTGTTCTTGCGAGGAGCCCTATCGCGCCGTACAGGTCGCTCGCTCGCGCTCCCGCAACTCGGAGCTCAAACTCTACCTATTGAAACCTCACTTCTCTCCCAATTACAAGACCCCCAGATTCCACGACAAAGTCCCAGTGCCTGAAACGCGAGTCAGCACCAGTGATTCACCCAATTCACTCACTGCTTATCATGAAAGCTGGAGAGAAAGCGCANAGCGCGCGATCTCTCCATCGGCGAGCGTCAGCGAGCTGCTCGAGACGCGAACCCCTGTGGCAGAACGTCGATTGGGAACGTTCTCTGGTCTGGTGTGGCTCGAGGTATGGCGTACCGCGGACTTCACGCCTTGTCACAGCCAGCTTATTTAGAGGACTTTATAAACTCAGTTTCGAACCTTCCCCAGGAGTTACGCGACAAATATGGACGAATGGGNGAGCTCGATGCGCTCGTGCAGCGGTTGAAGAACGAAGCTGACGCGCTCGTTCGGGAGCTGCTGCGAAAGCCTGGCAGTTCAGACCCCGACCGAGGTCGCGACACCACTTCGCTGCAGCAAATGGGAACAAAACTTGAGCAGCTGCAAGCTCAGTGTGTAAAGCTCAATCAGGAGAAATTGCAACTCGCCGAGACGGCGTACAACACGGTGGACCAGCACGTGCGAGACTTGGACACAAAACTGCGGGAATATGAGGCATACCTGCGCCGGGAAGGCCAGTGGCCCGACGACCTTCAGAGCCTGGTTGTGAACACCGACCATACGAAAATGGCGTCGATGAAGAACGCTGCTGCTGCGGCAGCACATACTGCAGCGGCTCCTGCCACGACAGCGCGCTCGACGCAAAAGGCGCCCTCCAAAGGTCAACGCAAGAGTGGCGAACCATCGACATTGCATATCATGGATGATATGCCGATCGATCCGAATGAACCGCGATACTGCTACTGCCAGAATGTCAGTTACGGGCAAATGGTTGCTTGCGAGAGCGGCGACTGTCCATACGAGTGGTTCCATTTCGAATGCGTCGGCCTCACTGAACCCCCGAAAGGCGAGTGGATTTGTCCCGACTGCCGAGCCAGAACAGGTCGCGTTCGGTAGCGTACCGGGCAACGCACGCTGCTGAGCGTGATTGTTGACTGGGAGTATACGGCGCTCGCGCGACGAACGCTACACGCAAACGGGGCAAGCGTACCGGAGTGCGGGCAAGGCGCTTGGGTTTGGATTGCCACGAACCTATGCATCTGCACCGGCGATGCTATAAGATAAATACCCTGTCTTTAGTGCTCAGGCGAGTGCCCGTTTGATGAGATCGAAAACGACTCTGGGAGTAGAGTGAGCGTGTTCGCGCCCTGCAATCATCGAATCGAGGCAGGGAAACGGCGTGAGATTGCGCACGACTGCCGCTGGACAGGGGCGCTCGCGAACACCCTCTTTCGGACGCTGCACCGGGCGGGTCGTCTCGCGCGCACGGCATCGCAAGACCTCGCAGGCACCGACGCTGGATCCGCGGATCAGGTGCTTGCTCGAAGGACAGCACACGGGTTAGGCATATCGCCTGGATGGCATCCATTTCGGGAAGCACGTCCGTGGGTGACGCGCAACTTTGCAGCAGAGCTGTACAGCTTTTTCTATTGATTCAGTGAGCTTGAAGTATCGGCAAGTCAAGCGTCTGTCACTGCAGTGTGAGCGCTTCGCTTCGCCCGTCCCAGCGGGATGCATATCGAGTCGATGCGCATACGGAATTCTTTCGAGGGCCGCGGAGCGTGTGCGTGCACCCGGATCACGTGAAGCGCTGGGATCTCGCTGCATGCGCTGATGCCTGGTTGCTCGCCATCCGGTGNCGCTGTGGCCCTGCGTGCGCCTCCGATCAGCGCAGGATGGAAGCGCGTCGCGCTGGCGACGCCATTTTGGCGGGAATATTGCAAAGAAGCGCACGCAGTATATCGACACGTATGCGTTGCATCAACGATGCAACGAGCGCCGCATGGACACCAAGGCGGCCACTGGGGAATACCTGTGCCTGGGGGGCGAACCTCGGTCTCTGTTAGAGACCGTTCACGGGGACGGTCGCCGGGGCGCGGGCTCGGAAAAGCTGGCAGCTCACGGTCAAGGGTCGCACGACCACTGGTGTGTGTGGGGCAACCAAGCAGGCCATTCCCGGTGAAAGGCGATAACTGTGGTCGATCCCGTGTTGGGAAATTTGTGCCTCGCCTTCTACATCGAGCAGGATGGAATAACTTGCTGATGACTCTAAATGCAAGTCCGCGGATTCCTCTCCGTGGCGTTCCAGTTCAAGACACTCGAGTTCGAATTCGCAGACCGGGGCGAGGAAGCGATTCTGAGCATCCCGTTGCAAAATTTGCACCGGGTCTTTGCAGCGATACGTGAGCATCTTGCACAACGTCTCGACGTCCTTATGTTTGTCGGTCAGTCCCGCCCGAACAACATTATCGCTAGTCGCCATGATTTCCACACAGTCTCCCTCTAGGTACGCGTGTGGCTCATTCGGTTCGATGAAAATGGCTTGACCAGGTTCTAACCTCACATGATTGAGCAGGAAAGCAGCGAAAATGCCGGCATCGTTTGGGTACTGCTTGAGGAGTCGTAGCGCGAGTGCATGCTCCGCATCCAGCACATCAGCGGCCTCTAACCGCTGGCGGAGCTGGTGCGCTTGTTGCCGCGAAACGTCTTCGTTTCGCATGAGGGATTCGAAGAGTTTTCGGAGTCCGTCCGGTGCAGATGGTGAGGAGCAAAACGTTTCCGCATACGCCCCACAAGCGCCACGAAACTCAGGGACCTGCTTCAGTGCTCGGACTATCTCCGCTACTGGTCGAAAACCGAGGAGCGCCTCGAACTGCCCTGGTCCAAGGCAAACACACATTTCTGGCTTGTGGTTGCCGTCTTTGTAAAGCTCAGGAAACTGCTTATGCAAAACTTTCGCCAGCGCAATATCCGGGTGCGCCTGAATAGAAAGCGCCCGCTCCACGCTCAGCACTTTCAGAAGAAACGGCAGCGAGCCTGCAGGAACAAAGATTGAAACGGGAACGCTTTCGTTGGCCTCGGTAACGACGGAGGCCTCTCCAGACGGGTGCGCGCCGAGCCAGAGTTCCGCGTAGGAAACGGACTCCGAGACTCGTTGCGACTCCAGTGTCCCTTGAGCGACTGCGTAACGGGCAACCCGCGACCCCATACCACGTCGACCCCAGGCGTAGGTCTGGACGTGGCCTCGCAGGAGCCAAATACCCTGCTGTTGGCGTTTCGCGTCCACGGAAAGTGCCACCATCTTGTGCAGATTAGAAACCCCAGAAGAAAAGTAACCGAAAAGAAGCGTAACGCGGTATGGTTAGATATTGAAGAACTCGTAGAATTGAATNTGTGAAACGCTGTTGCCGCGTGAATGGCCGATGCGTTGAATCCTAGACAAAAAAGACACGTCATACTGGAATGCCACATAGGCGCCCTCAGCGCACGCCCAAACGTTTTCAGGCTTTCTCGTGGAAAAACCGGTATACGCCGAGGACGAGTTTCACAGCGGCCTCACGGATAGTGCGAGCTGAGCGAACGCGGACTGGATTGTTCAAGGCGACTGCACCGAGCAGAAACGCGTTTCCCCGGGTAACCTGAACCCCGTTGGAGCTCGCGCTCTGGCTTTCGTGCGCAGCCAAACGAGTCTGCAATCGCACCCGAGCTGGACCCAAGTATGTGTCCTGGTGCAGAGCGGTTGGACTTGGCGCCCGGAGCGACAGATCGACGCGAACGCGCAGTCGAGTGGCTCCTGTTCCAGTCTCGGTTGCAGGAGCACTCGAAGAGAGCGCCGCTGACGCGCCCTGTGGCCCGGAGTCCTCTCGAGGAGCGACTGCAGGCTTTCCTACCGGAGATGCAAGCTGAAAACGCAGCATTGTTTGAGAAGATGCGAAAAGGCACAGCTGTCGCCGTCGATACTGACTTCAGCACAGCAGATGCGCCTGAGGACGAGTGCGATGTTCCAACTGTTGAAGTGCTTCTGGTCACAGCTTCTGCTCATGCCCAAGATACAGTAGAAGCTGCCGCACCGCAACGTCTGGTGNAAGTTCTGGGCCAGGGAGACNCCGAGCAGTGCCTGATGACCGGTGAGCAACCTCGAGCGACGCCCATGGAGGCGCCCGTCGGCAAGGCTCCACATCCAGGTGCCGCTTCACGCATGCGGAAAGCGAACCGCCATGATGAGCCTTAGGGAATCGCTTTGGAAAATAAGAGGTTCTGCGTTTACAAGAGCGGCGTTCGGAGCAAGTCGTAGCAGCTGTAGGCCAATAGGCCGTAGAGAACCGATACACACAGCAGGTACTGCCAAGAACGTCGTGTTTTCCGCGGCAAACGATCCAGAGCGAGCATTAGCGCAGCGGTCAGAATGTACCGAGCGGCGTGGATGAAGCCCTCCGCAGCAAGTGCGTCCGGAGGAACAGGCCCCCGTCGACGAGCGTATGGGTTTGTGCTCCGAACTCGAATACGCTCGCCATCCCAGACGAACAGAGGCGTTCCTTGAATGATCCATCCATGGCCACCGCCAAGCGCAAATGCGTAAAGAAGCAGCACAAAAGCGAGCCATGTTCCCGTTCGCTGATACCATCGCCACCGCCAGCCCAAATAGAGTCCAGCGACGAACAGAGAGAGTACCAGTAGCCAATGGCGTCGCAAGGTTGGCACGACGTAGACAGGTCCACCGACACGAAGGCGCAGCGGTGGTTGCCTCCCGAGGCGTTGCATATCGGCATTCACTTGCCGCATAACCCATTCGGCGAAAGCCTTGCGATCCATCCCATCGCCAGCCGGAGGAGGTCCCGGGCGGAAACGAGCGTACTCTGCGTCAGGAGCGATGTCGGCATTCGCTGGAATGTAGAGAACTGAGGGCAACAGAGGGATTTTCAGTTTCTGAAGCCAGGGCACGAACTCGTTTTGGTTCTTTGAGGTCAAGTCGACCATGAGGGTAAACACTGGGAGCTGGCCTCTAGCTTCGTACCGGGCGTTTGAGCGCTTCACGAGGCGGGCGACCAGCTCGAGGTTGTGGCGCATGTATGCACAGAGGCCGCAGTTGGACTCCTGCTCCGTCGCCGTGACGAACAACAAGACTCCAAAAGGTCGCTCTTTTGATCCGAAGACAGTACGCTCCAGGCTAGATGCTCGTCGGACAGGAATGACGCCCGTTTCATAGTTTTGACGCAAGTCCTTCAAACGTTG
>JGI24721J44947_10009150_pt1 | contig 12807 bp, 11 predicted proteins | sample YelNatPaOPGAMG01_FD_44947 | JGI IMG/M metagenome (IMG submission 44947)
AACTAATTTCTAGAAAAGCCATTGAGCAAAGACATGCACTGACCCTTGCTGATGCTCTCTCTTCTCAAACTGGGATCAGGGTCGAAACCGAATGTCAAAACTGCAACTTTACGCAAGTAAGAATCCTTGGAATGGACGGCAGATATTCTCAAATTCTAATCGATGGCGACCCAATCGTAAGTAGCTTAGCAAGCGTCTACGGTTTGGAACAAATTCCGGAAGAGATGATCGACCATATTGAGGTGGTAAAAGGTGGTGGGTCATCGATATATGGTCCCGGGTCTGTGGCAGGCGTTATCAATCTAGTTACCCGCATCCCATTGGTTAACAAGGTAAAAGCTCGATATAATGGCCAATGGCTCAATGAGCGCATCCCTGACACAGAAGTGGGGTTAACCGTCGAGCGAGTTAACGACAAAGCTACTGAGGGAGCCTTTGTNTTTGCCTCGGCGAGAACAAGGTCACCATATGATAGAAATGGAGACGGTTTCAGCGAACTCGTCCAGTTAAGGAATGAGACCATTGGAGCAACATGGTACGACGAACCATTCGAAAATGCAAAACTCGTCGCTCACCTGCACCGAATTCACGAAGATCGCAGGGGAGGAAACAACTTCGACGCACCCCCAAATTTTGCGAACATAGCTGAATGGCTCGAGCACTGGCGATGGGGAGGAAGTGTGCAGTGGAGCCAGCAGGTCTCGCCTCAACTTGATTACAAAATTTACTATTCCTTAGGACTTACGCAACGCAAATCGTACTTTGGTGGCTTAAAGGGTACCACAGAGCAAGACACACTAAATGCCCTAAAATATTATGGGGCTACGAGGGATAACTTATATGCAACAGGAACACAGCTGAATTTAAGAATAGGAAATCATGAAATGACAGCCGGTGCACAGTATTTGTCAGAAATGTTGAACGATAAAGCAACTGCAAACCCGACTTACTTTGTTAACCAGACTTACAAAGATGTTGGAGTTTTCATTCAGGACAATTACTCAATAACAAGGAATATAGTCATTCTAGCGGGAACACGCGTTGACAAACACTCCGAAATACGTGAATGGATTGTCAGCCCTCGCATAAGTAGCCTTGTCACTTTAAGCCCAACTTTCTCATTGAGAACTTCAATAAGCACAGGGTTTATGCCGCCGCAAATCTATAATGAAGATCTTCATCTTTGCGGTGTTTCCGGTGACCAGAGAGTAACCCGGAATTCACCTAACCTCAAACCAGAGAGAAACTTAACAGCAAGTATATCTTTTGATTACAACAGCTTTTTCAACCCTTTCCCTGTATTTCTTTCGGTGACGGGATTTTCCACTTCTCTCAACGATGCCTTTAGTGAAGAATTTGTACGCAAACTTGGTAACATCGAGTTGTGGTACCGCATTAATGGCGGCGGAGCCTCTGTAAAGGGAATTGAATTCGACGCAAGTTTGAGACCGAATCCCCGAATTAACCTTGCATGTGGACTGACTTACCAAACAAGCTTGTACGACAAGCCATTACCAGACTTCGACACAAGACATTTTCTCAAAACACCAGACGTCTACGGGCATGCGGAGCTCACCGCAGAGCTATCCGATAATATCACTGTTGATCTTGCTGCAATTTACACGGGAAGGATGCACTTGTCACACGAGATATCGATCGACTCAGAGAGTCAGCCGCAACTCCGCCTCGAAAACGTCCCTGGATTCCTCCAGCTTGACATTGGTGTTGCTTACCAGTTTCCACTTGGTCAAAGTACGAAGACCAAATTGCAGGGAGGCGTTAAGAATCTTACCAATGTGTTTCAGCGTGACCTCGACTGGGGAATCAATAGAGACCCCAACTATTTTTATGGACCGAGGATCCCCCGCACCATATATGCAGGTCTTGAGGTAAGTATGTAATTAGAAGCAACCCTTCCTCGTGCGCCAAGAATATTTATATTCCCCTCACCTTGGACGGAAGTGGATTCAGGACCTATTCAAAGTCTTTCGAATCCACTTCCATGTTTCTGCAATCACTTTTCGAGTGATTCAGTCCCTCAGTTTCAAATCCGAATCCCATACCACGACCCGTCGCCTATCCCACGCATTTCTCTCGGCATTTTCCCTCCTTATGTTTGATAAATTGCATTATTGTGCAGTGATGAATTATAACGACTATTCAATGTCAAGAGGAAGCGTGAACTTATTCTTTCTACTCATTCCGGTTGTCTTCAAAAGTCTGACCCCCTCGTTGAAGCTCAGCGCAATTCAACACTGTCGGATATTTGCCAGCTACCACCAAGTGACTTGATCAGTGCTACTGCAGCTATGAACCGCTCACCGCGTAGACGGTTAACAACACGCTGGAGTTCCAGAGCCGTCGCCTCTGCCGAAGAAACGTTGATATATGTCACCAGTCCGTAATAGTACTTGTTGCGGGCAATTTCGAGCTGTTTCGAAGCAGACTCAAGCGCATACTTGCTTGCATGATACTCCTTATCAAGGAATCGCTGTGCCGCAAGGTTGTCCTCAACTTCAGCGAAAGCCATCAGAACGGTTTCACGATAGCCAGCCACGGTCTCCGCATATCTCCCCTTTGCTAAATTGAGCTCGGCATTGAGTTTACCTCCCTCGAAGAGTGGCTGAAATAGCGACGCACCTACTGCCCACAATCCACTCGGTGCACTAAATAATGTCGCCGAATTCGTACTCTGCAAACCAGCCATCCCACCGAGTGAAACAGTTGGGAAGAATGCCGCGGTTGCAACACCAATATTTGCGTTAGCAGACGCCATGCGCCGTTCTGCAGCTGCGATGTCCGGACGGCGTTCAAGAAGATCCGACGGCAGACCTGGCGGAATAACAGGCGGCTCGGTATGAAGTGGCTCCTCTGTAAGATGGAACAATGATGCGTTCTTACCGGTTAGTACGGCAAGCGCATCCTGAAATTTCTGTCGCTGCAGTTCATCGGCGGGTATCTGTGCTTCTGCGGTCCTGAGCACTGTCTCTGCTTGAGCAACATCGAGGTCGGATGCAAGTCCGCCTGCCCTGCGGTTGCGCACAAGCTCCAAGGCCCTGCGGTAAACTTGGATGGTTGAATCGAGGAGTTGTTTGTCCGCATCGAGCGCACGAAGTGTAAAATAGTCGGCTGCAATCTCAGAAGTGATTTCAAGCCTTACAGATTCGAGCTCGTCGGCACTAGCCTCGACGCTAGCTCGAGCAGCTTCGATCTGACTCCGCACACGACCCCAAAGATCGAGCTCCCAATTGAGATTAAAAGGCACGGCGAAATTATTATAGGTATAAGAGGAGCCGAACGGTTTACCTGTACTGCTGTTGGGACGGTTCTGAGAATCATGTTGCCGCGTGTCAGAAGCACCAACCACTATCTTTGGAAAAAGTCCCGATAGCGCAACGTTGGCTTGAGCGCGCGCTTGCTCATAACGTGCTGCAGATGCCTTCAAGTTCTGGTTAGCAGCTAATGCTTCCTCTTCAAGATTGTTCAAGACTGAATCGCCGAAGATTCTCCACCACTTTCCCTTAGGCAGGTTTGCACTCGGAGTCGCAACCTTCCATTCTGATGGAATTACTTGATAGTTCGCGGGAATCTCTGTCGCCTCAGGCCGAACATAGTTTGGGCCAACGGCACAGCCGGAAGCGAAGATCAACAATGAAAGAAAAAGTGTTGAGCAAATGAGCAACTTGATGTCGACAGGACTCGGAAATCTGTATTTCATGCCGAGCCATCCGGTTAGTTCTGCCTTCTTCTCTTTGACTTTTCCCCCGAATCTGTCTCTTGTGTCAGGACGATAGAAAAAACGCCTTGAAATACCTGATCTTTATCATAATCATGAGCGCGAGCATTTGATAATGATTGTTCACTTCGTCTTAAGCGCCCAAGAGCAAATAGACGAAAAGAGAATGACGCCTCCATTTGAACCTTCAAAGCCGAACGAACCAGCGAAGTCATTGTGCCTGCTCCTGTTCCATTCCTTTCGGAACCACGACTTTAACCTTGATTCCAAGCAACCAATTGGAAGGATTCGAGACGACGCGATCTTGTGGTGTGACTCCGCTTATGATTTGAAAGCTTCCGCCGAGATTCCGACCTAATTTCACGTTTCGCGATGCCACCTTGCCGTCGGGCAGAACCACTTCCACATGCGGACCCTGAGCACCAAACATGACGGTGTTCTCAGGGAGCGTAAGGAACGTTTCCTTCCTCGGAGTGGAAAGTCTTACCTGCCCAAAACTTCCCGCCAAGATTTGTCCTGAGGCATTGTCAACCTCCAATTCTGTAAGGAGGGTACGAGAAGCGTCGGATATCTGATTTGCCGTCGTGACAACAGTCGCTTTGAACGGATGATTGGGAAGCCCTGCGATCTGCAGTTCCGCGACAATGCCATGAGTGATGCCAAACGCTTCGTCCTGCGGCACATTTACATAGACACGGAGCCTGTTTGTCTGTGACAACCGGAAGAGTTGTGTTACGTTTGCCGTGATAAGCTGGCCCACGTCAACCGTGCGCGCAGTAATAATTCCCGCAAATGGTGCTGTAACACGAGCAAAAGACTGAGTATATTCGAGTCGACGGACATTTGCTCGTGCGGCGGCAACATTCGCCTCGCTCATCGCAAGGTTAGCTTGCTTCTCTTCATTATCCTGTTCGCTGACACTGGCCGTCTTGACCAGCTCGGCGTACCTTGCCGCGGTAATTTTCGCTATGGACAAGGCAGCCTCTGCTTGTGTGAGTTGATGGCGTGCCTGGTCAAGCTCCTGATCAAGCTCGGGCGTCTCAATCACGGCCAGTAGCTGTCCTGCCTTGACGTGAGCTCCGATATCAGTCTTCCAGCTCTTCAGGTAACCGTTGACACGTGCATAAATGGGAGCCTCCATCCATGGTTCAACCTGGGCAGGAAGCATAAGGCCAGTAGATGCATTGCCGGGTTTCGGAGAAACCACCGCTACAGTTGGAATTGATAACCTTCGCGTTTCAACAGCTAGTGCAGCTCGCTCACGTAATCGCGGTATGAGTCCGATCAGAACAGCGACTATTAACATTCCGAGAACTGTCACAATGTTGGTGTATTTGGTCTTCAAGTGCGGATTCTTCATTCTCGTGTCAGTGCCTCTTGATAAGACTTCTAAATCGTTTTTTGTGTTCATACCTAACTCTTTTGTTATCTCTTTTCGTTAAGAAGGATCGATTCATCGGCAGGAGGCGCAGATGGTATACTTCGATGAAATATTCGGAACATTACCGGAACGAAAAACAGGGTGGCAAATGTCGCGATTGACAATCCACCTATTACTGCCCTGCCCAGCGGCGCGTTCTGCTCGCCGCCTTCGCCAATCCCAAGCGCCATTGGAAACATTCCAATTATCATGGCCAGCGCTGTCATGAGGACAGGACGAAGACGCGTCGCTGCTGCTTCCCAGACAGCAGTTGTCGGGTCCAGCCCCTCGCGAAGATTGATGCGCGCAAATGTTACAACAAGTATGGAATTTGCCGTCGCTACGCCAATGCTCATGATAGTACCGAGGAGTGCCGGCACACTGAGATTCGTAAATGATAAGTACAATCCCCAAATAACTCCGGCTAAAGCACCTGGAAGGGCCATGATAATTATGAATGGATCGAGCCAGCTCTGGAAATTGACGACAAGGAGGAGGTAAACCAACACAATCGCCATGATCAATCCGATGAGAAGACCGGTGTAACTTGAATGCATCGTCTCCGCCTGGCCACGAATTACGATGAAACTGCCCTTAGGCAGTTCTTGCTTTGCTTTCTGGATCAGTGGAGTGATGTCGCTCAGGACGCTTCCAAGGCTGCGCCCATCCACACCCGCATAAACATCGAGGACAGGCTGAACGTCGTAGTGACAATAAATCGGCGACGTGTCCGTCTGTTTGAGCAAGGCAAGGTTAGCAAGAAGTTGGGCATCAGCTTTCCCCGCTTGACTGCCGGTTATTGCCATAGAGTTCAGTGCATCGACGGAATTCATCGTATATTCTGGTACGCGCACATTTACCGGGTACTGGACGCCATTTTTGGGATTGATCCAGTAATTCGGCTGAGTCTGAGAGCTGCCGCTCAGTGTCAGGAGCACTGAGCTTGCAACGTCCCGCTCGGTCAGCCCCATCATGGATGCTTTCGTGCGGTCGATTGCAAACTCCAGATTCGGCTGATCATTCGGCTGCTGGATGCGCGCGTCCACAGCACCGGGAATGCGACGTATCTGATTAAGCAGACGTTCGGCTACCGCACGGCTCTTAGCGAGATCACGACCCACTATCTGGACATCAATGGGAGCAGGTAACCCAAAATTGATGGTCTGATTTGTTATGTCGGCGGGGAGAAAATAAAATGTCGTACCCGGAAATTCCGTATTGAGCCTGCTCCGCAGTTCTCGAACATAAGTTTCAGTAGGTTTGTGGTCCGCATTCAGCGAGACCCAAATGTCCGCGTCGCCCGTCCCGACCAATCCGTTGTCGATATATGTAAGAGGGAGTCCGCCACTCGGAACGCCAATGTTATCGAGAATCCCGCCAAGTTCGTTAGACGGAACCACACTGCGGATTTCGTTCTCTATTCCGTCAACGAGTCGGGATGTTTCCTCTATGCGGGTTCCTGTCGGCGCTCGCACGTGCAATCGAAACTGTCCCGCATCTACCGATGGAAAGAAATCCTGCCCGAGAAATGGAAGAAGCAGCCACGTTCCCATGGCAAACACTAAGAAGATGACTGCAAATGCACCGCGGCGGGAGAGCGCTATGCCGAGAAGTCTGCGATACCCTTCTCTGAATCGAGTGAACCGTTTTTCAAATCCAACCTGAATGGAAACAAATGGCCTGAGCCATCGAGGAGCCTTCTCCGGCTCCGCCAACTCGCCAGTGTACTTGACATGTTTATAGAACCATTTGACCATTGTGGGCACTAACGTCCGTGACAGGATATAGCTGGTCAGCATAGCAAACACTACGGCTTCAGCAAGCGGTACGAAAAGATATCTTGCAACACCCGTTAAAAAGAACATCGGAACAAACACGATAGAGATGCTCAACGTGGACACGAAAGCAGGTAGCGCAATTTCCTGTGCACCATCTAAGATCGCCTGTAGAGTTGGTTTACCGCGTGCCATGTGCCGGTGCACGTTCTCAATTTCCACTGTTGCATCATCGACAAGAATTCCGACCGCAAGCGCCAGACCTCCGAGCGTCATCAGATTGATCGTCTCGCCCAGAGCACCGAGTGCTATTATCGAAACCAAAATGGAAAGCGGAATGGATGTGGCAACTATGAAAGTCCCGCGCCATGTGCCGAGGAATAGTAAAATCATTAGGNCAGTCAGTGCTGCGGCAATTGTGCCCTCNCTCACAACNCCGTCGATCGCCGCACGGACAAAGAGAGATTGATCTGCGAACTCTTTGACTTCCACACTTGAGGGGAGCGTCGGCATAATGCGCTGCATTGCTTTTTTTATTCCATCGACCACCTGAAGCGTCGACGCAGCACCGCTTTTCAGGATTGTCAGCAATACTCCAGGTGCTCCGTTTANCCNNACGATATTGTCCTGCGGGAGTGCTCCAAAATACACCTGAGCAACATCATGGATACGAATCACCGCGCCATTAATAGTTTTAATCGGAAGATTGTTTAGATCCGCAAGGATGGTGGGGCTGCTATTCAATGATACATCATACTTGGTCTGGCCTATTTTCGCCGNNCCGCTTGGCAAGATAAGGTTCTGCGCGTTGATGGCATTTATCACGTCCTGCGGCGAAAGATTTTTNGCCTCGAGAGCCGGGAGGTCAATGTCAACAGCAATNACTGGAGTCTTGCCTCCAGCTGGAAATGGAATTGAGGCCCCGCGCACAGTTGACAGACCAACCTTCACTTGATTCATNGCGATATCTTGCAACTGCTGATCAGTTAGTTGCTTGCTTGCAAGGCTGTACTGAAGAATTGGTACGCTGGAGGCATTGTACTGAACTATGAACGGCGGAGTAATGCCGGGAGGAAGTGTTCTCAAGATTGTCTGCGCGGATGCGGTGATCTGTCCCACCGCTTCAGGAACCGAAGCACCGGGCTGCAGATACACCTTGATCACCCCTGCCCCGCTGTAGGAAGTAGATTCGATATGCTGGATATCGTTGACCAAGCTGGAGATGATTCGTTCACTGTTATAAACAATGCGCTGTTCGATCTCGTGAGCATTCAGACCGTTATATGTCCAGACCACACTCACTACCGGAATATTGATTGAAGGCAGAATATCCGTCGGCATGCGCAGGAGCACGAAAGGAGTTAACAAGAAAATAACGATAGCGGCTACTACAAAAGTATATGGCCGTCGTAAAGCGAGTTTAACAATCCACATAGTTCAGTTCTTTCTCAAAAAGTCATTTGAAAATACTTCGCAAAATTAGACACCGAGGGCGGGACAAAACTTGCGGTTGTTCTCGAAGATCCAACATTAAGATCCAACATTGCAAATGGCGGTATGTGATCGTGTTTGTATGTTAGCGCTGACCTGCCAACGGCTCCCTCAATGCGAAACGCTGAAGGACAATTGCGTGGAGTTTTGCCTGTTGTTCCGGAGTGAGAATTTTCTTGATATCCAGCAGATGTGCTATGATGGCACGCTGAGCGGCAGCTTGAACCTCTCCTATGCGGTCAACAAGATCATTGATGCGAGAAGTATCGACTGGCGTTTGCCATAGCTCGTTTACTAATTCTGTGCGTTCTCTGACGAGCATTTTCGATAGCGAGTCAGCACGGGCATAAAAAATCGCACAAGACACCTCGAATTTCGAAATCTGTTGGGGCGAGAGGTCAAGCGCACGCTTTACCTCTTCAAACCGTTGATTCCGATTTTCAGTCAGCATGGACCTGTTCCAACCTGTTATGCGATAATACAGCACTGTTCCCAAAGCACCCAAATTAATTAATGTAAGAAGCAACGCTGCATAATAAATTGTTTTCTTGGTCATGCCGTTCACTCACTGATATATATCCATTTTCCCAAATAGTCCGCTCCCCAGCGTACCGGATGGTGCTATGTCAAACATATCAAGCCTGAATTCTTGCGCGAATGCCTTTAGTTCATTAGGAGAAGATGATTCAGAAAACTGGTTCCCCTTTGTCGGGCTTGCAAGATAAACGCCCAGCAAAATGGCCGTGAGAGCCGCGGCTATGCGGACAGACAGAGGTATAAGCCTCGTCGACCAATTCTTGACCGATTGAAAGGATTGCGAGTTCTGTTCGATGCGGATTTTAAGCTTTGCCCAGAGAAATGGTGGAGGTAATTCTCTCGCAGGGAGGCTATCTAATTTCCACAGGGATTTCAGCAATTCGGCTTGCCTGTAACATGAAGAACATTCGGACAGATGAGCACGTATCTTGTTCATTTCCCATCGGGGAAGTTCGCCGTCAAGATACAGAAGCAAGCGCTTTTGTATGTGCTTGTGTTTCATAGCTAAATTTCCTTCTCTAACCATTTGACACATTTCGCGGCGAAAACTTGCGCCATTTTATTCCTTCGATTGGAACACAGACAATTTTATTGCAAGAGCTTGTTTCGCTCTGTGGAGTCGTGATTCTACAGAAGAAATACTTACCCCCAGAACTTTAGCGATTTCGTCATACGACAATCCCTCATAATAATAAAGTATCAGAGCGGCACGTTGCCATTTCGGCAGAGAGTTAATTGCTTTTTGTACGACGAGTTCGATCTCAATTCTTTCCATGTTATCCTGTGGATTTGCATCAGCCAAAGCGACCTTCCGTGGGTCATCTGATTCATCCCACCCAAAATTGAGTGACAGCCAGCGCTCACGCTTTTTCTTTCGTTGAAAGTTCAATGAAGTATTCACGGCGATACGATAGAACCAGGTGGATAGTTTTGACTCACCGCGGAATTCCTTGAATGACTTAAGCGCCCGGATGAACACATCCTGCGTAACATCTTCGGCATCTTGTTTATTTTGAAGCATTCGAAATGCAACGTTGAAGACCAGAGAAGAATAATCGTCGAATAGCTCCTTGAAAGGGATAGGAATTTGAAAGGGAAACGAATTTGCTTTTTCCGGGAGGTGATGAATTCCCGCCCTCGGCGCTGCATTCATCATCCTCTCCATGAAGGCATTGTATCTCTGGCCGGGCGGAAATGTCAATAACAGCGAAAACTGCTCCCTCAAATCCAATCGGGACAAGGAATCCCTCCGCCGCGGCTGAAAGACAATAGACTCCGCTCCTTGTGATCATGAAATCCTAGAAATATTTCCCGCTCTCCTCGGCGCAGTCAGGACATCGGATGCGGGCGAACCCGCAACGCGAGTTGCCGCAGTCAAGATACTTCTCGATAACATCCTTGATAATCGGCCGGAAGAAGCCATATTCCTTCTCGAAGCTACTTTCGTACTCGGCCAGGAACCGGTCGAAGTAGTGGAACAACACCCGATAAAGAACAGTCTGCTCGGGATGACGAGGACGATACACTCCCTTCATGGTGGGAGAAAAACCTCAAGAAATGGGCCATTGTCACGGAGCTGGCCGGGTTCCCTTGAAAGAGGGGGAAAAGCCCCGGTCAGAAGTCAGAATTAAGGCTTGAAAACGTCAACCGGAGTTACCGCCTGACCAGAAGAACGGAAACGGTTGGAAACAGGGCAAGGCGGAGATCGAAAACTGTCTACCTCCGAGATAGAAAGATCCGGTCCTCTTCTCAGAGCGGCGCACAATGTTGCGGCTGGAGCGCGGCCCAGCGCCAGGAGGAAGGCGAAGCTGAAGAAAGAAAGGCTGCAGACGGCCGGCTATGGGGACGGCAGGCCGGTGGCCGATAATTCCACCGAAGCCGGACGCGCCCAAAACCGCCGGGTGGAGCTGGTGAAACAATAAATTTCACAGGCTGATCGGCCCGAAAATATTAAAGGTGTTGTCTCTTTCACGGAAAGAGAGCTATTTTCAACCGACTTTTTCAGGGCGAACTACTTAAATGGGACCACAACGGGTTCTGGCTTTATTACCGCCGGCTGAAGAAAGGTAAATTTCAGTGGCCAGACAAGAATGATGGAACTGTTAAAACCGTTACCAGGCGTGAGTTGAGCTGGCTGCTCGACGGCCTGACACTTTATCAACGCCAGGCCCACCCCGAGGTTACCGCCCGGACAGTATTGTAATTTTAGAAAGTTTTATTTAAGATGCCTGCCAGTCTTCAAAACAAATTCAGCTGCGCCGATCATCGTTTGTGCAACAGCCACCTCAGCTCCGCACAAGTCTAGCGCGGTCGCCAACGGCTATGAGCTTCGGCACCGCGCTCATGCGAAAATCCTCAACTTTGAGGATTTCGACGTAATCGACATGGCCGCGGGCGCTCGGAGCATTCCCGCCTGCCTCTCCGAATACTTTGGCAACACACCTGTCTGTCGAGACTATGCGGCTCTTCGTCAGACCGCGGGAACTCTCGCCGTTAAGGAACAAAAACTCCTTAACGAGCACCTTTTTATTCCAGAATTCCGTTCTGAAAATTCCTTGTCTTCCAGCTAATTGTTCTTTCTATCTTATAAGGTTACCCATCATCTTTAATGCTGATGCCGATATTATCAAGCCCAGCACCATTCTGAGCCATGAAGGCTTTACAACCTTGACCCCAAGCAAGGCTCGAATGATTGACCCAACAAATATGACTACGATTGATTCGATGAGGAAGGCAGCTGAGATATGGGCATGAGCCACAAACCCAAGGAAACCCGCGAGTCTTGCAATAGTAGCGACGAGGGCAGTGGTCACTGATGCGCGTTTCATTTTGTAGCCGATGATAAGAAGAAACGGCGCCAAAATACCGCTGCCACCGATTGCCAGCAAGCCTCCAAGAAGCCTGCAAATGCAGCGGCGGGAATACCGATTGGCATTATCCTGTTTCTGTCGGGCTCATCCACAGGCTCCTTTCTCTTTACCATCATCAACGTTCTTATACCGAGAAATCTTAGCACGAGGACCAATGCATACAGCATAATGCGAACCGGAACGAATACGGCCAAATACGCGCCGATGAACGAGAATACTGCGGCTGCCAACGATAAAGTGAGGCCATTACTCTAATCAACGCTCTTCCCTCGCGAAAACGGTATGAGTTCGAATCCGCTATTTATTCCATTCAGAAGTATCGCAAGGGGAAAAACAGTTGCCACAGTAAGATAACCAAGGCTCTGTATTGTGGCGATGAAGACCGGTGCTGCACCCACTCCGAGCATTCCGAACAGCAACGATGCGATAAAGTTAATTGTGTGGACAATAACGTGAGTGGTGCTTAACACTCTGAGCCTCCATAATTTTAGTTATTCTAATACACATTCATGTTGATTTGACAGATCCAACCTATGTAGCTGTGTCCCACAGATGCTCCTTCAGTCCCAATAATACTCTTGACAACAACAAAAGCATTGGCAGCTCCACTATCGGACCCAAAATTATAGCGAGATAAACCAACGGGTGCCCAGGAAACGCAGCTACGGCGACACCAATTATTGCTTCCGAATTGCGTGCTGTTGTCGTGAAGGACATAGTTACCGTGTCGGCATATCCGAGCTTGAACAACTTCCCGTTCAAAAGCGCAATCACGAACAAGACCAGGAAGAAGAGGATCAAGAAAAGGATAAGGAGTCCGACTCGACCAGTATCGGAAAATGTTATCGACGGCTGCGAAATGAACATGCTGAGAATAACAAGCACCAAAGCCCAGAGCTTGAACTCACCATTTACGTTCTTGAACGGTCCGAAGAAGTATTCTCTCCCTTTGGCTTTTATCACCGCTTTCTGAACTAT
>JGI24721J44947_10009159_pt1 | contig 12800 bp, 6 predicted proteins | sample YelNatPaOPGAMG01_FD_44947 | JGI IMG/M metagenome (IMG submission 44947)
AACGCTGGTGTTGATGGCAACGGAAAGAGACCAAAATTTTTACCGCGTATACGGCCTTGATCGGGCACCTGTCCCATTTCATTCGTACACGAGTGTAAGCGGCATAGAAGACGGACGCGAGCACAATCTCCCACTGAGCAAGTGTTCAGCGACTTCATGCGATGACGAGGATGCTCACTTGGGCACTCGCCTTCATCTCGGTCATTGGCCTGGGACAATCGGGTGCCCCAAAAAAGGCATAGGCCTTGCCACTGGAGCAAGGTTCGGTGCCTGACATTTCTGCACTGGGGGTACGCATGCATTCATGCACAGGCACACAGTCGCGCAGGCGCTTGGTCTCAGAGGTAAGCATTAGAGCCCAGGTCAATCTTCTTGACATCGGGCAAAGAAGCATTGAATTCAGCGGATATGCGAGGCTGCGGGGAGCGGGGGGCGTCGGCTCCTCCCACGCAATCACTGCACCAGGCTTCCACTGGATTCACCTGAGGCGCCTTAATCATCCCATCGAACGATCATATGCATCGATCCGTTCGGAAATTCTTTCCAATGCAAGCAAAAGGTTCAAAGTGGCTTGCAGAGAGAGACCCCTGCACGCTACACGTCCAAAAACGGAGCTGCAGAGCTCCATAAATCAATGAAACAAGTTCGTGGCGTGAGGCGGCGTCGCGTCCGGGTCGCAGCCCTGGATACTGAGTTCCGGGCACAGAGAAGCGGCCTCATCGCTGGCGCACTTTGCCGCGGTTAGAGACACAGCACCATCCAACGCTGCATCGATGTGGGCGTGCTACGTCCCAGCCGGGCTATCGAGAGCATTCTTTTCCGCATCGTTGGATGCCGAGAATGGTTGCGACGGAGAGGTGCTCTGATTTCCTGTTCCAGTGGCGCGCTCCATATAAGCGCCCATCCGCGGAGTAGAACCAGTACCAACAAACGAAAACCAGGTCCCATTGTAGCCGCCCCAAGAGGCTGACTCCCGTGGAGTAGCGAGTCCCATTTGCTCGAAAATGAGCGCTGTTGGACTCAACATCGCCGGCTGCGTACGCGGATGGGATGGCGGTCCTCCGGTTTCTGTTCCGGTGGCTGTGGCGGCGCCAGTGCCTGCGCCTCCCTGAGGGCAACCAGGCACATGCCTCGTACTGGCTCCAGTTGGTGTGGGTATCATCACACCAGGGACGCCCAAGCCTGTTGTAGAAGGCAATCCTGCAGGTGATGGAACCAGAATTGGATATGACGACACAAGCGAGCGGTACGAGAGCCGCGGTGAAAGCTGGCTCCCAACGCCCGCCGAAGGATACAATTGGCCGGAGAACGGTGCCTCAAGAACCGGTCCTCTGCCGCTGGTGCTTGCTTCTGGAAACGTTACCGATGGCGTCTGGTTGCGTAAAGTCTCGTCGGACGCGAAGAAACCCGGTCGAAGAGCGGTCTGATCCCAGGTGCCAGTCGATTGTTTCTCATTATTCGCGCCGCTGAAGGCCATACCCAGCGGATCCACCTCGATCGACAGCGCCTCTGGCCGAAAGCGCTTCTTCCGGGAAGCTGGGGATCCAGTTTCCTCCGTTGCTGCCCCNGAAGGCCGGGTATCTTCACTTTTCAGCAAATCGACCAGGTCTGCAGACGGGAACCTCGACGAGTCATCGTCCCCGCTCTCGATATGGCAGCGTTTACCGCTACATGTGGTGTGCTCGGTCGACTGCGCACCACGCCGGCGCTTGCCCGACCAACGCAGGATCCGTTCCCGATATCGTTCATACTGACGCCGCAGGTCCTGCATCATATCTGCCTCGGCACACATCTTTCTAAGAGACTCACACTCAACAAACTGGTCATCGTTCGCCATACTAGGTACAAGCACGTCCTGTGTCGAAGAACGTGAATCTGGTTGGTTGCCTGGTTCACCGGCGCTGACCACGTCATTATTTTTCGAAGAATAACGAGGCCTGAGTCTAGGCGCTCGTGGGGAACCCTCGCTCCGAGCGACGCGAGCAGGTTCGACCTCCGAACGCACCGGGTGCACGNTCCAGCGGGGACACAGCTGCTCGTAGCGCCCAGCTGCAGGCTGCAGTGCCGTGAGGTTGCTTTTCGACTCAACGGTGCCTGTGTACGCTCCCCATCGTCTAATCAAGTCAACAAGACTATCTTCACCTTTGCTGCTGTACTCCACTAGCTTCCCGTTGTGGTTAAAAATCACAATGCCGATCTCACAGTCGCAGAGCACGCTCAGCTCCAGAACTTTTTTAAATAATCCGTTCTTCCGCTTCGAAAAAGTCGTATTTCTCGCTTTCTCATCCTTCAAAAGTTCAAGAGTCACCCTTCCTCGAGTCATGTTCAACACTGTTTCCGGCGATAGCTGGGCGGACCGAACGCAGCCGCTACACACCAGGAGTTCTAGTCGCCGGCAAAATTCGCATTGTTTATCGCCAGTGGCCCGTGCGCCAGCCAGAGCGGCGACGTTTGTGCAGGGCGGGCGGCTCGCGCGATCTGCCACCGCTGCCTCGAGGCGCGATCAGCGGCATCGNCGGTTGCGGGCAGCGCTGCAGCCATGCGTGCCGCCTGCTGCACGCCCGGCGCGGGATTCCATGATTCATTGGTGTCGCGGAGCGTTTGCACGAACTCCAGAATCGACGATGGTAAGCCCTGTGCGGAATGGTGTGCTGTTCGTTTCACAGCACATCGAGACATACTCTAGAATGCCCGACTGTACGCGCTGTTCGTCATTGCGAGCACCGGGGCTCGGCAGTCACAGCGCTGAACGATCGCCTGCGTGTCCACTCGGGCGATTCGACACGCACATCCGCCGCCGTAGATGCGTTGAGAGCATGCCCTCGAAGATTGCATACAGCAGCAACTCTATTTCCGTGATGTGTTTGGTGCAGAGCTACGGACATGAAAAAGGGTGCGCGTCACTGCCAGTTGGCGCTCAAGTGATCACATGAACAGACCATGGACTTCGAATACGAGTCTGGGGGGCGGTTGTGGCAGTGGCAATCTTGGAACTCGGAGGTCTGCTTCGGGATTGGAGGATGCTCTGCTGCCTGGCTGGCGAATGCTGGTGCACGATCGGGGAACTTGACGGGTGTAAACGATCCCTGATTCAAGAAAGGTGTTTCGATGGTGCATTATTTATCTGCAGGTTTCCGAGGAAACTCTCTAGCGGAAAGCCGGAATATCGTGAAAGCTCTCAGTTCGCTGCCCATGTCTATTCGTGAGACGAAAACTGCACATTCATAAAAAACGGGGGTAACGCTTCGCGAACGGCTCTGGAAGCGCGTTGTCGCGCAGCTGCATCCACTGGAGCGACACCAGCGTGTTCGCCATGCGCGACGCCGAACCGTTGGAGAACACGGTTCCGCTGGAGGACGCCTCACAGGTCGAGAGACACCACACAAGTGTTTTCCGGGGACACGGATACGGTGTAGCGTTTACAGTGGCGTACGGGTTTCACAGCTGCGCTGCGTCCGCAACGCCATCACCTGCGGTCGGTTAAGCGCTCAAGCCCAGTCCCTCGGCGGGCTCACGACAAANGCCAACCAAACTGGTANGTTGCTGCGAGGCACCTGCCTCACCCGCCAGGCACCCTGCATTTCGAGCGACTGTAAAGGCCTGGTGATGAGGATCGGCGTACCGCGGTACGCCGAGCAGGGACAGCTACTGGCACCTCACAGGGGCATGGCCTCGTTCCCAGTCCACGGGGCGGCACTGCCGTAGTCGCTGGATGCGAGCGCCTCTGTGCGACTTGGCTTTCTGCGACTGGGGCCGCCACTGCGCTGAAACCGGCCCACGGGGCACGACTCCTGGCTCCGAGACAACCTGGGTCCTCGTTCATTGACCCGTGCGGGACGTTTCCCCGTACGCTGCGCCAGCGCCGCCTTCGGGGCGTGACCAGTGCGATGACTCTGGCGGCGCCCTGTTGAACGCTGCCCGTTCTTCCGATGGATGCACGTCGCCGACTTCGCTGGACTGTCGATGGACGCAGAGCGAGCACCAACAACTGTTACATCATCACCGGAATCTATGGAATCCTCGTCGGATAACAGTACTCCGGGAGCGCAGGTACTCGCAGTTGGGTGCGCATGTCGACTCGATGCGCCAGGCAGCACGTCGCGAGGCAACATGCCGTCGCCAGATATCACAGCAGAGTCGCTTTGGTCGCCATGAATGGCTTGCCAAACGAGGGCATCGGGGACCTGGCGATCGGGATTACGAGAACGGCGCCGTAGAGCTGCAAGTTCTGTCAAACTCTTTGGTGCTATACGCACAATGCTGTCGATCTCTGTTGTCGAAAGGGCTGAGTCTGCCCGCAGGCCCTTGTGCTGCTTACACCAGCTTCGGCGGAGCTCCAGAAGACGATTTCGAACTGATTCTGCGTGCGACTTGGTGGTGTTCCNGATCGATACCGAATCATTGGTGTCTTCTGGGAAGGCATCGGTGGCACCTGTTGCAGATGCGACGCCCCGCTTGCGTCCTGANGTAGCGCGCACCATCTCTGAACGCAGCCGGATCGCCTGAAGGCCGTGCTTGCCCCGTCGAACAAGCAGATAAATACGCCGTTCGTTACCGTATAGTAAATCGTGCACAATCGGAGACTGGCTCCCCGGTACTGGACGCAAACAACCGCAGACGCCACCGTGCACTTCGTTGTGGTAGACCTCTTCATGGAGAATGTGCAGTCGCTCCATCTCCGCGAGTAGACGAAAGATGTCATTGTCGTTGGCACCAGGCGGGGCGCTCCCGAAACCCGGTATATCCACGTCCGGTGAAGCGCCTACGGTAGTACGAAAGGATTCGAAACCTCGCAGACCAGAGGCGATCCTGGCCGAAGTTGGCGTTATCCGCCGCACGTCCTGCATCCATTGCGCCAGTTGGTACGCACCGCGGGCCGTAGCCGTCCAGTCTTCCATTTGACAGGGAGCCTGGTTCCGACAGTTATCGCACGGCGGACTGCACGCTCGACGATCGAAGCGTTCGCCAAAGTGAGCCAACACTGTCACGCGCCGGCAACTGACGTCGTCGAGACACCAGGCCGCCATTCTCTTGACAGCGTCTTTCTGAAGCGATAGCGCCGCTCTCGTGAGACCGTTCGAGTTCTTGTCGATCATGCCGATCAGCCGCCGCTGATCCGCATGAGAGAAGAGTACAATAGAGCGGGCGGGCTGACCGTCGCGCCCAGCGCGCCCGCTTTCCTGATAGAAGCCCTCAACATTCTTTGGCATGGTGTAGTGAATGACAAAGCGCACATCCGGCTTATCGATGCCCATGCCAAAGGCAATGGTGGCGACAATGACCTGCGTGGCCCGCCTCATCCAACGTTGCTGGACCGCAATGCGACTCTCGTCCGCGAGACCAGCGTGGTAGTGCTCCGCTGCGATGCGAAACTGGCGTCGCAATGCTTTCGCTACATCCTCACACTCTTGCTTACTAAAACAGTAGATAATGCCTGAAGCACCGCGCGGCATTTCATCTTGGATGAACTCGGCGATCCATTCCACAGTCTTGGAACGAGCCCCCTTGAGATAAACCTCGTACGAAATATTCGGCCGATTGAAACTCTGTTTGAAAGTAACGCAGCGTGGGATGCCTAGCTGCACTTTGACATCTTCTCGCACCTCTCTTGTCGCTGTGGCCGTCAGAGCCATCAGCGGGACGGACGGATAACGTTGCTTGCAGAGACTAAGCCGCTTGTAGTCGGGGCGGAAGTCGTGGCCCCACTGACTCACGCAGTGCGCCTCATCGATCACGAATCGAGCGAGAAGTTTTCGAGAGGCAAGCCAATCGAGTATGGACCGAAACGCCTCCGAAAGACTTATTTTCTCGGGAGTCACGTAAAGAATCCGAGTCTTTGGATGCAAGCTGCGAAGATCACGCATAAGCTCTCGAGATTCCGTTTCCGAGGTCGCGCCGCACAGGGCACCGCATGGAATACGCAGCGCCTGCAAACGCATCACTTGATCCATGATAAGCGATTTCAGAGGCGAGACCACGACAGTAACACCGCAGCCCGCTGGTCCCGTGAGCGTCGCGGCCAGCTGATAGACGAGAGACTTGCCGCCCCCTGTGGGCATCAGGACGAAAACGTCGCGCCCACACATGGCCGCATTGATTGCCTCTTTCTGATTGGCACGAAATCCCTGATTACCGAACTGAACACGGTTGTTGTGATGCAGCTGCGCTGACCACGGATAGTTATCACCAGCAAATTCGGCAGAAGCTTGAGCACAGGCCGCTTCGAAGACCTCATCGAGATCCACTGCGTCTGATGTTGTCATTTGGACCGGGACAGCGGGCGCCCCCGTGCTGCCTTCGATTACAGGTACACTTGATTTGTCGTAAAGTCTGGATACGGGCTGTTCTTCATGGTAATGGTCAGTCATGGCCATGTGAACCTCGGCTGCGTCGACAGCACGATCTGAGGTCTCACCAATCTTGCCGCCACAAGCTGGCGCTGCTCCTGATGCACCTGCCATGGAGCCGTAGCGCTCGCTTCGCAGTCCCGTTAACGTGACGACGTCCTTAGTGGAGACGCTGCAACGAAACGCACTCTCGCCAGATGAGCTGTTTGCGGGATTCGCGGGAGACGCGTTTTCTGCGTCATGTGTTCCGCTCGGGCGAGCAACGCTGGCCGAGAGCGCCGCAGCGTTCGCTAAGCTCGTCATTCGCTGGGATTGTGAATCTACGTCAGGATTCGGTATGCAGCTTGCTGCTTTCTTCGTAGACACGTCATTCCCGAGACATCGATCAATATGCTGTATGGCTGATTTCGTTTTTTCGATGAGCGTGTGCAGCCGTTCAGCTTGTTCTGCATCGATGGTCTCGAGAAATTCGTCTTCCAATCGCATAAGCCGCTCTAAGGCAACCTGCCGCTTTTTCAGAAGAAGAGCAGAAGGCTCAGAACGCATCTTTTCAGGAGCACTGGGCCGATCTGATCCTGGATCCTCTCGGCGAAGATCAGTAGATGCGATTGTTCCACTGGACTCATTCAACTCACGGGGAAGCGTTGAAGAGGTGTCGCACACCACCGGGCTGCTTGGCGATTCACCATGACCCGTAGCATGCGGAATCACTCGAGTGCTCGAGTGCTTTGTCTCTGGCAGTGCGGCCTTCCCTGGTGACCGCATCGATGCACTTTCTGGACTTGCTGTCCTTTGAGGATGCTGTTGTTTGGGCGCAACATACGGTGAGACAAAGGACGTGCGGCCTCCAAATGTTGTCGGTGCATGCGGCGTCGCAGGAACCGCTCCACTATTTGGGAATTGATCCCGCAAATCTATTTCAGCGGGCAGCACATTTGATTTGGTAGAATCTCCTAGGGGCTTGACAACGTTTCTATGTCCGTCGATTGGCGAAACTGCTGCTTTGGGTGAGCCACAGTGACTTGTTCCCGAGCACACGCTTGCCTCGCTTCGTTCCCGTTGGTCTGTCTCACACTTAGCGCTCACAGGCTCCGCCTCCCGTAACGAACTAAGGATTTCATCCATATCCGGCAATTCCATGCACCGAATGCGAGCACGCTTTGGAACAGAGAACGTGTACTGCCGATTTTCCCCGAGGATGGATTCAAATATATCCTCGTCTGAGCTGGTGCCCGATACAGGAGATCTCGTTCCACCATGAGTACTCTCGGGGAACGCAACTGTCGCATTGCTCGCCTCATGCTCTCTTGTCCCATCATAATTCATCACCAAATCGCCGGAATCGCTCCCTGCAATGGGACCTCTTTTCAAGGAACGGCGCTCACAGACCCATTCTACGTCGGAGGCTCGCAGCGCTTTCATGTGTGTTTGGCTTCCAGGTCTCAGGTTCATCGAGAACGCCCCTTCATCCGGCCTGCTCTTTGCTGCGGGCGGGTCCGGCACCTCAGATACACTGTCGTGACTACGAACTGTTCGCTCGTCGTTACTGGACGCCCCGAGCTCCGACACGAGCCAGAGCTCGTTATCGTCAGGCTGGCTCGGGTCCAAACTTTCGGGAATGTTCTTAACACCATGCGCGCCATGCTGGGAAGCTCCGCGATACGGCTGTGCTGGATCTCGCACCAGTCTCGCTGCTGGGCGCTCCGACACGCTGCGGGCTTTCGGGCTCGAGACTCCACCATCGGGTGGAAGCGTACCAGCAGCGGATAGACTGTTCTGGAAGCGCTGCGACTCCAATTCCCTATTTTTCATTTCTAAATCAAGGTTAAGTAATTGTCCAGAAGATTCTGCTTGGAGCGCGCCCCCTCGAGCAGTAGTTTTTGAGTCCCGTTCTCGAAGCGCCTCAGGGAACGTACCCGCGCACCCACCAGTGCTGCGGGAGGCGCCACCAGCATCCACCGTTACAAGATTACCAGCATCATCTACACCAGCGTGGCGATTCAGAAACCCAAAGAGTTCAGCGTGTCTGCGCTCGCGGAGGTATGCACGAAGTTCCTCCATAGTTCGCACGGCGCTCGAGCACCTGAAAATCACTCGAAACTCCGGCACAAGCGGCATAGAAACCCAAGCCGTCTACTTGAACATTAGACTTGGTGCAGTCTCTTTTTTTGATGCGTACTCTTGAAACAGTTCCTAATCAGGTAACAAAGAGCGTGCGTGTTGCAGTCGACACGCACGGAGGAAGAAACGTGTCTACGTGCGTGTGTGCGTGCCGCCAATGCGCGCCTGCGTTCGCAATTCAAGCGCCCAGCAGCGGGTCTGGTGCGCCGCTGCATCCGCGAAAAGCGCTCGCCGTAGTTTATCGATGCTGCAGAATCACTGAATCGACTCTGGAGACACAAACTGGGAGATAATGATCGATATGCAGAGAAACAAAGACAGTTCCACTTCGGAATTTACAGTATTCACGTGCGGCGGCTGCACGCAATGGTGTTCCGCCGGCTGTCGTGTGGCGTCATTGGAAGCGTCGTGGTGCGGCAATAAGAGGCGATAGAGCATCCGGCAGTGCCCTGGCTGGCGCGATAGTCATGCAATGGTTGGAGGCGCTTCTGCTTTTTCCGCGACGTATACAAAAGGGTCGCTCAAGAAATTCGGTGCATCCTCAAACATGGTCGTATGCACGACACTTTTTGCGTGTTGGGTGCGGCGCGGAAGCGTGCGTGAGCGCTGAACAGAGAGATACGGTGACAATATGCCTATTTTAGTTGCCAGACTATTTCCTCCATGCGATACCAGGCTGGGGGCGTCATTGCCGTGTGCCTTCTATCGACGGCAGATCAACGAATCGAATCCGGGTTCGACGGGAACGCTCCTTGCCGGTAAGCGCCCAGGGACGTCAGTTGCTCCATGGACGCTATTTTATTTCGCCCACCCAGGAGCAGTCCTGCTCGAAGAATTAGACGCTGAAGTAATCTACCAACACTCTGGATATAGAGCTCTTTCCAGATGCTGGCTGCTGTTGCGGCGGCGGCGGCGGCGGACGTTTCATCATAGCGAAGTTGATGCAGATTCTGGACGGCTCAGGAGTCCCCTTGCGAGCGACAGCCTTGAGCAGCACATGCGCCAGTGTTCATCCAAGTTTCCTTGAGATCTGTTCGCGCGCATTCGAACTCTAAGATTGTCACCCTGGTACCGAAGATGACTGAGAGAATCGGTAGCGTGTCCGGTGCCAAATGTGGCGCCGAATAGCAGCACGCATGACGGGAGTATTGCAAAAAAACTTCATATGTCGCAGCGGCTAGATCAACGCCGCAATGGCGTCTCAGACACGAGTATGTCGAGAGCGGCGGGCCCTGCCAGATATGCATGAATGACCTTTCCTGCCACAAATACTCGGTAGATCGAATAGCGGGACACCATGATCGTTCACCACTTGTCCGGGGATACCTTTCCCGGAGCTTCTCTGCAGGGCGTCAGCATTGCCAAATCTCTCAAACTTCGTATAGAATTCTGTTGCCCCTAGCGAGAATCAAATACCATCTCTGGTGGCCACTGATTTTCTCATCTCAAGTCTTCAGCGGTAACGGGCAATACCTGCACAAAGTACAAAACGATCCCTGGAAACTTTGCACGATGTAACGCAACTGGACGCTCCGGGAGCATGAGACATTTCCGGATGTTGACCGAGGCGCTTTTGGTTTCGATGCAGAAAGCGCTTGCGGGCACGATCGCTGTTGGAGTCATCCCATCTCAAGCTTCGTAGCTTTGATGACCTCGCCGCCTGACTTTCGGTCAGCGTACCAAACACCATCGAATGCATCTGGCTCTGCTTCTCTATGTGCTCCAGCGTGGACGCGTGCTCATGATGCTCTTCTTTCGCTCTGCACGCATCCATGGGAATCGCACAGCATCGATTCCTGCACGAACTCTAAGCTTTCGTACAGGAAGCACGAGTAAATATGACCGGGCTAGGGGAGGTCCAGCGATAGAGCCCAGCACCGAACGACGCGACTTGTCGTTCATTTCCTTTCCAACGCATTGCACAAGTTGACGAATGCCCGCGTCTTGTCTCCGTACAACAGAAACCGATGGCTACCCAAGCGCGGTCTCTTGTACGCCCTGAATAAAGCAAACAACGCGATCGTCTCTGCTCGACAGGGTGCGCAGCGGTTCAGTAATAGTCCTGAAACCGTCTTTCCTGTCGTTGGCATCTCTTGAAGCGTCCAGCATGGCCGACTCGTTGATACCAAGTCAGGGAAATGTTCGGCGCCTTCGTCTCGTTTCCGTTGCGTTCTTTGGCTCCGTCCTCTTGATTGCCAAGTACCTCGGCAGCCACGACATTCCTCAAGCCGAGATTCACGCTCACAGAAAACGTTTTCTTCTCTATCTATCCAGGTCGGTTGGAGATGAGTTTCTTTCCCCGAATTGATGCTTTTTTGCAACGAGCGCTTCACAGGTTCCAATCGCCGACGATCCGCGGCAACATCTCAAGGTGCTCGGGAAAGCCTGTGTGCACGTTTCTGATTCTTCGATCAAGCCGTATTCCATATTCTGTCCAGTGCACCAGATGAGTTGGCGCACGAAGAATTCATCGAAAATTCCAAACGAATGGGGACACCTGGCAGCCTTGCATCTGGAACTCCTGCAACCTGCCGCCTGACGAGGCAAGTTATCGAGAGAGAAGCTGGACGAGCCCTCCTCGATGACAGTCGTTGGACTCAATTGTGTATTACGCCCACGTGCGTGGAATGAAATGCGTTTTCGCGGTTTCCAGCAGACCAGCTCGAAGTGCGTTCAATTTTGAACATAAAAATCCCAAGGGAAAAGTAGGGACAGTCAAGTTGGGGATCCTGCAGGGCCGTCATTGCCGGCTGCATGAAAAGAATCGAAAAATCCTCTTCTCGGCGACCANCGAAAGAAAAAGAGCAGGCGACGAAGATCAAAGAGAAGAAGAAGCGTAGAGATAGGNGAGAAAAGGTGGTCGCCCGACGGGACGATGACGAAACTGCAGTGGCAAAGAGGGCAGGAGCACGAGNACTANTTGGATTAGTTTTTNTAAACAGCGGCAAGAAACGCATGGAGTCCGTGATCCGAGACTTCAATGCTGCCATCAATATCAGACGATTCGCGGTGCTGAAGACGAGACCCCAGGAGCTGACGCGAGCCATCTTTGTGGAGCAGCCTCTCAGGCTAAAAGTGTACAAGGAGAAGCTGAAATTGATAGCAGGGGGGCGGTCGAAAAAAAGCTGTGAGCCGTCTGAAGTTGCGCATATACATTCGCACTCTAGGATTGCGAAACGTTTCGCCTCCACTGAGCACATCTCCGGCTGTAAATTCTCCGGTCGCAACTGTTCCTCCAGCTCCGCAGTCAGCAGTCGGAGAATGTTGGTTGCAGGATTAAAGTCATGATTTCGCCGCTTTCAGCTGTGCGCACACATTTCATGCAGAGGCGGTAGTTACACTCNCCGCTTCGCTTGCCTTTTTCATATCCTTCGTATAGAGGCTCGGCGNGCCTATCNNAGCGGCGGNACCTGGCTCTGGTAAGGTTTCCCATAGTTGCACCTCATCTGTACGTCCGGGCGCCGACCTGTGGCACGTGAACCCTTCTTTCATAGCTAGATGTATGCCCTTGACTGGCAAACCAGAGTTTGCTCGATGCCTTCCGAGGATTCCGCACGAGGTGTCGTACCTGACCATAGCGGTATTCCTCTGGATGCTGCACTCGTCGAGGACTTTTTCTGCTCCATGCGCAAGGCCACGCTGTTCCATTCGAATAAGGATTGTTGCAAAGCGATACTGCCCATGACGAGACAAGTACCAGAAAGAGAATCCAGACTGCAGATCAAGTCGCGAAATTTCNGATCTTGTTACGCTCCCTCGGTACAAAGCGGCGACGCATGCTCCGCTGGAAGCGTTCGCTCCGATGATTCGAGTCCNCGTCCAATACCTTTCTCTANGCAAATACAAGAGGCGAAAGCTTCTGAATGCATATCCTGTGAGAGGTACCACGCTGATGTGGAGTACAGCATCGTCAATAACTGGAAAAGCAGTAGAATTCGTCCCTGTGAGAGGTACCACGCCGATGTGGAGTACAGCATCGTCAATAACTGTAAAAGCAGTAGAATTCGTCTTCCAAACGAAATCGATGATTTGCCGTGACGANTTCAGTGCGCTTTCAGCAGGAGCACCTGAAGAGGCCTGCAGGGGTCGACCTCGGGCTTTTCGCCGCGTCGATCGAGCCGTGCGAATGGCTGCGAATCCGAGTTGCCTTGTACCAGAGAGGTCGAGAACTCGCAGAATGCAAGATTGGACCATGCTTTACATCCGGAAAGCATCAGAATTGAAGTTTGCACTTATAAATTGGATACTGATACCGCTTATTTGACGAACGCTTTTTCGAGGGCATCGCGAATGATCTTGATTCCGACGCCGTGCCGAATCCCAGCAGAAAAG
>JGI24721J44947_10009168_pt1 | contig 12797 bp, 8 predicted proteins | sample YelNatPaOPGAMG01_FD_44947 | JGI IMG/M metagenome (IMG submission 44947)
AGGCGAGAACCATGATAGAGGTTGGTAGGGGCTGGTCTAATCCCTTTGGCGATGGCAGGGCTGGGGAGAGGATCGTGGGTATTCTTGAGGAAAGGTTCTTCTAAGGTTGTGGATGGCTTATTGAAAACGGTGTGGTGAAGGCGGGCTACACAGGTTCGGACACAAGAAAAATTCTCAACGCTATGATGCGATTTTTTAAGGTTAAGAAAAGTCGAGCGAAGCGTAAAACTGATCACGTAAGAAAAGGAATTTGCCTAATTACGCCGCCTATCGCAAGAGCAAGTATTACACCATTATCCAATTTGCTAGAAATATTCGATAATAATGCTATAGAAATTACATTGATAAGCGGAGGTGAGGTTACCCAATTACCTACGAGGGACGAGAAAAAGACCGTTAAGGAGTTGTTTTATATAGGCTCGTATACACGGTTGCCGCTTAGTACTTTGGTGAAAATTTTTGCCGGCATAATAAAGGCAAAATCGCAGTTTAATTACGTATTATTGACATTTGGTGCGGAGATAATATTCCCAATAATTTTTCTCTTAAAATTAATGAAAAAACCTGTTATATTAATGCTAGCAGGAGATGTAAAAGAGGAAGCAAAGATTGAAAAAAGGTGGTTATATCCGATGGTTGTTATATTCAGAAAATTCTGTTACTTATTTGCAAATTTCATCATAATTTACTCTCCTCTTTTAGTTAAAAAATATGGATTGACGAAATTCGCAGGAAAAGTGAAAATAGCTTCAGAACATATTATTGATTTTGGAGTTTTCCAGTTTCGGAATAAAATAAGTGAGCGTAATAGTCTAGTTGGCTTCGTAGGGAGGTTTTCATACGAAAAACAGATAGTGAATCTAATTGTTGCTTTCGCAAAGTATTTGAAAAGTTTCGACGTTCAGCTTTTACTAATTGGTGACGGTCCATTAAAAAATACTATAGAAAACTATATCAAATGCAGAAGTTTGGAAAAGAAGATACAGATAAAAGGATGGCTTCCTCGTTCTGCGTTACCTGATTATTATAATAGTTTCAAACTTTTGGTTTTGCCGTCTGTTAGCGAGGGATTGCCTAATGTTATTTTAGAAGCTATGGCTTGTGGAACCCCTGTTCTTGCTACACCAGTTGGTGCGATTCCTGACTTAGTCAAGGATTGTAAAACTGGTTTTCTTTTAAACTCTACCGAACCAAAACATATTGCTGAAAGAATCATTGAGTTGTTAGGTAAAGAACACTTGTTAGAAGAGGTAAGTATAAATGCTCATAATTATGTAAGGGGGAAGTTTAGTTACCACAAAACTATGGATAGTTGGAGGAGAATATTAAGCGAACTCGAACTAGTAATGGTGTAAAACATAGGTGGTTCAAACGAACTATACTGATCGCTTATTCCATTACTGGCTGTAGAGGTTAAATGACTTTCGCTTACCAACAAGTTCCAACCCAAAGCCTATAGTGTAGAGAGAAGTTTCAAAGCAGTTAAAAAGGTATAGTTGAAAATCTTATTCTATCTCGGTTTCCCTAACCCCTTTCCAGGAGCTGGTTGGAGTAGAATTGAATTTTTTGCCAGATATTTTAAAGATAGAGGACGTAACGTTGCTATTGTTGGAATATTTTCACCAAAAAGCTTGAAAATGGCTGGTTTAAGGTACTGGAAAGGTATACCATTATACAACGTTAATCCAACCTTTTGGGTTAAGAACGTGTTTTCGTTGACATTTAACGTTCTCTCTTCAATACTCGTAACATCTCTATTATTTATTGTATTAAAGCCTAAGGTTGTCGTAATTTCTCTACCTACTGGCGAATCTTCGGTCGGCGCATATCTTGCATCAAAGTTCGTCAGCGCAAAAGTAGTGTTTGATGTTAGGGATGAATGGGAGGATTATGCTATTAGCAGAGCGTCATCGAAGGTCTTAAGCGGAGCGTATAGGTTGCTCAAGGCTTTAATGACAAGCCTCTACACTAAGAGCGATTTGGTTGTAGCAGTCACCCAACCCATCGCTCGCAGCCTCAAGCTAAGAGGTGTAAGGGGGGTGAAGATCGTGCCAAATGGTGCTGACATAAACGTCTTCAGGCCTTATGAAAAAAGTGGTGTTAGGAGAAGGCTTGGGCTTAAAGACGACGAACTCGTTATCGTTTATGAAGGTGGTGTTGGAGGATACTATAGGCTTGACGTAGTCATTAAAGCCCTTGCAAGGCTCGGCAGTACGGTTCGTAACAAGATAAGATTGTTGGTAGTCGGCTCTGGAGACGTGCCGAATTTATTGAAGTTAGCCGAAAATTTCGGTTTAAAAGACAATGTTCTCTATTTAGGTGCTAAGAACGATAAGGTTGAACTTGCCCAAATAATCTCGGCAGGCGATGTAGGCATAATTCCATACGATGATAATCCTTTATGGAAAAAATCGGTGCCAGCAAAGTTCTACGAGTATTGTGCCTGCGGTATTCCAGTCATAGCCACAGTTTACGATGACTCTTTATTAGCTAGGATAATAAGGGAGGGTGAAGTAGGTTTGACGACACCACCTCTTAATGACGAGGAACTTTCAAAAGCGATCTTATGGTTCTACCATAATGCAGAGCTCAGAGAGGTTATGGGGAGGAGGGCTAGAATGCTTGTAGAGGAGAAGTTCGATAGAAACAAGATCGCTGACGAATTCTTCAAGCTTGTTTTGGAGATTTGTAATTAATGAGTAAACAGTTTTCTTCTGCGGGAAATTTAGTATTAGTTACGTCGTTAGCCGCAGCCTTTTCGTTAATTACATTGTGGTTGATAGATTCGTGGATAAAGTATCTGCTCTTCCTATTTGAAATCTTTACAATAATGGTTCTGTACTTTATAATTGGCGGCTATGAAATAAGAGTTGAAACGAAGTGTAACCCTAGGCTAAGGTTTATTGGGGGGCTAGCGGTCGACGCCGCATTAATTTCCTCGTCCGCAGCTCTCCTCGCTTTACCTTCATCATCTATAGATGGGGAGCTGATCCGTACTATCTTAGCCTTAGTCTGCACATCCCTTATTCCAGGGTATGCGCTGCTGAACCTGTCCGGGCTTATATCATACTTCACAAGGCTCGAGGGCATAATCCTCTCATACATATTCAGCTACGTATACACGGGGCTGCTAGTTCTCGTTCTTCTACCTGTAGATGGAAGCCTTCGAGGAACAGTGATCTTGCTCAGCTATATTGCGCTAGGTTTGCTTTCTGCGTTGAAGCACTGGCGTAAACCCCTAACCTTCAAAGAGTCGCTTATAAAGAGAGTAGACATACTAGTCCTCTTGTTGTCCGTAGCGTTTTACACTCTATCCTTCTATTTTATATATCCAGGCTTTGCGCTACTACCAGGTACAGACGTCTCGCGACATTACGCTAGCAGTATAGTTTTGTGGAGGACGCCTGAACTTTACTTATCCTTTCCTTACTTTTTAGCGCACCTACACGAGTCCGCATTCCTCAACCTTTCAAATTCGTCATTAGCAGTAGCTCAAACCACGTTAGTTATGCTGAACGTAATGTTGCCGTTAACCTTCTACGTTATGACAAAAACGCATCTTGAAAACACTGATGCTAGACTCCCTTCGCTGGCTACACTTTTCTGGTCTCTCTTTACAAATAGCTTCGGTGGCTTCGCCTGGATATACTTTCTACATTTAAAACTATCTTCGACAGGACAGGCGCAGCTTCAACTCTTATCTTCTACGGCAGATAAAACCTATAATGGAACACTTTACGGTGTATTCGGATTATGGTACGTTCCAGCCACGGTATCCTTCGTAATCTTGATGGCAGTCATCTTCCTGATTGGTAAAAGAGAAATTGAAGGGAAAAAATACCTTGCAGTTTTCTCTGTTCTAGTAGCCGCACTATATCTAACTCACGTAACTGAAGCTGTGGTTTTTATCCTATTTCTAGCTATTCTCGGATTCATCGTGAAGAATGAAAAATATAGAGTAGACGACGCCTTAAAGTCCAGCATAATCGGTATGGTAGTTGTAGTCATAATTTACTCAGCATTGTCTCGAATCCTCCACCGTTTTGCACTAAATACTTCTTTGCTCATTTCACTTGCTGCACCAATTATTGCCTCCATCCTTGTGTTATTGTATAGGCGAAGTATCCAGCCTAAACTTCCCCCACTCAATAAACCGTTTGGCATCTGTGGGAAACGTGCTGCAAAGACGCTGGTTATAGCGCTCTTCTTTGCCTACTCTATCGCTTTCCTTTCCTGGACAATGGTTTTAGACTCTTTCCACACGTGGCAGGTTGACACAATAGGTTTGGTTCCTTGGTTCGTGTACCCAGTAATGCTTGGCATAAACGGTTTACTGGCAATAGTAGCTCTCTATTTGCTTGCGGAAGATTCGAAACTATACACCGCCGCTACATTGTTTTTCATAATATTTATGGTGTTTGCTTTCATTGCAGGTAAAGCTGTTTCAATAATAAACCTTTACTTCTTCGATGCCGGATACTGGGAGAAGCGCTTTATATGGTTCATAAAAATCCCTCTAGCAATACTCGCACCAATTCCAATAATCTACGTCGCCAACAAGGAAAGAAAAGGAAAAATGAACGTTAATGTCAAAACCATCGCCACAGCCGCGATAATAGGAGTAATTGTATTCTACGGAATATCGACTACCTTCCTAAACTTAGAATATTGGAATATTTCGGCGAATGACCCGTCCAAACTACCTTCCCAAAGCGAGATGGAGGCGGTAAACGCCTTAAAAAAGATCTTCGACAATGATCCAAAAGCGTGGTTAGCCACTGTAACCGGGTATTCCTCAGATGCAGCCACGTTTGCTACACCAGCAGATCAACTCGGCCTAAAGCAAACCCTATACACGGCCTACAGACCCGAAATGGCTTTCACACAGCTTTACAGACACCCAGCCTATGATCATGCCTATGTGTATTTACACAACAGAGATTTAGCACAATTAAACAAATTCGCTGACCGCTTTTTAGCCAACTATGTAAAAACGCTCCCAATTGTCTATGAAAATTCAGAGGTCAAAATATATAACGTATCTAAAGTTTCCCCACCTCTACCAAACGGCGACACTATATTATTAATACCTTTAGACAAATCATTATGTGACCAGCAAACTCTTTACACTGCTTATAGCCTTCTTTCCCAAGGGCTATACAATTACACGGTTGCCTACGACCTCGACGCTAAAGCACTCAACTCACAAACTATCGTGCTCGCTTACGATCCCCCAAAAGGAAACATTTTAACAAGCCTATTCGAAGACACCTTCAATAAAACACTAACATCATACAACATTGTGAAGGGAAACTGGAGAATAGCTGACGGAGAGCTGGTTGGAGGTGAAGCTGGAAAATACGACGAAGGAGTGATTCTTTTACCGGTTTCCTCTGAAAATTTCACCGCGACCTTTAAAGCTAAACCAGTAAGTGGAAACGCTTCGGTACTAAACTACGTCAGCCTCGTATATTCATGGGTAGACTCCAAAAACTATAGAATTGCAGACATCATGTTCGGTACAGACTTTTACATCTACGTTCATTTTAGAACAATCGTTAATGGAATCGAAAATGCAATACCGAAGTGGCCTGGAATCAAGACGGATCTTAAATGGAAATTTGGAGACGAATACAATATTACTGTTACTGTTGATGGTACATTAAATCAAATCGCGGTTAATGGAAAAACCTACTTATCTAGTGATATGGAGAATATATCTGGAAGGGTAGGGCTGCGCTATTATCGTTTCTATCAAGTATCATTCGACGATTTTTCGCTCAAATATAATATTTCTCTTAACTTACGCCCAATTGAGGATTACTTAGCTTACCTAGAAGCAGGTGGAAGACTCATCATCCTCAACACAAACGGCTACTATCATTTCGCAAGTAACCTATTCTCAGTCGAGAACTCAACATTAAACGCAGAAAGAATCGAATTTGATAAGAAAACGCTAAACCTGCCGATTAAAGTAGCCTTGCCGAAACTAACCCCTAAAACCTCTACAACCTGTGTTCTAAGCCGATACGTAGGATCCGATGACGGAACTCCTTTCGTTACAAAACAGAGCTTTGGTAGCGGTGAACTACTCTACGTAAACATAAAACCCATCATTGAGGCGTTGCGTAAAGACGAAGCACCCGCCTACTACCCATTACTCGGCTCTCTATTAAAAGACTTAGATCTACCGAAAATAAAGCCAAATCTCGTCTTAAGCAGCGATGGATACTCGGGAGAAATACGATTGAAAAATGATGTAAAGGTTGAAGCGGAATCTCTACTATTTTCTCCAAAAACCACGCTTAAACAACTCGAAATCAAGACAACTAATAGAACCATTACCTTACTTAATGTTACAAGTGTTAAGATGGAGGGCTATTCAAAGTTGCTTATCAAAACAGAAAACCTTACAATAGGTGATGGGCAGGGTTTCTATGCAACAATAAAACTCAACACAAGATTTATAATAGAACCTCACAATGGTATGTCCAACCTTGAGGCAGCCACAGGGAAGACCAAATACCACATAACCAATGTTGAACAACTTTCAATCGTACCAGACGGGGTCATTCAGCTGCTAGCCCGAACACCAAAGGTAAGCGCCAACGAAGCAAACTTCATCGAATTCTATACACATGGTTCGTTAAATCAGCGGACACGAACCTACGGCCAAAACCTAAACGTGAGCGGGAAAACAAGTTTTCAAATAATGCTTTCAGACAGCTATACTATGCTAAAAGATGTCGAACTAAGTGGATCATTCAAAAGAGACCCTCCCATCGTGTCGTTTGACGAATTCTCAACAATTCCGACCGCGATATTCTGGTTCACGATCCTACTCCCAATATTTGTCGGGGTAACCCTTACTTTATCTACAAAGCGGCAAGAAGAGTAAAAACTTTGGCTGACCAAAATATTTGGGAGCTTAGTGGAAGGGCAAGGCATAGGCAGGAGCGTAGAGCTCAGGTAACGGCTTTCTACCTACAACCAGAAGAAGACGACATAATACTGGATGTGGGCTGCGGGGAAGGGTTTGTAACAAGCCATCTCCTCAAAGCAAGGCTCGTAATAGGTTTAGAGATATCTGAAGACTTGATCAAAAATCGCAAGCAAAAGTTGAATGCAAATAATATCCAATTTATCCGCGCCGACGCAACAGCTATACCCCTAAGAGAAGGCTCAGTCGATAAAGTAATGATGCTTGAAGTGTTAGAACACCTGCCTATCGAGGCGCAGCGAAGGCTCTGCAGAGAAATAGACAGGGTCTTAAAGAAGGGGGGTTCTCTTATAGTTACTGTCCCGTATAAGGAGCAGATAACCTACACACGTTGTATTCACTGCGGAAAGCTTACACCACTATGGGGGCATCTGCATTCTATGGATGAAACTAAGGTTAGCGAACTTCTACCCCCTAACTATCTACTCACCGCTACCTACCATTTCCCAAACATTGAGATAGTGTCGACCTCGACTTTCTGCCAAAAACTTCCACTTAGGCTTTGGCTACTCCTAAACAGCATGTTCGGCAAGATTCGAAAAGGATACTGGATACTTTTAAAATACATCAAAGGGTAGCGATGGAAGAGCCCTATTATAAGAAAATTACGACACATCAAGAACTTCTTAAACGTTATTTTGAACATATAGATGAATATAGTAAGCAAAGAGCACAAAAAATAATACAGCTTTTTCCAAGCCTAGCTGGCAAGAGTGTATTGGATCTAGGTTGTGGTGGCGGTTTTTACTCGCTAGCTGCAGTTAAGAAGGGCGCTGGAGATATTACTTTATTGGATATTCTTCCTCAATGCGTGAAAGCGGCTAAAATTAATTTGAACAGTGGATCGAATCTGGAGCCAAATGGAGTAGTTGCAGATGCTACAGCTCTCCCATTTAAAGGTGAGAGCTTTGACTTCGTTATTTGTGTAGATGTTATAGAACATATACTAGAAGACCAGAAACTTCTACAAGAGATTGAAAGAGTGCTAAAGACTAACGGATTACTGGTTCTTTCAACGCAGAACCAAAACTCACTAAATTATATATTAGAAGCCCCGCTACAAAGGTATGTTCTTAAAAATCGGAAATGGATGGGGTGGGACCCTACACATGTTAGATTTTATACTCCCCACGTTCTTTTCCGCTTGGTGAGAAACTCCGGTTTTAGTATTGTAAAGGTCAGTGGAACCTATTTCATACCCTATAAGTTAGCATTATGGTTTAGGAGAATTAATAGGAAATTATCGCAATTGCTTTTCTTGTTTTTATATAACTTAAATCAAAAGCTAGAGAGAAGCAATAAAGTAATCTTGAAACTATTCGGTTGGGGGGTACTTTGTCTATGCCAAAAGCGAAGGACTTGTTAACGAAGAGAATTGGTAAATCGATTCGCGATAGAAGTTTACGCTTGGCTGTTTTAGGATCTGGCTATGTGGGTTTGCCGACCGCAGCCCTATTTGCTGATGCTGGCTTCAAAGTGGTAGCGCTGGACGTTAAGCCCGAGGTTATTAACGCTGTCAATAACGGCATATCCCCCATCAACGAACCTGGGCTCCAAGAGCTTGTTGAACGCAATGTTGCAGCCGGTAGACTTAAAGCTTCATTGAATTCACAACTAGATCCCCGCGAAATAGATGCTGCCATAATCTCTGTTCAAACACCAATTTACAAGAGTAAGAAGCCCAATCTTTCATTCCTTAAGAAGGCTTTACGAGATGTTGGGAGGGGATGTCATGAGGGGATGCTTATCGTAGTAAGCAGCACGGTACCGCCTGGAACTATGCTAAACCTAGCTAAGCCTATGTTAGAGGAATTGAGCGGTTTAAGAGTAGAATCCGATTTCTATCTAGCTTACGTGCCAGAAAGGATCGCCCCTGGAAGGGCTCTTAAAGAGTTTGTTGAGAGCCCAAGGCTCATAGGAGGCATCGGCCCAAATAGTACCAGAGTCGCCTCCGAACTATTCAAGACTGTATGTAGGGAGGTGATAGAGACCGATGCCGCTACCGCTGAAGTCGCTAAGCTTGCCGAAAACACCTTCAGGGATGTAAACATAGCTTTTGCCAACCAGCTGGCTTTAATATGTGAACATTACGGTGTTGATGTGAAGAAGGTTATAGAAGTGGCGAATACGCATCCAAGGGTAGCAATACACACACCAGGACCTGGTGTAGGAGGACCATGCCTACCAAAAGATCCATATCTACTGATCAGCGGAATCAAACCAAGTAAACAAGATATCGTGAAGGTCGCTAGGAGGATAAACGATAGTATGCCTGAACATGTGGTGGAGATGACACTTCTAGCCCTAAAGGATGCTGGCAAAGACGTTAGGAACGTTAAAGTTGCTGTGCTCGGTACAGCTTACAAAGCCGATGTAGCAGACCCAAGGCTAAGCCCAGCTGAGCCGATAATACGAAGACTCTTACATTTAGGTGCAAAGGTAACCACCTACGACCCACATTGCAAAGAATCTTTCGGCGCAGAGAAGGCAAGCAGCCTCAGCGAAGCAGTAAGAAGCGCAGACTGTATAATCACAGTTACCGACCACACCGAATTCAAAAAGATAGATCTCCAGATGCTTAAGAGCCGAGCTAGGGAAAATGCCATAATAATTGATGCAAGGAGGGTATTCGACCCAAACACAGTTAAGGCCTTCGGCTTCAAATACTATGGGCTAGGCTACGGCTTCAAGAACTAAATAGGTTAGGAATCCGACTACCTAAGCCACCGAGTAAAGCTTCCTGCCACGAACGATATGACTAATAAAGATACGGCCCTTGATGGTAGGGTTGTCGCCTTCGGCTACGTTTACCTCACCGCCCAGAACATCATATCAACATTCATAGGTGTTCTAGGCTACTCATTCCTAACGAGAAGCGTCAGCCAGGTTGATGTCGGCGCATTAGCTGGTCTAACGCTGCTCGCCACCTTCCTCCAGATCCTCTCAGACCTCGGCCTAAGCTCCTCACTCGCAAAATTCGTCTCAGAGCTGAAGGGTAGGGGTGAAGGCGCAGCAAGCTACCTAATCTCAGCGATAACCTTTAGAGGTGTGATCGCATCCACCCTCTCACTCCTACTCCTCATCACCTCAGAATGGTTCTCTACACTCCTCTTCAAAACAACCACCTACTCACCAGCAATAAGACTACTCTCCCTAGACCTCCTACTAATCTCCCTAACCCCAATCCTAAACAGCTTCCTCCTAGGCGCAGGCAGGCTAAAGGCGATAGCCTTCTGCGGAGTAGCCTCAACCTCAGCGAGATGGGCATCTATCACAATACTCCTACTCAAAGGCTTAGGAGTCCAAGGCGTAGTCTTAGGGTGGATAATCGGGGATCTGCTAGGCTTAGCCCTATACTCTATCTGCGTTTCAAAGTCGGAGGCTTTAGGCAACCTAAGCATAGACTTCACAAAAACCATATCAACGCTCCTCAAATTCTCAACACCACTATACGCAGCCTCACTCGTATCCTTCCTATACTCCTACTACGATAGAGCCATCATACTCGCATTCCTCCCCCTATCAGACCTCGGAGTCTATGATGTAGCGAGCAAGGTCTTCAGCGTCCTAGTAGCCTTCGCCACACCATTATCCTCAGCACTATTCCCCTACTACGGCTCAGCATACGGCAGAAGCGACCACAACTCAGTGAGCTCAACAATAACCAGGGCATCAAAATACTCAGCCCTAATCTTCGCACCACTCGCATTAGGCCTCTTCTCCCTGAGCAAACCCGTCATAACACTATTCGCAGGGCAGCAGTACGAAAGCGGATACACAGTCCTCTCAACCCTCTCCATATTCGCACTAGTATACACCATATCACCAGCACTCAGCAACCTCCTCCTCATCTACGGAAAAACCCTGACAATCCTCCTATTAAGCCTCATACCCGTAGCAGTAAGCCTATCAACCATACCCCTCATATGGTACCTAGGCTTAAACGGCCTCGCCCTAATGAAAGGCCTATCCATACTCATAAGCTTCACACTAACACTATACGTATTATCCAGTGTTGTGAAGATAAGGCTAGACAAACCAGCGTTAACCAAAATCTACACATCCTCAACAATAATGACCCTAACCATCCTACTCATCGAACAAACCTACTACAGCAAATACCTACTACCACTCTACATAACACTAGGAGCAGCAATCTACATAATATCCCTAAGGCTGCTCAAGGTGATAGACGAGCAAGACCTCAACCTCCTAAAACAAGTATTCGGAGCCAAACTCAGCGCCATAATAACTAAAGCACTCTACCACACCACAAACAAAAGAAGCTAACCCTCCCCGCCACCCTCACCCTCGCTAAAAACCTCTATTAAGATAAGATCAGGCCTCATAGTAAACAGCACAGCAGCACACTTAAGAACAAAGTTCACAGCAGCAAGAGGAGGCAGATTCGGAACCAACAAAGCGGTGCAGATCAGCGAAGCCAAGGCTAGCGGCAAAGGCTTCAAAGGATGACGCCTACTAGCCAGATGCACATATAGAGCCATAAGTGAAAACACCCAGCCAACTCTGAAAAAGATGCTAGGGTAGATGAACGAAGTGGTCAAACCTAGATATAGGTCGATGACAGCAACAGCAGCATACAGCGGAGCAGCGATCGAAAGCGTAAAGCGCATCCCACAAAAACAGCTCAAGGACCATATTTCTAGGTTACTGAGATTAATACCACAAGACTACGCTAGAATAGGGTAGAGTGTACCAACAACCCTGAGCGCGTAGCCGAAGAGCGACGAAAAGACGAAGAGGCAAAGTAGGATAGTAAGAACCCTAAATAAGCGGCGGTCACCCATAAGCCTCGAAACAACCTTAACAAGCGAAGCCAAACCCAAGCCGCAGAGGATCTGAAACGGTATAAGGTAGACGAACCTCGCCTGAAGAAAAGCACCACCAGCCGAGGAGGTGAAGAGCACAGCAAGAGAAGGCACAACAGCCAAAGCCACAACACAACACTCAAACCAACCCCTACACCTAGCCACAGCAAACACACCCAAAATCGACAACACAATAACAACAGGGTTCGCCAAAGCCCCTCCAAGAAAAACCGTGAAAGTCTCCCTCAGATTATCCAAGACCCAGAGAACATAATCCAAGCTGAAGAGCTTCAAAGTAACGTCAGCGATCTGGGTAGCCTCATACCCCCTAATAAGAAGACCCCTCACCAAATCAGCAGCAACATTACACACAGCAACAACGGTAAGCAGCACAAACTCATAATTAGATAAAACCTCACCACCAGATCTAAAATACCTCCTAACAAACCCAAGCAAACCAAACAACACCAGCGAACCCATCGCGACAAGCCAAGTAGCGGGGTGAGTCAACAGAACCGAGACGGAGGCAAGCGTAGATAAAACGGCGTATCTCACAAGCCTAGACCGAAGAGCCTTAATAAGCAACGCGAAGAAAACATTAACCTCAACCATAGCAAGCCAATTCGCGTAAAAACCAGCATTAACACCAGCAGTAACCTGAAAAGAGAAAGCAGAAAACAGAGAAGAGAAACCAGCCAAAACCCTATCCCCAGAGCCAACCGAAACCAGAAAGTAAACCGACAAAACAAGAAGCAAGCCAAGCAAAGAAGGCATCAAACGAACCCCTAAATCAGGCGAACCAGAAGCCAAAACCACAGCATGCTGAAAAACCAAATAGAGGGTTCTATCAGACCTAACAAACACATCAAAGAGCTCGCCAACCCACATACTAAGATAGGAAACAGCCCAACTATAATACCCGTTAGGGTTAACAACATCGACACCAACAAGATGCGAAGAAGGATTCA
>JGI24721J44947_10009175_pt1 | contig 12780 bp, 13 predicted proteins | sample YelNatPaOPGAMG01_FD_44947 | JGI IMG/M metagenome (IMG submission 44947)
CGCTCTCAATCGTGAAAAAGCGCCTGATCGGGAGGGGACCAGAGGTCTTGGAAGCAGCCCTCTCCCAATACCCCCAGGCAGCAATGGAGGTCGTGAAGTACATCGCCAACCTGTACAGGACGGGCAAGCTCAACGAAGACATACCCGGGGAGGACCTTTACGAGCTCTTCTGCAACTTGGGGATGCCCGTGAGGCTCGAGACCTCGATAACATACATAAAGGACGGGAAGCGCGTCCCCCTCAGCCAGAAGTTCAAGGCCAAGGATGATTGACCCAGTTCGCAGCAAAAAGAAAAATAGGGAAGAATGAAAGCCTATTTTTTGAGGCTCTCGAGCACAAGCTGCGAGAGCGTCTTTATTGGCGGGTAACCAGCCTCCTTGGGCAGGCCGCCCATGTGGTACATGCAGAATGCGCACCCTACGCCGACCTCTGCGCCCTTCTCNTTCGCTTCGGACATCAGCATCTCCGCCAGCTTGTTCGCGATATCAGGGTAAAGCGGCTTCACGCCCGCGGGAGCGCCGCAGCAGACCGCCTCCTTCCCGCTCTCTTTGTATTCGACCAGATCGCCGATCCTTCGCAAGACCTCCCTCGGGGGCTGGATCGTCCCGGTCCTCCTGACCAGGGGGCAGGGATCCTTGTAGATTATCCTTTTGCCTTGTGCTGCGCTGGGGCTGATCCTCCCTTCCTTGACAAGCTGATCCAGCAGCTCAGAGATGTGCACGACCTCGTACTCCGGCTTCCTGAACAGCGCAGGGTACACGTTNTTGAAGACATCGTAGCATGAGGGGCACTCGGTGACGACAGTCCTGGCGCCTGTGGACTCGAAGAGCACCGTGTTCTTCTCTGCAAGCTTCTTGGCCTCCTCGAGCATTCCGGTATCTATGAGAAAGAGCCCGCAGCACCACTCTTTCTCCCCGAGGGTTGTGAAATCTAAGCCGGACTTGATCAGAAGCTCAATAGTCGCCTTCGCAGTCTCGGGAAGCTTGATCCCTGACCAGCACCCAGGCACATAGAGGTACTTTGCCTTCTCAGGGGGCTTGAACCCTTCCGGCAGGCATGCGGTGCGCTTCTCGGGAGGCGCCGCCATCGGCGATCCCATCTTTATTATGGCGTCTGCTATCGTCTTGTACTTCTCAGGCACCATGTTCCTTTTCCGCAGCTCTGCCCTCGCAGCCTGGACTACGACGGAGATTGGTATGTCCATCGGGCAGGAGCTGTGGCACCCGTCGCACCTGGTGCACAGGAACAGGGTCTTCAAATCCTCCTCATTGAGATCCTTGCCCTCGAAGAGCGAGATTGCCGCCTCGACCTTGGCCATGGCCCCGTACTTGGGGTTGTTCGTCGCCTTGAAGAAGGGGCACACCTCGACGCAGGCTCCGCAAAGGGTGCATGTAGAAGCAATTTCTGCGATATTCTTTGACATCATATACACCTGTGATTCATTCCTCATACAAACTCTTATCCTTTGGCTGTGAGCGCATCATCCTGCCGGACATGCGTGAGATATATATATTTGACTGCGATATAATTGACTGCTTTTTGCGGGGGGCACACATTGCGAACCGAAGAGTCTAGGGGCGATATGCAGGCAGAGGGCAAGGCCAAGGCTCAGGAGCCCTTGGAAGATCAAAAGGGCAAGGAACTGGAGCGGCTTCAGGAAGAGCTATGCATGTACAAGCAGCAGCTGGGCGCCCTCCAGCGGGAGCTGGATGAGTCCAAGAACAGACTCAAGTACATGCAGGCGGATTGCGAGAACATAAGAAAGCGATCAGAGAGGCAGATGGAGGAAGCAAGGCTCTTCGCCACTATGCCGCTGTTGTGCGACCTGCTCGAGGTTATAGACGAGCTCGAGCTCGCGCTGAGGAGCGCCTCCGGATCAGACCAGAATGGAGCAGTCCTGCAGGGAGTTGAGATGACCCTCAAGAAAATGAAGAAGATCCTGGAGAAGCACGGTGTCTCCCCGATCGAATGCCTCATGAAGCCACTGGATCCAGAGAGGCACATGGTCGTCTCCAAGGAGGAAAGGGATGACCTGGAGGAGCACACGGTTATAGAGGAGATAAGGAAGGGCTATCTCCTAAGGGATCGGGTAATCAGGCCGAGCGTAGTGAAGGTCTCGGTGAAGCCTTCAAGGTCAACAAAACCAAAGGAGGAGAATTGATATGGCATCTAACATACAGTCAGGAGAGAAAATTATAGGAATAGACCTAGGAACAACCAACTCTGCGGCAGCCGTCTTCGAGGGCGGCAAGGCGACTGTAATACCGAGCGCTGAAGGTCCGACTGCTGCAGGGAAGATGTTCCCTTCAGTGGTTGCATTCACCAAGGACGGGCAGCTGCTCGTCGGAGAGCCTGCAAAGAGGCAGGCGGTAGCCAACCCGGAGGGGACTGTATTCGAGATAAAGAGGAAGATGGGCACCGACTACAAGGTCAATATATACGGGAAGGAATACACGCCGCAGCAGATCTCCGCCTTCATTCTGCAGAAGATAAAGAAGGATGCCGAGACATATCTCGGGACAACGATCAAGAAGGCTGTAATCACAGTGCCGGCGCACTTCAACGACAACCAGCGCCAAGCGACTAAGGACGCTGGCGAGATCGCAGGCTTCGAGGTGCTCCGGATCATAAACGAGCCCACGGCTGCGTGCTTGGCCTACGGCGTCGACAAGCTTGACAAGGAGCTCAAGATACTTGTCTTCAGCTTCGGCGGCGGCACGCACGACGTCACGATAATGGACTTCGGAAAGGGCGTATTCCAGGTGCTGTCCACGAGCGGCGACACAGAGACTGGCGGTGCCGACATCGACAAGGCCCTCATGGATTACATCATTGACGAGTTCAGGAGGCAGACCGGTGTCGATCTCAGGGGTGACCGGATGGCAATGGCGAGGCTGAAGGAGGCTGCCGAGAGGGCAAAGATCGAGCTCTCGACGCTCCTCACAACCGACATTGATCTCCCGTTCATCTATGCAGACGCATCTGGACCGAAGAACCTCCACATGACGATAACAAGGGCAAAGCTCGAGGAGCTCGCAGCCCCTATTGTGCAGAAGACCGAGCGCACGATCACAAGGGCGCTCGAAGACGCGAAGCTTACGCCTTCCCAGATCGACAAGATCATCCTCATCGGGGGCACGACTAGGATGCCGCTAGTCCAGCGCTTCGTCGAGAAGATGCTGGGTAAGCCTGCCGAGCGGGGCGTGGACCCGATGGAGTGCGTCGCGATCGGGGCGGCGATACAGGGTGCTGTGCTCTCTGGCGAGGTGAAGGACATCCTGCTCCTTGACGTCACGCCGCTGTCGCTCGGCGTGGAGACCCTAGGGGGCGTCTTCACCAAGATAATCGAGAGGAACACCACCATCCCCACGAGGCGCAGCCAGATCTTCACAACTGCTGCCGACTTCCAGACTGCGGTCACAATTCACGTCCTCCAGGGCGAGCGGGCGATGGCGAAAGACAATGTCTCGCTGGGGATGTTCAACCTCGAGGGCATACCCCCGGCGCCGCGCGGCGTCCCCCAGATCGAGGTGACATTCGACATCGACGCGAACGGAATCCTCAATGTCACGGCAAAGGACTTGGGGACGAACAAGGCTGCCTCGATCAGGATAACCGCCTCGACCAAGCTATCGAAGGAGGAGAAGGAAAGGATGATCAAGGAGGCGGAGCAGTTCGCCGAGCTGGACAGGAAGAAGAAGGAGGAGGCCGAGCTCAGGAACAACGCAGACAGCCTGCTCTACACGGCGGAGAAGACAAAGAAGGACCTTGCTGACAAGCTAAAGCCTGAACAGGTGAGCAAGATCGACGCCGCTGTGGCCGCCCTCAAGGAGGCGCTTGCAGGCACTGATGTAGAGAAGATAAAGGCGAAGTCAGAAGAGCTGACAAAGATCTTGCAGGATGTTGGCACCGCCATATACCAGCAGGCTGCAGCCGAGTACCAGCGGCAGCAGGCGCAGTCAGGGGCCCAGCAGGGGCAGCAGCCTCCACAGGGAGGGCAGCAGGCGCAGGATAAGAAAGTCTACGATGCCGACTTCAAGGTCGGCTAACCCTTCCCCATCATTTTTAGGGAAATTGGGCAAAACGCTGAAATACCAACCCCGCAAGCTGAGGATCGGTAGAGATGGCAACAAAAAGGGATTATTACGAGATTCTTGGCGTCCCCAGGGACGCGACGCCTGAGCAGATAAAGGACGCATACCGGAAGCTGGCCCTCCAGTACCATCCGGACAGGAACAAGTCCCCGGACGCTGAGGAGAAGTTCAAGGAGATCTCTGAGGCTTATGCCGTCCTCTCCGATCCTCAGAAGAGGAGCCAGTACGACATGCTCGGCAGAGCCGGGTTCAACCAGCAGTACACCCAGGAGGACATCTTCAGGGGCGCCGATTTCGAGACCATATTCAGGGACTTTGGCTTCGGAGACCTGTTCGAGATGTTCTTCGGCGGGGGCAGGGGGTATGGCGGCTTCGGGAACAGGAGGATGAGGGGCAGCGACCTTGTCTCCGAGGTCAGGATCACCCTTGAAGAAGCCCTGAAGGGGACTGAAAAGGAGATCGAGATAACTAGGAGCGAGGCGTGCAGGCAGTGCTCAGGGTCCGGGGCAGCCCCTGGCTCTTCGCCGAGGACATGCGCAAGCTGCGGCGGGACGGGGCAAGTCCAGCGCGTCCACTCGAGCGGTTTTGCAAGGTTTGTCCAGATAACCTCCTGCCCCACGTGCAAGGGATCTGGATCAATAATCGAAAAGCCATGCAGCGCCTGCAAGGGATCCGGTGTTGCCAAGGTCAGGAGGCGGATCACGGTCAGGATCCCGCCCGGGGCGGAGGACGGGATGCAGCTGAGGCTGAGGGGCGAGGGAGATGCATCCCTTAACGGTGGCGCACCCGGGGACCTCTACGTCAATGTTACNGTAATCCCGGATCCGCGTTTCAGGAGGGAAGGCCCGGATCTCTACTATGACCTCAAGATAGGCTTCCCTCAGGCCGCGCTTGGGGCCGAGGTGACCGTACCGACGCTTGAAGGTCCTGTGCAGATGGCCATCAACCCGGGGACTCAGCCTGGCACAATCCTCCGCCTCAAAGGCAAGGGTCTGCCCAAGCTCGACGGCTTCGGGAGAGGCGACCAGTTCGTCGTTGTCAATGTGGCAGTCCCAGATAGGCTCACGCCGAGGCAGAGGGAGCTCCTGAAGGAGCTGGCAAAGGAATTCGAACAGCCCCTCAAGGAGAAGAGGAGGTTCGGATTTTAGCACCGCCTGGATCAAACCGTGCCATTCGAAAAGGTGCAATGCTTTAATACCACCTTGATGGAATTTATCGGGTCTGATCAGCATGCCTGATAGCATACTTTACTGGAAGGGGTGCATGTCGCGCCTCAGGACGAAGAGCATCTCTGATTCGACTATGGAACTTTTCCGAAGGATGGGAGTCGAATTCAAGACCCTCGGGGAAAGCGAAGGTTGCTGCGGCTCTGTGCTGCTCAGGACTGGGCAGATCGAGGCTGCAAAGAAGGTGGCCGAGTCAACCATAGACCGGATCTCTTCAGCCGGTTTCAAGGAGGTTGTTACCGCTTGCCCGGGCTGCTTCAGGACCATGGCCTCGGAATACCCGATCATTGCAGGCCAAGTCCCATTCCGGGTCCGCCACATATCCCAGTTTTTGATAGAGAGGAGATCTTCACTCGAGGGCAAGTTCCGCAGAACCGATGTGAAGGCTTGCTACCATGATCCGTGCCACCTAGGGAGGCACATGGGCGTGTATGAGGAGCCCAGGGATCTCATCAGGATGGTGCCCGGGGTTGAACTGGCCGAGATGAGGGACAACCGGTCTAAGGCGCTCTGCTGCGGATCAGGCGGGGGCGTCCGATCGGCATACCCTGAGCTCTCGAGGGAGGTCGCCAGGAGCGTAGCCGGCGGTCAGGTTCCTGACGGCGTCAAGCTATTGATAACTGCGTGCCCATTCTGCAACTACAACTTCAAGGATGCCTGTTCAGGGCAGCAGATCAGGGTGGTGGACCTGCCTGAACTGCTCCTTTCTGCTTGGAGGGGATGATTGGGATGGGGAGCGATGACTGGCTGGCTTTCAAGCGTGAAGAGTTCAAGAGGTGGATGGAGGACGAGAGGCGTAGGACTGGGCTAAGCCGGGCGGTCGCTGCTTACACGTCCGCCAAGGCGAAAGCGCTCTCCCGCCTGCCTGAGCTCGAGGAGATTCGCAGGGAAGTCCGGAAGATCAAGGAACGATCAATACAACAAATGGACGAGCTCGTGAAGATCACAATGGACTCNGTGAGGGAAGTCAAGGGCGAGGCGTACCTCGCGAGGGACGCCGAGGAGGCCAGGGAGATTGTTTCGGACCTTACCGGAAACGGGAAGCTCGTCGTCAAGTCAAAGTCGCTGACAGGGGACGAGATCGGTATAAACGAGGCCCTCGAGGAGAGGGGAAACAGTGTGTACGAGACCGACCTTGGCGAGTTCATAATACAGCTGAGGAAGGAGAAGCCCACCCACATAATAAACCCGTCAGTGCACGTCCCGAGGGAAGAGGTCGCGAAGACCTTCTCAGAGCTCTTGGGAAGGCCGGTAAGCTCTGAAATACCAGCCCTTGTAGGGATCGCGAGGGATTACCTGAGGGAGAAGTTCTGCAATGCTGATGTCGGGATCACCGGGGCAAATGTGGTTTCTGCCAAGACGGGCACGATCTTCATTGTAGAGAACGAAGGCAACGCAAGGTTCGTCAGCAATGCGCCGCCGAAGCACATATGCCTAACTGGGATAGAGAAGATTGTCCCGACCCTCTCTGACGCCTTCAAGGTGCTCCAGGTGCTGCCGCCGTATGCCACAGGCGTGTTCATGTCCGCTTATGTTTCCATGATAACGGGTCCGAGCAAGACAGCGGACATCGAGAAGACGATAGTCTACGGCGCCCATGGCCCGAAGGAGCTCCACTTGGTCCTACTCGACAATGGTCGCAGTAGGATGGCCGAGGACGAGGCATTCCGAGAGGCCCTCTACTGCATCCGCTGCGGGGGCTGTATGTACGAGTGCCCAGTGTACCGGATTATCGGGGGGTCATTCGGAAACAACTACTTCGGGGGGATCGGGTTGATATGGAGCGCGTTCACTACTGGCGACGAAAAAGTAGCTGCCGCAGTGGACGCCTGCACCAGGTGCGGGAGGTGCAAGGAGGTCTGCCCGCTCGAGATTGACACGCCCCGCATGGTCGAAAGGCTGAAGCAAAGCCTCGTCAAGGGGGGCTTTGTACAGCCAAAACACGCGGAAATAATGGAGAGCATACTCAAAAAGGGGAACCCTTTCAACGAGGATGAAAGGGAGGATCGATCTAGAGGCTAAACGAGTCCGTCCCAGCATCCATCCCTTTCCCTCAAACCTCCTTTCTTGTCAAACTCGGGGATCTTGGGGAGCGTACGTTCGAGCTCGGACTCGGCCCTCATCTGCGCCTCCTGCATTATCTCCTCTGACCCCTCCATGGCAGCCACGCCGCCTTCGACCGCCTCCGTGGAAGCGGCATTTACCATCAGCTCGTCCATTATCTCATTCAGCCTTGAGAACGCCTCTCCCGATTCAGACATTATTGTCGGGACGCTCCCGCAGACAAGGTCGAGCGAGGCCCTGGCAACCGAGATGTCTCTTGCGAAATCCCCATACTCCTTGACCGTCCTGAGCCTTATCGCTATCTGCTCGAGCGCAAGGGAAGCCGCGGTCATTGCCTTGATGAGCTTCCTAACCTCGCCGAGCTCGTTCGCATACATCTTTGCCCTCCTGAGGTCCCTGTTCTGGTAGTGCTGGACGACCCTCTCGAACAAGATTCTGTCATAATTCCTTATCCTCGAGAGTTTTATGTTCAGGGCGATCTGCTGCTGCGTCAGGATCCTTATTGCCTCTTCAATCATCGGGCGTATGGGCCCCTTGATTTTTGTTTTAGGCGCACCAAAGCCGCTCTTTCTTAGCAGGCCCATCTGCCTCATCGTAGATAATTTTTCATTCTTATAGTATAAAAGCTTCGCAGCGGCTCCGCAAGGAAGAATGCGAATAGTACATATACCCCTGCGCACAACTAATTCTAGAGGTCAACGGCGATGCTTGGCTCCGGGCACATCGGTTTCTGGTTGGGGCAGAGGAGCGAGAAAGAGGCAATTTCTGCCTGCGAGAAGCACCTGGAAAAGATATTCGCGATCGTTAACAAGTTCAAGCTATTCATAGACGCTTACTTGAAAGGCGACCTGGAGAAGGCAAAGGCCTTGTCCAGCGAGATCATCTCTCTTGAGAGGGAAGCCGACAATGTAAAGGAGGATATAATCAACGATCTTATGAAATCATCGCTCCATCCGATGGACCAGGATGAAATAATACGCCTAGTGATGACTTCTGACGACATTGCAGCCCATGTAAAGTCAGCAACTAGGAAGATCCAATATACCCACCCGAAGGACATACCTGATGAAGTGAAATTCAAGATCCAAGAATTGGTGGGGGTCCTGCTCGAGGAAGCGGTGAGCCTGATGGACACGATCCAATCGCTCTTGAAGAGGGACGGCGGAGTGGTCTCGAAGGCAGAGAAGACCGAGCGCCTCGAGGAGAAGATCGATGACCTCCGTCTCGACCTCATTGCGAAGATCCTCATCTGGGGAGACTCTGCTGAGCATGTGAGCGACTGGCTCATGATAAAAGAGGTCGTGGAGAACATAGAGTCAGCGTCTGACCGCATGGAAGATACCGCGGATCTCATAAGGACTATTGCAATCCTCAGGAGCCGGGGCTAAAAACTCAAGGCATGATGTGCTGAAAATAAAATTCAACCCCAAGCCAAAATATTTTATCTGACTAACATACGCCCCTGACCCACAAAGAAGGCGCAAATGGGTCGACAAACAATCAAACAACAACCATACAAAAGCCAAGTTATTACCTCGAAGATCGGTCAGATGTACCCTAATCCATGAAGTATGTGAACAAACAGATCCAGATAGAACGCAACTGTAGCCCCCTTATGGAGGAATTTTACACTCTTTACTTTGGGGAATTTGCCAAAAAACCGCAGGATTATGCCACTCGATATGAGCAAGGCGAGAGCCAAGATGAGGGTCAAGCCAGTTGCAAGTGTCGGCAATGTGGATCTCGTCAATTGTTGGACGACGTGGGCTGAAACGAGCGCAGCAGATACGAGATTGCCAAAGGTGTGGAACCTTAGCAGGGTGAAATATTTCTCAGGATACCGCTTCTTCAGGAAATGATAGAGCGTGATAGAGAGGGCGATGTATAATGCCCCAATCCAGTCGAGCCAATGAAAGACCATGAAAGGACCTAATGTGAAATTGGGAAAAAGATGCGGAAATAAACAGCCAAAATGAGGATAAGTATAAGGATGAGCAGCGATAGGGTAATCCAGGGATCAATTCTTCGTTGGCTTGGTCCTGCTTGTACCCATGTGTCTTATTGCTAATCACTCATCTTTATAGTTGCGGATGTGGCGCGGGGGAGAAGAGGGCAGGATTCCAAAAATAAAAAAACTGGGTTTTGGATCCCCACATTTTATCTGAAATCTTCCGAGTCCGCTATCAGCATTGGATACGGTCCTTCAAAGGGGGCTGGAACTTTTTTTAGGACCTCTAGTACAGCGTTGGCGTTCGTGGCATTCCATTCGCATAGTATTTTCACTATCTTGCCTTCTTCATTCAGCTGGATCCAACTCCTTACCCAGTAGGCATTGGTCGTTGAATTAGCCTTTGCTGCTTTGGCTACAGGCGTGGCTTCCGGCACAGTTAAAGGGGTTTTTATCGGGTGGACAACCAAGAACTTCGGCATACACTCACCTCCCTTTTTGTGATTCATAATTCCATATTGTATGGAACTAACCCCACCAACAAGTAAAGAAAGCAACCTTTGTGCCAGCTCCACTGGTTAGTGAAGCTCGCTTAGCAATATGGTTAGCCTTCCTAATAAATTAACATGACAAAATATAGGCATCAGTTCATTTTGTATGTTTGATCTATTTTTTGTATTATATTTGATAAATCAATTAGTTATTTGTAGACTAGCATACCCTCCTCGCTGAAGCATGGGGGGTTCTAAGGTCTCCGCAAAATGAAATGATTAATAGGTTTGGGTTTGGGGCTGTGGACTGGCATAAGCACATAAAAATCTTTTAACTTTATCGGCAGGAAGCCCAGTCCTTCAGTGTAGGGCAGTGCAGTTCACCGCAAAGAGCTCAGTAATGAATCGATTAATGCATCCGGTTATCCTCTCAGTTTTATCCCTCTCTTGACTAGGGTCCAGTAGCTGTAAAATGCCAACCAAGCAACGGTCACAGGCAAGATGATGGCATACCAAGGTGCGTAATCGTTCATTTGACTTGCAGTCAAAAGGGCACCAACATTCAGCAAAACACAGGCTATCAGATTCAAATAAAATGACCTTCTTTGCGCTGATCGCAGCCTATGGTATTTTGCCGCGCTCTCAATTGTGGTGAGTGCCGCGTACCCCCTTTCGGTCAGGTAATAACAACCTTCTCCGTTTACTGCTATCAAATCATCCAGCTTCTTGAGGTGAAAGTCCAAGAGGCCGCTGCTGCTGATTTTCAGCTTCCGCTTTAGGTCGGCGAAGCGCAATGGTTTCTCTGCCAGTGCCTTCACAATTTCGATTCTTATTGGATGCGACACAGCCTCAAACAGCGTGTCTGAACTCATGCCCGATCAACCAATCAACCATTTGCGGTTGAAAAATATAGTTCTATCATCCTTGACTGCACTGTCTGGCATTTCAGACCGCCAATTTTTTATTTATTGGCGGTTCCTGAAGTTGTACCAAAATATAAAGAACCTGATACCAACAAACGTGAAAATCTGCAACCACTCAGTGATAAAGACAATCCAGCCTTCGGCGCCGTAAAGATCAACCGAAGCAATCTGCTTTTTACTGGGAGAATAAGCAAGAAAGCTCCGACCTTCAGGGAGGAGATGAATTGCAAATATATATATCTAAATGGTATAATAGTATTAATATGGAAGGAATTCCCGTTACCTATGTAGAGCCGAAAAACACATCGAAAGAGTGTTCTCGGTGTGGAAGCATAGGGATTAGGGAAGGAAAGTCATTCAAGTGCCCATATTGTGGGCACGTTGGCCATGCTGACGTGAATGCTTCGTTCAATATAGCATCACGCCCTCCTTTGGTGGAAAGCATGAGCCAATCGCATGCAGACAGGGATGCATGCGAAGGGAGCACTGGCACCCCTGAAGGGGCAACTCTTGGAACGAGGGAGGCCCTAGAACCTCCGAAGCTTTAGCGAGGGGAGTATGTCAGGTATGGCTCAAACCATGAGCATTTTTAGCAGGTAGACCACAGCCCCGCTCAACAGGATATTCGCTGGGACTGTGATCAGCCAGTAAGAGATCAGGTAGACTGATGTGTTCTTGCTCAATTTTTTCTTTGCCGCGATGCTGGCGCCCAAGATTGCCCCGACGGCAGCGTAAGAGGTGGATATTGGTAGCCCGTAGCCGAACAGAATGTAAGGCACCGTCGTAAAGAGGTAAACCACCATTGCATTCGAAAGGCTGGCCGCGAGCCCTGTGGGGAGATCGAGCCTAGTGACTCTGAACGCCAAGGTCCTGATCACCTTCGGACCGAAGAGGACTGCACCCAATATTATGCCAATTGTCCCAAAGACGGCTAGCTCGACCATTGCCAGCGAATCCGGAATATGCCCCATCTGCGAGGCTATGGTTACGTAGACCCCGGTCGCATTGGCAACGTCGTTCGCGCCGAAAGAATAAGCGCTGAAGCAGAGCGACCCGATCAGGAGGTAGCTAAAGAATTTCTGAATTTTCGCCTCTTCGTTTCTGTCCGCATAACTGTCGATCATCTTGAAGAACAAATAGGCAAGCGCAACGCTACAGAGCGGAGAGGCGATCCAGCTGAGCACTATGGTCCCCAGTACGCCTAAATTTATGCCGCCGAGTCCGAACTCCACGAGGCCGTACCCGATGACTGCGCAGATGATCGAGTGTGTCGTCGAAATGGCCATCCCTCTCATCGTCGCTACAAAGATCCATATGTTCGCAGACAGTATTATCGCGAAAGCGCCCACAATGTCGATCTCTGGCACAATCCCTTTGCCAATCGTCTTCATGACCATTGATCCTTGGAGGACTGCCCCTAGAAAGACAAAAATGCTAAAGAACACTAGAGCCCTCTTCAGCGTCAAGACTCCTGAACCGATGGCTGCACTCGTGGGATTTGCGGCGTCGTTCCCTCCGAGGTTCATGGACATCACAAAGGCGAGGAGAAGTCCAAGCGCTAGCAGGATAATTGAGATGTCCATGCAACCACCCTGAACCGGATGTACTGCTTGACGTCTAAAGCTATGATCCATTAAAAAGATTTCTTAAGGCGTTTTTTCGATGCCCGATCGGATTGCAACAACAGCAACAACAAAAAAGAAGGAAAGCTCAATGGTGGGAACCGTATTGAGCCCTCCAAGCGCCGATAATGACTCCCTGTCTGGATAAAATAAGTTATTCTGGAATTGAATTCAGATTTGGGATTGGTAAAAAAATTGGATGAATCAGGTTCTGATTTAGTAGTTCAATTCCTTGGCAACACCCTATCTTTCATTCCTTTTCCTCTTGAACAATCAATGTCTCAAAGATCTTCTTGATTATCGGTTCGTCTTCAGAAAGCCGGTGGTCGCTTGCCCCGCCTTCAATTGCGATCAGATCTGACTCGCTTATTCCCGTCCTTGCAGAAAGCTCCTCGATCGTCATCCCTTTGCT
>JGI24721J44947_10009179_pt1 | contig 12778 bp, 10 predicted proteins | sample YelNatPaOPGAMG01_FD_44947 | JGI IMG/M metagenome (IMG submission 44947)
TGAAAGCCGTCATTGTTTCAATAATTTTATCAGTTTTTACTCTTAACGTTTTTTCCCAAAAAGGGAAAATAGAAGGTCAAATAAGGGATGCGAGTAATAATGAACCTATTGGTTTTGCCTATGTGATAATTAATGGTACTACTATTGGTGCGGCATCTGATTTAGATGGGAAGTATGTATTGGCTAATCTTGATCCGGGTTTTTATGTCCTTCAAATTAGTTCGGTGGGATACAAAACTTTGTTGACTCAAGAGGTTCAGGTAGTAGGAAATAAGACTGTTAATCTTGATTTTGAATTGGAACCACAGCAATTGGAGTTGGAGCAGGTGGTTGTAAAGGCCGATAAGTTTGTAAAAAAAGCGGAAAGTCCTGTATCTATCCGCAGTATTGGTATATCGGAGATAGAAAACAGTGCCGGTGCCAATCGCGACATTGCAAAGATTATCCAGAATTATCCGGGAGTAGCTTCATTCCCGGGAGCCAATCGTAATGATATCGTTATACGTGGTGGGGCGACCAACGAAAGCCGTTATTTTGTGGACGATATAGAAATTCCTTACATCAATCATTTTGCCACACAAGGGGCATCCGGAGGAACCAATGGAATTCTCAATGCCGACCTTATTCGTTCGGCCGAGTTTTTGGCCAGTTCTTTTCCTGCCAATCGTTACAATGCCCTCAGTGGAGTCTTCGATTTTAAAACAGTCGATGGTAACAAGGAAAAAAATAAATTCCGGGGTACAGTAGGGGCATCAGAATTATCTTTAACGGCCGATGGACCTTTGTCTGAGAAGACGACCTATGTGGTTACTGTCCGACGTTCTTATCTTCAGTTTTTGTTTAAGGCGCTGGGGTTGCCTTTTTTACCTACATTCAACGATTATCAGGCAAAAGTTAAAGTCAAACTCGATACCAAAAACGAATTGACCTTTCTGAGTATAGGATCGCTTGACCAGATGAGACTCGATACCGAACTTAAAAATCCAACTGAAGACCAACAATACATTCTCAATTATTTGCCTGTTTTTGAGCAATGGAACTATGCTACGGGTGGTGTTTGGAAACATTTTGCCAATAACGGACAATGGACTTTCGTCTTGAGTCGTAGTATGCTTAATAACCGACAATACAAATATTTTAAGAATATTGAAACTCCGGAAAATAAACTTACTGATTACACCAGTCAGGAACAGGAGAATAAGTTGCGAGCAGAGCGAATGATATATCTGGGAAAAACAAAATTCAGTACCGGCATTTTAGCTGAATATGCTAAATATACCAATGAAACCTTTCAGAAAAAATTTGTAAATAATCAGTTAGATACAGTTGACTTTTCCTCTGCTTTACATCTGATCAAATATGGCGTATTTGCTCAAGTGAGTCATAGCTTTTTGTCGGAAAAACTTACCGTTTCATTAGGAGTCAGGACAGATGCCTCAAACTATAATTCGTCGATGAATAATCCGGTCAATCAGATTTCGCCCCGATTCTCTATTTCCTATGATTTTTTGCCTCAATGGACGCTTACCGCACATGTCGGGCGATATTACCAGTTACCGGCATACACGATTCTTGGGTACAGGAATAATTCGGGAATCCTTGTTAATAAAGATAATCTGAAATACATTGCAGCCAATCATTATGTAGTGGGGTTAAGTTATTTGCCCAATAAGCTCACGAGAATATCGGTGGAGTCTTTTCTAAAGGACTACCAGCATTATCCTTTTTCTACCCTCGATTCTATCAGTTTTGCCTTTAAACCAATCGATTATGGTTTTGTGGGAAATGAGCCTTCCAATTCGACGTCGGCAGGGCGGGCTTATGGGCTGGAATTTTTGATTCAAAGTGCTTTACCTGCAAATGTTAATATTGTTTTAGCCTATACCTATGCTATCAGCGAATTTAAGGATAAATTCGGGCAATATCGTCCTACCTCGTGGGATAATAGGCATATTCTAAACTTTACCATCAATAAGAAATTTTCGGGCAAATGGTCAGCTGCAGCCAAATGGCGTTATGCCGGTGGATTGCCCTATACTCCCTACGATCTGGAACGTTCTTCGCTTATTACGGCATGGGATGTACAGAATCGGCCTTATCTTGATTACAACAATATCAATGGTAAACGTTTCAAAGCTTTCCACCAACTCGATGTTAGGGTTGAACGATGGATGATGTATCGAAAAGCTACTGTGCGTCTATATCTGGATATTCAAAATCTTTATAATTTTAAAGCACAGTCACAACCCCGTATTACCAATCTCGATACGCAAGGTCAACCTGTAATTAATTCCATGGATCCAACAAAATATGTACTCAGGGAAATACCCTCCGAAGGACAAGGTACCATTTTGCCTACGGTAGGTCTGGTGGTAGATTTTTAATATTTCTGGATATTTAATCTTTTAAGTGGATATGTATATCCGGTATTGAACAAACAGAAACATAAAATAATAATACGATGAAGTACTTAACATTCATATTAGCATTGTATACTTTTGCCCTTCATGGACAAAAGGCAGACACTATTCGCATGCCGGGTGAGAGCAGGGGACAGATACTCCGAATTTCTCTTGAGAAGGATAAAAATTATGGACATCCGGTATTGGTTTTCTGGTTGACCAAGCCCGATGGGACCTACCTTCAAACCTTATTTATTTCGCAAACCATCGGGAAAGGTATATATCCTCATGGGCAGGTCAAGGCAGGAAAGTGGTTACCGGGCGAACATCGGCATCCTTCTACTTTACCCTTTTGGGCACATAACCGGGGCATTAAAGCCAACGACGGTACTTTTCTACCAACCCCCGATAACCCTATCCCTGATGCATATACTGGGGCTACCCCCCTCAATAACTTTGTTCTTTATGTTAAAGCTGATTCGCTGTTAAGGGAAAAAGTTATTTTGTTTTTCGAGATAAATCAACCTTTTGATTTCAATGAATATTGGCATAATACCCGGTATCCCGATAGCCAACCCTATAAAAACTCCGGGCAGCCCAGTGTAGTGTATGCTGTAATGATTGATATGGCTAATCCCGAACCGGAATACTTTCTGAATCCTGTCGGACATGGTGATCCTCAGGGATTGACCGGAAAACTCTTTACCGACCTTTCGAGCTTAACCACTGCACTTAAAATGGTGAAAAAAATAAAGGTTGAGGTTTTATCTCCGGGCAATTGAACTAACCTGGCATATCTGCAGGTGTGGTGTTTTGCATTTGTTGTAATGCNGGAATNCCACATATTTGATTCTCATTTGCACCATGGCATATTGAAGGGATGTTGGCCTGNGGGCTATCCTTTGCAATGAATAAGCGACAGCCTAAAATTGTTTCAGACAAGTGATTTTTTTTATACTTTTGCCCTAAGGCAATTGGCTGTTTAAGTCGATTGCTGCAGTTTTTTTTGCAATCGCCGGTCAAACAGAGTGTCTCAGCTTCCGGAAACGATTGCTCGTAAATGGGAAAGTAACAAAAAATATTACGAATGAAGATTTCTTATAATTGGTTAAAGCAGTATCTGCCTACCGATAATTCGCCGGAGGATCTGTCGCAGATATTGATCAATCTTGGATTAGAAGTAGAATCGCTTGAACGCTGGTATTCGGTTCCTGGAGGTTTAGAGGGGTTTGTAATTGGGCAGGTGCTTACATGTGACAAACATCCCCAGGCTGATCGGTTGCATGTAACAACGGTAGACGTTGGTCAGGCTGCACCGTTGAAGATTGTATGCGGGGCACCTAATGTTGCAGCAGGGCAAAAGGTAGTTGTAGCTTTACCGGGGGCTAAAGTATTTACCCCCAAAGGTGAGTTTGAAATACAGAAAACCAAAATACGCGGCGAAGTGTCGGAGGGAATGATATGCGCCGAGGACGAGATGGGGTTAAGCGATAATCATGAGGGAATTCTGGTACTTGATGCAAAGGCGCCAGTGGGAACCCCGGCAAAGGAGTATTTTCAGGTTGCCGAGGATTGGGTATTTGAAATTGGACTTACCCCCAACCGTATCGACAGTGCCTCGCATTTTGGGGTAGCCCGTGATTTGGCAGCTTATCTTAAACAATCAATAAATATTGAACTAAAACGTCCCGATATCAGCAGTTTCCGGGTCGATAATCATGAGTTGCCCTTTGAGGTAATCATTGAAAATACCGAAGCCTGCAGGAGATATTCGGGTATTGCCATTAAGGGCGTAACCATTAAGGAATCACCTGCATGGCTAAAAAACCGGCTGGCAGCCATAGGGTTACGTCCCATTAATAATGTTGTGGATGTAACCAACTATGTTCTGCATGAGTTGGGACAACCCCTACATGCTTTTGATGCTGATAAAATCGTAGGTCGTAAAGTAGTTATACGTACGCTCCCGGAAGGCACTCCATTTGTCACCCTCGATGGTGTTACCCGCAAACTGGCCGACAGTGATCTGATGATCTGCAACGAAAAGGAAGGGATGTGTATGGCCGGTATTTTCGGCGGGGCCGAAAGCGGAATAACTGACAGCACACAGAATGTTTTTCTCGAAAGTGCCAACTTTAATCCTGTGTGGATACGTAAATCGTCGCGCCGGCATGATTTGCATACCGACTCGTCGTTCCGTTTCGAGCGCGGTTGCGACCCCAATATTACCGTCGTGGCACTGAAACGTGCCGCTATGCTTATTAAAGAACTGGCAGGCGGATCCATTGCTTCCGAAATTATTGATGTGTACCCTCAACCTGTTAAACCCTGTCAGGTTAAGGTTAATGTTAAGCGTATCAACCAATTGATTGGAAATGAATTGCCCAAGGATGTGATACGCAATATACTTCAGGCACTCGAAATTAATATTCTGCACGAAGAGGGCGATGACATGCTGCTTGAAGTACCCACTTATAGAGTGGAGGTTACTCAGGAGGCCGATATTGTTGAGGAGATACTCCGAATATATGGTTACAATCGCGTTGAAATTTCAGGTAAAACTTCTTCCACGCTCTCATACTCTGAACCGGTTGATCCATTAAAAGAACAGGACAGTGTTTCGGATATGCTATCGGCTCAGGGATTTAACGAAATAATGAATAATTCTCTTACAAAGAGTGCATACTACGAGTCTTTTGACGAATATCGCAATCATATAGTTTACATCGTCAATCCCCTGAGTTCCGATTTGAACTGTATGCGGCAAACGCTTATTTTTGGAGCTCTTGAGTCCATTGCCTACAATATCAACCGTAAAAAGTCCAATCTTCGGTTTTATGAATTTGGGAACTGCTATTTTCTGAATGCTTCAACCCAATCAGCCAACGCATTGGACAAATATGCCGAACAGGCGCGGCTGGGAATATTTCTGACAGGACTTATTGAGGAGCCCAACTGGACAACTCCCAAGACGGGAAGCAATATATACTTCCTGAAAGCATATACCGAACAGGTACTTATCAAAGCCGGTCTCAATCCCGAAAAGCTGAAGCTCTCGGCTACTAAACATCCGTTATTTTCCTTAGCATTTCATTATACTGTTGATAAAACACCGGTNGCAGTGCTGGGGATTGTAAAAAAACAGATACTGCAGCAGTTTGATATTCAACAGGAAGTATTTGCTGCCGAAATTGACTGGGAGCAACTTTTGCAGTGGATGTCCCGCAAGAAAACGCAGTTCCGTGAGCTGCCCAAATATCCTGAGGTTCGTCGTGACCTTTCGATGTTACTCGACATGCAGATTACCTACCAGCAACTCGAAGATCTTGCCCGAAAGGTTGAACCTCATTTGATCCGGAAAATTACACTCTTTGACGTATATCAGGGCGACAAGATTGAGAAGGGGAAAAAGTCTTATGCCATAAGCTATATTCTGCAAAGCGAAGATCGAACGCTGACGGACGAAGAAATAGATGGGGTAATGCAGAAGCTTATGAAGGCATATGAGAAGGAACTTGGGGCAAAAATTCGCATGTAAACAGATAAGGCTATGGTAAAAATTACCTTATTGCAGGGCGACATCACCCGGTTGCAAGTAGATGCGGTTGTTAATGCGGCCAATAGCAGCCTGCTGGGCGGAGGCGGGGTTGATGGGGCCATCCATGCCGCAGCCGGTCCGGAATTGTTGGACGAATGCCGTACCCTGGGAGGCTGCCCTACCGGCGAGGCCAAGGTTACCAAAGGTTATCGCCTGCCCGCCCGTTATGTCATCCATACCGTCGGACCTATATGGCGTGGCGGTAACAATAACGAAGAATTGCTCCTGAAATCGTGCTACGAAAATGCGCTTAAAAGAGCAGAAGAACTTAGGATCGAAACCATTGCTTTTCCCAATATCAGCACCGGAGTATATGCCTTCCCAAAACAAAGAGCAGCAGAAATAGCGCTGGAAGTGATAAATAATTATGCCCGCAAGAGAAATACTCCCCTTAAGGAGATTTTCCTGGTGTGTTTTGATAATGAGAATTATCAGATCTACAAACAGCTAATGAACATCTCCTGATAAGACTAACGTGCAAAAACCCATCGCTGATCATCGGAGTATTGTTCAATAAAACTGTATCTCTCTTCGGCAAAAAGTTTTATTTCTTCGGGATCCGACAGTCGGTTTTTAATAATAAATGATGCCATTAAACCCCGTGCTTTTTTGAGAAAAATGGATACGGGTTTTAGTTCTCCTTCTTTGAGTTCGTAAAATACAGGGGTAATCACTTTAGCATTCAGCTTTTGCCAATTGACCCCCTGGGCATACTCGTTCGAGGCCAGATTAATCAATACGGGATTTTTATTCTGTTGTAGCGTGTCATTCAATGCCTCGGTAATTTTGTCGCTCCAGTACTGATACAGGTCATTGTATTTTTCAAGGGTAATCGGTGTGCTCATTTCCAGACGGTATGGCTGAATAAGATCGAGGGGACGCAGGATACCATATAGCCCCGAGATAATGCGTAAATGATCCTGTGCAAAAATCAAATCATCGTGCGAGTATTGTTCGGCATTCAGCCCCTTGTATACATCGCCTTTATAAAGGAACACCGCAGGGATGGCATTGCTTTCNGTAAAAGGTTGTTTCCAGCGGGCAAATCGTTCGGCATTAAGTCGTGCCAGACGAGTGTTGATACCCAGTGTCCTGCCCAGATCATTGACGGTTAACTTGCGGAGATTTTCCACCAGAATTTCAGCCTCCTTCAGATAAAGTGGCAGTGTATGCAGCGGCGCCTTCAGGCGCGTATTTTCTGCAAGCGTTTTGGCAGAAGAAATAATAATGACCATATTTTTTACTTTTTCTTATAAACAGATTGCTATTATAAAGGTTTAATAAACGTTGAGGTTCGAAAAACCCAACAGAATGGCATGTTATGCCCAAAATCCCAAATATCTACAGCAGCTGGTAAAGGAAGAAAATTATCGTCAACTCACAAATTTAGCATTTATTATAAAACTGCATCAAGCGTTTTTGTTAGGGTTGAAGCAAACAGGCCGGCCTGATTATTGCTTATGGGCATTTCGTCAATGAGGTGATCAAAAATATCATCAATTTTGCAAAAAATTCACCTATCTTTGAAAATTAAACAGCACGCGGCATGGGTTTCTGGTTTCTATCGGGGAACAAGCGCAGGCGAAAACGTCTGATTGCATGGGGAGCGAAATATAAAATTGAATCACTCAAGGACGAATATGCGTTGTCGAATGTGACGCACCTGAAAATTAACCACAAACGGCTCGATAAACTTCCCGCCTATATTGATTGTGCCGAGAATATAGAGGTGCTCGATTTACGCTACAACCAGCTGAGTGATCTGCCCCGGGAAATAGCCGGCTTGAAAAAGCTGCGTGAGCTTCATCTGGGATTTAACCAGTTCAGGCGTATTCCCCCAGCTGTGTACACACTTTCAAATCTTGAGGTACTTACTCTCGAAGCCAATGAGATTGATCACATTGACGAAGAGATAGGTAACCTGCAAAAGCTTAAAGATCTGAATCTTATGGCTAACCAAATACGCGAATTGCCCGCCAACATTGGTAATTTGAAAAACCTAACACGACTGAATCTTGCAATCAACCAGCTTACGGACCTGCCTGCTGCTTTTGCAGACCTTGAGAATCTTTCAATGCTCGAACTCTGGCTGAATCAATTCAGCGATATGCCTGAGGTTGTAAAACAGTTGCCGAAGTTAAAGAATTTGCATGCGGTTCTTGACCCCGAACAGCTGAACAAGACCCTTATCTGGGCGGTCGTTGGGGATAATGTTCATCTGGCCGATAAGCTGATAGCTCGTGGGGCCGATGTTAACTATAAAGATCGTAGTAGCGACAGCAGTATATTCACTACACCGCTTTTTGAAGCCAAAAGTATCAGCATGATTACCCTGCTGCTCACCATGGGTGCCGATCCTTTTCTCGAGCGCGAAATCATTAAACGTATCAAAACACGGGAGGGGGAAGTCGTAAAAATGACCGGGAAGTTTGAATCTTTTATCACCATGAAACATCCCAAGGAAATAGAAAAATACAAACAGGCCTATCTTAAGACGCTGAAGATGATGGAAAAATAGTGGGATTGGAATATTGTGCGAAGTTATTACCTTTGCAGCAAAAATACCATGCAGCCTGTCAGTGTAGGACTGATTCAGCTTTCGGCATCGCCGGACAAGCAGTACAATATAGTACGAACCCTTGAAAATATGAAGCTGGCGGTTGGCCAGGGGGCTCAAATCATTTGTTTGCAGGAATTGTTTGCTACCCTGTATTTTTGCGATACTGAGGATCATCANCACTTCGCATTGGCCGAGCCTCTCGATGGCCCTACCGTTACCCTGATGCAGGATTTTGCCCGNTCCCATGAGGTAGTAGTTATTGTTCCCCTATTTGAACAACGGGCACGAGGGCTATTTCATAACTCGGTCGTGGTAATCGATGCCGATGGAACCATCTCAGGTTTTTACCGCAAAAATCATATTCCCGATGATCCGGGATTTTACGAAAAATTTTATTTTACCCCGGGCGATGTGGGTTATCGCACTTTTCGTACCCGGTATGCCAACATTGGGGTCTTGATATGTTGGGATCAATGGTTCCCTGAAGCGGCAAGAATTACGAGCCTGATGGGGGCTGATATTCTTTTTTATCCCACTGCTATTGGCTGGGAACTTGACAGTACCCCCGAAACCGACACGGAACAATATCAGGCATGGCAACTAATTCAACGGGCGCATGCTGTTGCCAACGGTGTTTACGTAGTAGCTGTTAACAGGGTCGGGAGGGAAGCAGTGACCCGATTCTGGGGGGGATCGTTTGTTTCGAATCCTTTTGGTTCGATTGTATATCAGGCCCCCCATGATCGTGAGTCTGTTCAGGTAGTTACCCTCGATCTGGATGAGATACAGCATTACCGCACCGTTTGGCCATTTCTGCGTGACCGCCGGATCGATACCTATTCTCCTATATTAAAACGATATCTCGATGATGAACGAAACGCCTAAGCAGCTGGGATACTATTTTCCGGCCGAATGGACGCCACACGAAGCTACATGGCTGACTTGGCCTTATCAAGAGGATTCATTCCCCGGCGTACTTGAACAAATATATTCGTCCTATTGCAGGTTTATCAGCTACATTTCTCGTTGCGAGAAGGTTCGTCTACTTGTCCCGTCCCAGCAGGAGAAGCGTCGTGCCGAGGAAATGATAAAGCTTGTTGGAGCCAACCTGTCGATGGTGGAGTTTTACGTGTATCCTACCAACGATGTATGGTGCCGTGATCATGGACCAGCTTTTCTGGTACACAGGCATAACGCTACCTCCAAAGTAATTGTCGACTGGGAATTTAATGCGTGGGGGGGCAAGTATCCCAGTAATCTCGATAATGGAGTGCCAGCTTTTGTAGCAGCGCAGTTAGGATTACAGGTTTTTCGGCCGGGTATAGTTATGGAAGGCGGATCGGTCGATTTTAACGGCGCAGGTACGCTGCTGACTACAGAGGCCTGCCTGTTGAACCCGAACCGGAATCCGCATTTGTCGCAGGCAAAGATTGAAGAATATCTGTGCGAATATTACGGTGTTGATCAGATACTCTGGCTCGAAGATGGTATTGTAGGCGACGATACCGATGGCCATGTAGATGATATTTGTCGCTTTGTAAATAAAAGTACAGTCATAGCTGCGGTAGAATATCGGGAAAGCGATGAGAATTATGTTCCTTTGCAGAAAAATCTGAAGCGGTTGAAAACATTTCGCCTCATCGATGGTCGTCAGCCGGATGTAATTGAGCTTCCCATGCCTAAGCCAGTTGAGTACCGAGGGCAACGGTTGCCGGCCTCGTATGCCAACTTTTACATATGCAACAGCGGCGTGATGGTACCTGTGTTTCGCTGCAAGGAAGATGGTGTAGCGCTGAAAATTATTGAACAGGCCTTCCCCGATCGGACCATATATGATGTAGATTGTTCGCTTATAGTAACAGGCTTGGGTACCTTGCACTGTCTGAGTCAGCAGGAACCATTGGTTGGTGTAGAAAAATAAAAAAATACGCCCTGCACCGCAGAGCGTATTCTTACAACTTATGAAAAAGGCTTACAACTTGTTATAAACTACCGAAAAGTAAGAACTCAGGGAGAACGAAGTAGCTGTAGGATTGTCTTTCCATGCAGGAGTTACCATATTCATGCTGCCCCCGTCGCCATTCCAGCACCATCCAAGGATAGTCCAGCCTTTACTTTTGGCATAATCAACCACGGCCGACCAGTCGCAACTTCCACTCCCTCCATTGCCAAATTCGCCAATGATGCATGGCCTACCAGCCGAAGCCAGATCATCGATATCGGAGGTGTTTACCCAGCGATTTTTGGCCTGATTCCATGCCGATGGATAGATATGAAGCGAAAGCACAATCTTAGTATCGTTGATTTTTACACCTCCTGTATTATAGCCTTTTACAGCTGCAGCGAGAATTGCACTTTCCTGCCCCCATCCCGGAGCATCAATGATGATGTAGCCGCTGTAAACCTGCCGAACAATAGCAATGGCTTCGTTGTAATACGAAGCAACCGTAGCAGCCGAAACATTATGGCTACCCCATTCGTTCATCAGGTTGATGGTAAACGATCCATTGGCTGCCAAAGCAGAATAATTGCTCTTCCACCAGTTGGCCGCAGCTATCAGCTCGCTTTTGCTGTCGGTACCAAGCACAGAAGATTTGTGATACGTACATATCAGATTGTACCCGGCACTCTTTAGCTCCTTTATCCACGACTTAGCCTGAGTAACCTTATCGGGCTCAATCTCAATACGCACCGTTTTAATCTTGGTTTGTTGCTTCATCAGACTGGTGCCCAGATTGGGGTAGCCATTGTTGTAATACGAGGGCTGAATATTAACCCCATTTCCCCATCCATTGGTGAGTTTGAGAGAAGAATGATGTTGCGGTGCAACCGCATCATCTGTTTTACTGCATGAACCCAGCAGGGCAATTACCATCAATGCTCCGGTACACTTCCACAGCAGGGGGGAAAACAAAACCTTTGTCTTCATAGTTTTTGGTTTAATTGGTTAGTAAATAAAAACGCAAGCCAAAGATACAGCGGCATGAATCATACCCCCTCCAAAAACGTAAACATTAGGTACGAAAGGTGTAAAAACGACACTATGAATGTATCGTATAGGTCGAATTTTGTATTTTGGATACTTTTATTTATCCGATAATAATTTTATAAGTTACGGACTTTCATTTGGTTATACTTGGTTTCTTTTATTAGCTACTCGGCCGGATGGAACTCACAAGTACGTTTCATCTGGTTTGTTGTGTTTACTGCATGAACAGGGTCGTTTCTTTCTTCTGTGAAAAATAAGCATGTTTAAGAACATAATAACCTTCAGCACCTTGATTAGGCTGATTACCAGATGAAAATGTGTAATAAATATGATTAAACTTTGTTCGATAGATAACAAGTTTTGATTAGGCGCTTGAGATATGGATAATACCTATTGCAAATGAGTATTTTAGAAAAATATAACCCGCAGAAATTTCTTATCTCTTTGTTTCTCTGTGTTATCCGTGGTGAACTTTTTTACCACAGAGATGCCATGTTATTGGTAATATCTGCTAAGTGCCTAATTCAATAAAATTTTATGTGGTCATGAGGTGTAATTTTGACACGACGAAGTCAAAATCCTCGTCGTGCAAAGTGAAAAAGCAGGAAAATGTCTGAATAACAATTTTGACTATTGATTAAAATAAAATATTTCTTTTTCTATACCTTTGTGATTTCTCTGGAGAAATACTTTTTATACGAATACATTAAGGGATGGATTACAATTACGCTGCTGCGAAACATCTGGTTGCTGTCGATTGTATAGTATTTGGTTTTGACAATGAAGACTTAAAGATATTGCTGGTGCGTCGTCCCATTGAGCCGCAGAAGGGAGAATGGTCGCTCATGGGAGGCTTTGTGCAGCAGGGCGAAAGTCTTGATGATGCCTCAAAACGTGTATTGTATACCCTTACGGGGCTGACGGATGTATATCTCGAACAATTATATACTTTTGGCGATGTACATCGCGATCCGGTCGACAGGGTTATATCGGTTGCCTACTACGCTTTGATTAAAATAAATGACTATGATCGTGAAATTGTGCGTCGTAATGGTGCACAATGGTTTAAGGTATCGGGTTACCCCCGGCTGATTTTTGATCACGATCTAATGGTACAGACCGCAATTGGCAAGTTAAGACGTAAGTGTAGAACTCAACCCATCGGATTTGAACTTTTACCCGAAAAGTTTACCATACCCCAACTTCAAAGCCTTTACGAGGCCATCCTG
>JGI24721J44947_10009191_pt1 | contig 12765 bp, 12 predicted proteins | sample YelNatPaOPGAMG01_FD_44947 | JGI IMG/M metagenome (IMG submission 44947)
GAATCTATAGGAGTTTATCCATTTTAATGCTGGAATTCTGTAGATGATTATTCCGTCTATTTTCTCGGTTTTTCCTTGCCATTTTGGATTTCGGTTTTGGTTAATGTTGAAGGTCATTACATCCGTTTGTACATGAATTTTGTTAAGGGCTATTGCTAAATTTCTAACGGTTGTTTCCGTTCCGCCTTTAACTGGATAGTAACAAGGAGAAACCATTAAAACTCGCAAAAACTCACCAACTGAAATTAATGGCAAATGTCGTTAAAGAAATCGAAAAAATGTCTTTGTATAAATTTAGGGTAGTAATTAAAGCGTTTTTGTGACCACTGCATACTTTTTTCGTAACATTCTTGTACCTGTTCTTTAGTTATCGCGTTCAGGCTTTTACTTGGAAGGTTAAAATTTGGGGTAAAATCTACCAATTTGGCTTTGTTTAACGCACTGACTCGTCTGATTAAAAGTTCAAATTTGCGGAAAAAAAGACTTGTTTCTTTTTCTGGCCTTTTTGGGACTGTTGAGAGAGTTTTAGGGTTACCTTTATAATATATGGAGTCCCATTCAATTTTGTTTACGAACAAAGTTGGGTGTAAATCGAAAATGGTTACCTTATGTTTTATGATTGAATTAAGTAGGCATTCGTAATCGTACACTGTTCCATTCCATTCTTGGGTTACCGTATATGGATAGAAAGTTACCCCTTTGTAAGAAACTGGTTCTGAAAGCGTTAGATTCGTAGAGAAGTCGTATTTTATGCCTAGGCTTTTTAGAGCTTCAATATGTGGAGGTGTCCAGCACATGCCCGGTGCTCTAAAGGCTTGAATTTTTTGAGGGTGAAATAGGTCTTTTAGAAAGTATATTCCCCCTTCTTTTTCAGGCTTTCCCGTCAAGGGGTTAATGTGAGATGTTTCTCTTTGTATGGATGTCTCGTAGGCTTTTTTGTAGCTTTTAACATCGGTATATTCAGGAATCGTAGGACGCACTGAGTGACTCGAAGAGTGATAGCCGATTTCATGATTTCTCAACATATCTATTATTTTTGGATGGTCGTATAATTTTTCAGCCATGAGGCCGGTGATGAAGAATATAGCTCTTAATTTATGTTTCTCCAGTAACTCTAATATCCTTTGAAGCGCATAAATAGCGTTCGAATTTATGAAGTCTTCGACATCGAAAGTAAAGAGGAATTTGCGAGTTCCAATCACCGTATGACCTCTCTGAAGCTAATTTTCCACTTTTACTGGTTGATTTTTGTTTAATGACTCTTCAATGTATTCTAAAAGTTTGACTGTCCTTCTTCCATCTTCTGGTGTGACTGGTGGATCTGTGTCGTTTTTTATTGATTCTATGAACTTTGTGATTAGGATGTATTGCGGTATGCAATTTGTTATTTTGCGGTTGCGGATATTTGTTATAAAAAATTTTGACCATTTTTTAATTATTTGCTTCTGGTCTGCGAAGAAACCTTGAAGAATGTGTTTCACTTTTTCCCATGGATATTCAAGGAAGAAGTCATAGTTCAGAATTGTGAATTTTCTGCCTTTTGTGTCTATGAATTCGAAAGTTTCTTCTTCTTTTTTAGCTAGCCATGCGATTTCTATTACGCCTATTGTTTTGTTAGGGTTTGTTAACATGATTATAAAGTGGTCAGGAACGGGGTTTTGAATTTTTTCGCCTATTGCCCACACCTTTTCTATTTCCTTAAGGAAGTGAAGCTGTAGATAAGCGGCGTGTGTTCCTGTTTCCCAAAGCGCGCCTCCTTGCTCTGGGGTCATTATCCAGCTTGGAGCACCTATTAGTTCAGCGCTTTCTCTGACTGATACCTTGAAGTATGCGAGAGAGAAATCACCAGAGTCTATTATTTTCTTTGCTTGCAATACAGTCGGAAGGAAAAGTTGGTTGTGGCATATGCAAAGTTTAACATTATTTTTAGTGATTTCGTGGATTATTTGGTCGCATTCTTTGCTACTTCTAGCCATTGGTTTTTCCAAGAATATGTTGTGACCGTATTTTGCGGCTTCGCAGGCTAACTTAGCGTGAGTAGATATTGGAGTACATATGTCTACAAAGTCCAAGTCCTTCATTTCGAAAAGCTTTAAGGCATCATTATAAATCCTTACTATGCCATATTTTTGGGCGAAAGCTTTGGCGCGATCCAAATTTATATCTGAAACGGCTACAACTTTTACGTCTGGAATATTTTTGTAGGCATTCATGTGAATTTCAGAANCCCTGCCACAACCAACCAAACCAACATTCATTTTCGATCAGCACTTTTCATTTACTAGTTTGTTTTACATAATGTTTTATTACCTTTTAACTATTGGGGGTCAACTATGGTATTATTGTTTAATAAGACTACGTATTCTCCTCTAGCCTTTCTTATCCCTATATTATTGCCTTCAGCGAAACCTAAATTTCTTTTCATTTTGAATTATCCTTAATTACTTGTTCCAACCAAATTTATTCTTTATGAACTCAACACTTCCATCTGTTGAGCCGTTGTCTACAAAGAGAACTTCAAAATTTGGATAATCAGTTTAAAGTACAGACTCGACGCTCCTTTCAAGAATTCACTGCAGATTCTATAATCCATTATAAGTTTAGAATTATAATAGAAACTTTGGAAAACTCGCCCATTGAATATTCACCTTCAAACTAATAAAATTATTGGTCGGAGTTACACTTTACCCATTTGACCATTTTAGGTAATGTTGCTTACGATAGTTTAGATATGAACAACCTTCGTTTTCCCGTTCTTTCTAGCGGTATTTCTTTGACAATTTCAACAGCTACTTCTATTTTTTCTCCGATATTAGAAAAGTACTTTTCCATATTATTCTTTATGCTTTCCAAAACTCTTGTATCTAGTTTTTCTTTTTTCACAACTCTTAAAATTAGTTTACTCTTATCTTCTTGGACAACTTGATATTGTGAAATATTGAAAATGTTCCTCTGAAATTGTTTATCATATAATATATGGCGTAATATATATAGCCATGAAAGTTTCCTACCGCTGGGTAAGATTAAAAAGTCGTTAAGTCTGCCTTCAATACTTTTTACCATTGGCCATTTCCTTCCACATGAACAATCTTCTGCGCCTGGCACTCCCACGTCACCTATTTTATACCTGATTAGAGGCATGGCGGTATTACAAAGTCCAGTTACAATGATTTCTCCTGTTTCTCCTGGCGATACATGTTCACCTTCTTTAGAAATGAATTCAACATAAGCTATATCAGTTATCAAATGTAATCCAGCGTGTTCATTGCATTCAAATGCAAGTTGACCAAATTCGACGGAACCATAAGTTTCGAATAGTTCTGAGTTAAATAATTTTTTGGCAACATACCTACAATGTGGAGTGACAGTTTCGCCTTGTGTAAAAATCAATCTAGGGTTTATTCCGGAGACGTCATAATCGCCTAACATAGATATAATTGAAGGAAAGGTATTTATCACGTCTGGCTTTATTTCTCGTAGTAAATTGATTAGTTTTTCAGGTGGAAAAATGGGAACTATTGTCTCACTAAAAGAGCCTAAGAGTTTTACGTATTTTCTTCCGAATGTTATTGTTCGGCTTCCTCTTCCCCAAATGGTTACAAAATTGTCGCTAGTTTTAACGCCACACTCCACATACGGATATCTTTCTGATGCTCCAATACGCACTCTGCCTAAATGATCGTAGACGAGTCTCAAAGGTATGCCCGTTGAGCCAGATGTGAAGCCAGAGGGCAGTTGGGACGCGTCCAAACCTTTTGCGATAAAATCTTTATAATTCTCCCCTATATCCTGCTTAGATACTGTTGGAATCTTCACTAAATCCTCATGGCTTTTAATATCTTCAGGTTTAATCCCAGCAGAACGGAATAAACGATGATAAAAAGGCACATAATCATAGGCAAATTTAATGATAGCTTTCAACTTTTTAAGTTGAATTTTTTTCAGTTGCAACGCGTCTTTCCATTGATCTTTTCTAAGATGGAAAAGATAATAATTTTCTATTATTTGTCTTACTAATTTTTGTAATCCATTCATAGTACCAAGCCTCTTTAAATATTCAGAGCTTAAGCCAAGAAAGCATAAAGGAAATTAGCATCCTTTGAGACTTTGACCTTATAGTCGAAACTTTCAAGATATTTCCTAATCTTTCTGGCCTCTCGCTTAAATGGCGGATGTGGTGTGGCAATAATTTTTAAAATCTTTCTCATTGATAAGAATCTTTTACATCCCCTTAGAACTGGTAATTCAGCGCCTTCAACATTTATCTTAAGTAAATCAACTCTTTCTATTCCTAAATTTTGAAGCAGCTTATCTAAAGTTGTCACAGTAACTTCAGTAGTGCCTATTATTGGAGTTATCCATGTTTTCTTAATAAGTGAATGTGAGCAAGATCGCGCCTTTAAAAATAAGGTGCTTTCCCCGCAAAGTCAGATAAAGCTAATTTAACAGGAATTACGTTGTTGTATCTATTAATCATAACGTTTTTTACAAGAAAGCGCAAAATTTCTATCTTCTGGTTCGACGGCGATAACACGCCCATTGCAACCAACTTCCTTTGCCGCTTTTAACGTATAGAATCCTACATGTGCTCCAACATCAATTACAATGTCACCAGTCTGAGGTTTGAAAAGTCGATCATATGGAGAATTATGGTAGATTTCCCATTCATATAAGTGGTCTTCTAATGAACAAATGATTACGTTTCCATCGGGTAGAATCGTAGGGCTTTTAATATTCTTAAATGATAATTTATTCCAAATTTCTCGACGTTTTTACCGCACACTTTTGTTAGTGCATATATGCTATAATAGGGTATTTTAAATGTTAACAGATTTACAACTACTGCCCTCATCATAAGTTGCCATTCCTTTCGAACTTAAAACTCAGGTTTGTCAATGTATGCTTTTATAGACGCGACTTCACCATTACAATAAGTTATATTTAGGTCATTTAGGAAATGAAGAGCGGTTTCACCAAATTTAAGTAATTTATCTACCTTATTCTTGACTCTATACCGAACAACTTGTCACTTTAAAATGGTGAGGTGAATATGCAATAGTGTTCTTTTATGGCGTGTTTTTGTAAACTTCACTTCCGCAGTTAGAATATATTTTATTTAAGTCACGCATAAATTGAATATCACTCGTGTTCCACAAATAATTTTCACCTATAATTCTGTTTAGGATGGTATTAATAGGGCTCAGGTAAACAATACCGCCTGACACAATATCAGTAGTGTTCGTTATCAATTCAACACGACTTACGGGCATCTGTGCATATCCTCTTAGCTCCATTCTTTGTGACCATAAATCGGAGTATATGGGAGTTGTTTTAACAAAAGCATTTTCTGCCAGCCACTCTGCACCATAAATTCTGTAAGCGTCAACGTAACCAAATACAATGTATAATTCAGTAGTACTTCTCCTATATTTACTTAAAGGTAGAGACAAATTTTCATTTCCTACCACTTCATACAATAATCCTGTTTGAAAAAGAAAGTAAGGCACAATTATTACTAGTAATAAAGAAGAAGCGGCTATTATGTTTTTTCGCTTGAATACGAGATTGATGATAAACTCTCCTCCTATAGCATATAATGGCGCTAACAAAAGGAGTAGTATATGATAAAATCTTGTCATGTTCATCGTTCTAGATAATCCAGGTATTAGAATTAGCATAAACAGAAATACCATTGCTGTCAAAAGAAGTACAAATCTCTCTTTCCCAATTTTATAATTTTCTGTTTTCTTAATAATTAACCTGATAAAACCTAAGCAAATGAGTATCTCTGTTAAAATAGCGAATGCCCTGCCTAATGCATTCCAAAAAGAGGGAGGTGGTTCAATCCCTAACCCTCGTAAGATCATAGGATCCCTTGCTCCAAAATCAAAAAAATTGCCTAATTGATCAAATATATAACTACTAAAAAACAATATGCTATCAAGAACCGATGAACTCGACGTATAAATGTACCAACAAAACATTGCCACAAAAAAATAAAGAAGCATACCTAATTTTATATGATATACATGTTGTCTCATTAAACGTAATAAGATATAAGAGATAAAAATAAAAAATAGAAAAATTTCAGCTAAAGCATAGTGGGATACTATTAATCCAAAGCTAAAGAATAAAAAGCAAATAATCCTGTTTGTATAATTTATCTTTTCGCTAAAAATAGTAATTAAAAGTAGAACAAGAAACAATTCGCCAATCATCTGCTTATTTAACCCTAACATTTCCGTATAATAGACATAATAGGACATAAAAAGGAAAGTCGAAATAAGAGCATATTTTTTATTTAGAAATTTATAAGTGTAATATAAACCTAAAGGCACCATTGAGAAAATTGTAGGAAACAAAAGCCTTAGAACCCATATTAAGTCGATATTTAATAAAATAGAATAAGATGCAGGGAGGATAGTAACACTTAACATCGAATAAGTTCTCCCTAGACTAATATCCCCGGGATAGGGATTTGTTAAGCCCCAGTAGCCATTCTTAGCTATAAGGTTGGAGGTTAAATACTCGCCGAACACATCTGACCCATAATGATAAAGTTCCTCAGTAACAAAAATAGCATGGTAAATTAAAGAAAGCGCAATAACCAATATAATTAATGGATAAACCTGTCGCAAAATCTTGTTTCGAAGTAATACCGCAATCGAAAAAAGTATGGAAATTAAAATTATAATTAAGATTAAAGGAATATTAGTGGCAAAAATATTTGCATACACAGCACTAATGATGGTAAGAATTGGAACCGATATTAAAAGAAAGATTATTGAGCGAAACTGAAAATCCTTGATAAATTTTTTATCTTCACCTAAATTTCTTAAAGAAACCCAAACTCCTCCTAATGTTACAAAAACATTTAGCGCCGTTATTAGCGTTGCAGCAGAAAGCGGGTTCACTTTGCCAAATATGAAACGAAATTCGTTAAATAAAAGACCAATTAGCATTAGAATACCAAGACTGAAACCAGCTGAGAAGACAAGGGCCTCCCATATGTCAAGCTTATCTAATTTCAGAAGCTTAACGACAATAAAACCTGGGAGAAAGGTGACATAAATAAATCCAATAAATTGCCTAATCACGCTTATGTTGTAGAATATTGATATGCTCATAACAATTTCAATAAGTATTATAAAAATGAGGAACTGCCATTTTCTAATAGTTATCAAATTGATCACCTTTATGATGACTTAATACGTAATACTTAATAGTCTGAAAATAAATTATTATTTACGCATGATCACTAATTTGGAGTGATGTCAAAAATGAAAAGCAACTTGTTAAACGCAACGCAAATTGTAATGCTGTTAATTATTATTAGTAGTTCAATTGTAAATATAATGATAGCTGCACTGCCTACAAATAATGTTAACATCAGAAGTCAAGGCAAAATAATTGCAGAAAAGATACCTGTAACAGTTAAAAGTGAAATAAGAGGAGTATTCATTCATGAGAACCTTCTTACATATAACCATAACTGGAGTGTAATTGCAAAAACTCTTAACCAATACGGTATCGACGCTGTCTTTGCAAACTTTGTTGGACGGACAGGTGAACTTAACCACCTCGACGAATGGACAATAGCTATCAACGCATTTCATTCTTATGGAATAGAATTTCATGTTGTCTGGAACGTCATCGGTGACGTAGCGTCAGGCGAAACGTATAAAGCAGAAGATGAAAATGGAAATAAAGTAAATTGGAACTGTCCAACGAAAATTAAGGATTTAGTTAATGAGACATTGCATGAGATACTCTCTTATAATATAGATGGAATAATGCTTGATTATGTGCGGTATAACAGTGCACATATCTGCTATTGCAGCGAGTGTAGAAGTGCTTTTGAGGAATGGCTTGGCGAAAACATAACTGATTGGTCGCCATTTTATCCAGGCGGTTCTCGTTACGCAGATTTCGCAGAATGGAGAACTATACCGATAACAGAAATTGTAAAACTAATACATGACGAGGCGAAAACTATTAAGCCATACTTGACAATATCTGCATCTGTGTGGACATATTTTTCAGATACTCCGACCTATTGGCGCTATTGGATTGGACAAGATACAGGCAAATGGATTAAAGAAGGTTACATAGACTTCGTGGCACCTATGATGTATACGACACAAATATATGGAAAAAGTGGCGAAACTCTGGAAAGTTTCATGGACGCTTGTCAAAATTATATGACAGGTGGAGTCGAAGGGAAAGTTCCATTAGTTCCCATTCTCAGGAATTGTGAGGTAGAAGTCCCTCCAGAAAATTTCAGTCTGCAAGTTAGCTATATCAGGAGCAGGGGAGCAGATGGCTGGATAATATATGCATATAATGGACCTGGAGGCAACCCAAATTATCCTGTTCCCGATATAACCGAGTATCTTAACCTTATTGAACTACCTCAAACATTTGCTATTAGTAATATTCACGTGGAAACCAGTGAAGGCTCAGCGACTATAACATGGCTAACAACTTTGCCAGCAACTAGCAAAGTTGAATATAGTATATCTCCACTATTTGGAGCGAGTTGGGAAACTAAAAGTGGCTTTCACTATTGGAAAATAACGCGTAATAATGTAACCATTTCTGAGAATCTTTCAACTATTAGCTTACATCTCATAACATTAAACAATTTGACACCTAACGATACTTATTACTTCAGAGTTCAAAGTAGTGGATTATCTGGCACAGCCACGAGTCCTATTCTAATGTTTTCAGTAAATAATTTATAAGGTTAAGCTTCAACTAAACAGCTATCGTCTATCATAATCCTTCCAAGCTATTATTTCCTTTAGAAATAAAAAAGGAAAAAATTTTCTAAACTTTCTTAAAAAAAGTTCCAGCTTTCTTGGAAGATTAATGTCATAAATTACCATATGGTTGTAATGCATTTCAAGGAAATCTTTAGGCCACCAAGAAGAAATATGTTTTTCATAAACATTATTGCTCGCCTGTTGCTTGAGAAATCCCAGCGGGGTGGATAAAATAACTCTTCCTTTGGAAACCCTTTCTAATTCTTTCAATAGTTTTAACCCATCTTGCTTTTTCATATGTTCAATAACCTCGCAAGCTATGACAAAATCAAAAATACGAGATCTTATGGGAATATTCTTTGCATCTGCACAAATTAAGTCATTATAAATTTTCGTTCTTTTTAGCTTTTTCAAGTATGGTTTGTATATGTCTAGTCCTATTAAAAAAGGATTTCCGCCTTTCTCAAACCTAATTTTAAAGCCCCATGAACCACATCCACAAGCAACATCTAGAATTTTCTTTTTATCACAATTAAAAGGAAACAGCTCCAGAATATATGTGTCCAAAAATTTGATGTGCGACATTTGTATCACATTATTTCTTAATTTTGCAATTTCGATTTAGCGCATCCTTTATTATCTGCAGATAATCGTCCACCTCTTGTTTATATGTAAATCCATTAATAATGGTCTTTTTGGCTTCCTTGCCCATTTTATATCTCAATTCATCATCAGTCAGCAACATTTTGATTGCTTTATAGAGAGCGACCGTGTTTTTATCAGGCACTATGAGCCCGTTGACATAATTCTTTACGAGTTCATAAGAACAACCTACGCTTTCAGTCACAATTACTGGTTTACCTACAGACATGGCCTCGTTTACAACTAACCCCCATTCTTCGTGTGTTCTCGTCTTAAAAGAGGGCAATACAAGAATGTCGCTTACTAAATAATATGGCGCAATCTTATCTCTGCTAACAAAACCAAGAAAAATCACGTTTGAAAGTTTCATGTCGATTGATAATTTTTCTAGTCTAGTTCTTTGTGGGCCATCACCAATTATGATCAATCCAGCACCATCTATTTCTGCTGAAGCTCTCGCAAACGCTTTTAGAAGATACTCTACACCCTTTCCAGGGACTAACCTGCCAACGAATAACACTTTTTTTCGAAAACCAAGCTTTTCTTCAATCTCTTTGGCTTCTTTTAAACATGCCTTGTCGATATTTAAAATCGAAACAAACAAACGAGTAACCCTTATTTTATTTTCAGGAAGACCCGACAAACGCCAAAAACGTCTCACTTTTTGACTCGGAACGACTAACAATGTTGCTTTGGATGCGGCAAGTCTAGCCATTGGCCAATACACTCGAAATACTAATCTATCATCCCATGTATAGAACGTATCCGCCATTATAATAGGCTTTCTTAGTAGCTTGCTGATCAAGAAAGTAATAAACCCTTGTGGGTCTCGAACGACTGCTATGAATAGGTGATATCTACTTTTAATTAATTTTAGGGGTAATCTTACAAATAACCAAACGAACCCATATGCTGAGAATAATATTTGGTAAGGCTTAATCCAGGTATTATGATATTTGAGAGCAATATTTTCAATTATCTTCAAATATCTCTTCTTAAGAGGATTAATGCTTCCTTTGAACCCAGCTAAACCGCTACTGGATAAAGTTGAAATTGGAATAACTCGGGCAATTTTTATCTTGTTACTCATTCTTGATTTTCAACTCCATTGTAGTGCAAAGAAGTTATTGTGTGCGTAACCATTAATATTTGTTTTAAGATCTACATATTTGCTTAGGTCTTTCAATATTAAAGAAACCTAATAATCATTTATTATGATGATAATAAACTTTTAAAGTAACCGGTCCACCAAGCGACAATCTTAAAAATAAATTGTAATGGTAGTAGAAAACAAATTTTTTGATGTGTTAGCTTGTAGGCGTCTATGGAATATATAATTCCAGAAAATAACCCGAACAAAAGATTCATTTTGTAAAGTACTGCGACGTCTTTATTCTCACGTAGTGTTTGATGCATACCCAACCCCCACCAAAAATATTCATCCCATAGAGCTTTCCATGTTTCTCTGCGCCTTTCATAAAAGTATGTGTTAGTTCGACCAAACAGCCAACCTTTTTTAAAAATTCTTCGTGCCGCATCCTGATCTTCTCCGACACTCTTGATGCTTTCATTAAACCCACCTATTTGTCTTATAGCTTCAGTACGGTAAATAGCGCCGCCAGTTCCAAGCAAACCTGGTTTAACTGCACCATTATTTTTATAGTCTAAAACCACATACGGAAGATTTTCCAATTTTGCGACCAAACTGCCCGAAAGCATTCCATGTTTAGACTTTGCAATTCCAACATTTTGATTTTTTTCCATATATTCTACTTGCTTTCTTACATGATCACTTGGTAATATCATATCACCATCAACCCAAACAATATACTTTCCGCTAGCATTATTCACCACAACGTTTCTTGATGCACCCAACCCTCTCCATTCATGGTGAAAAATTTTTACCGTCATATTCATCTTTGGAATGTAGCTCTTTATTATAGAAAGCGTCTCGTCTTTACTTCCGTCATCTACAAATATTATTTCCATAAATTCATGCGGATAATCTTGAGCGATAATGCTTTCAATCGCTTCCCTAAGGGTGACGGCACTATTTTTAACGCAAACACCAATAGTAACTATTGGTTTTATCTCTTCATGTTTATTAGATGTTGATTCCAATGCCCGTAACCCTCAGCATGGGCCTTGATAAAGCCATAACAAAAAGCTAATCTCTTGAAAGCATAATGAAAAGGTAATAAAAATAATAGTTTTCGTCTTGTCAATTTATATGCAAATGGAAGACGCAATATTCCGGCAATTAATCCTCCTAAAGGCGACATCTTAAGAAGAATACTTATGTCTCTATTTTTATGGAAAAGATAATGCCCACCGCGTCCCCACCAAACGTATTGGTTCCATAGATCCTTCCAAGATTCTTTGCATAACTCGTAAAAAAAAGTGGGAGTCACTTTAGCTGTCCAGCCATTCGCCAGTATCCTCTGTGCGAGTTCTATGTCTTCACCAGCTCCTTTAATGTTAATATCAAAACCACCAACTTGGCGAATTGCATCAATCCTATAAATAGCTCCCTCAGTACCACAAATTCCTAATGGCACCACATTCATGCTTCTAAAACTCTCTACAACAAATGGAATATTTTCTAAGTAAGCAACCGGCCCAAGTTCAGGCCAGATTCCATACGTCGCCCGTCCAATAGCAACTTCGGGATTTTTCTCCATAAACTCAACCTGTTTTCTTACAAAATCTTTCGGAATGATTACGTCTCCATCAACCCAAACAATGTATTTTCCGTGCGCATTGTCAACAACAATTTGCCTGGCATAACCCAATCCCTTATTTTCATTGAAGATTTTCGCCCTGACATTTGATTCTCTAATACACTTTTTGATAATAGCCAGCGTTCCATCTGTACTGTAACCATCTACAATTAATACTTCAATAGACTCGTGCGGATAATCTTGGGCTATGATACTTTTAATGGCCATACCAATAGTAGCGGCACAATTACGAACACAAACACCGATAGTAACCAGAGGTAAGGGGCATTTATGCATAAGATTGTCATTCAACTCGTTATTCCTCAAGAATTGGAGAGTTTACGGCTTTCTAAATTAAATCCAGTTTTTCCCCAAGCGACATATCTTTTCCCAAAGATAAAGGCAATTAAAGCGTAGAAAAGAATTAGATTGTCAAGAATAGCTTCGAAGAAAAACCTTCTAGTAAGCAGCGCCGAACCTGTAATAGTTAATAAAGCAATCAACGAAAAAAGCGACAGTGGATTGAAAGAAATGATCAGAATAGCCCCGATAACCAAGCAAATAAAAACGATCGGATTTACAAGAAATAATAGTATTTCTGGCACAGCTAGTTTTTTAGGAATGCGAAGTTGACCTTT
>JGI24721J44947_10009192_pt1 | contig 12765 bp, 12 predicted proteins | sample YelNatPaOPGAMG01_FD_44947 | JGI IMG/M metagenome (IMG submission 44947)
AATTATGATGTAACTCTTTGGGTACGAGATAGTGAAAAGGCTAAAATTATAGAAGAAAAAAAAGAAAATATCTTTTATCTTCAAGGATATAAATTAAATCCCAATTTAAAGATTACAAGTGATATAGAATTAGCTACACAGGATACTTTAATAGCAATTTTGAGTATTCCTATTCAAGGCTTGAGAGATTTTATTAGAGCAAATAGGTGTTATCTTATTCATATTCCATATTTTGTTAACACTGGAAAAGGTATAGATATAGAAACTCTTAAAAGGCCATCTGAAATAATTATGGAAGAGCTAAATATTGAACAAGGGCAAGTTGCTATTTTTTCAGGTCCAAGTTTTGCAAAAGAGGTTATGGAAAGAAAACCTTTAGCCATGGTAATTGCTTCTCCAAGTATTGAAACAGCAAAATTTCTACAAAATATTTTTAATTTGGATTTTATAAGAGTCTATAGAAGCAATGATATGGTGGGTGTAGAATTAGGTTCTGCTCTGAAGAATGTGATTGCAATAGCAGCTGGAATATCAGATGGTTTAAATTTTGGATATAATGCAAAGGCAAGTCTTATTACAAGAGGATTAGCAGAAATTAACAGGTTTGCTATTTTATTTGGAGCTAATCCTTTTACTATACTTGGCCTTTCAGGGCTTGGAGATTTAGTACTTACAGCCACAAGTACATTAAGTAGAAATTGGAAAGTAGGAAAATATATTGGAGAAGGGAAAAGTTTACAGGAAGCATTATCTGAACTTCATGGTATGGTAGCAGAAGGAGTTTATACAGTAAAATCAGTTTATAACCTTTCTAAGAAACATCATATCTATATGCCTATTACTGAAGAAGTTTATGAAGTGTTATATAATGGAAAATCTCCAAAATCAGCTCTAATAAGTCTCTTATCTAAAGAACTAAAACATGAAATTGACGAAAATTTTCAATTTAACTTGTTATAAAAAAGTACTCTTGTTATAATACTTTTAGAAATATAAAAAATTATGAGGTGTATTAAAGTATGGAAAAAGAAAAAGCCTTAGAATCAGCAATTTTTCAGATTGAAAAGCAATTTGGAAAAGGCTCTATAATGAAATTGGGAAGTAATGAAAGATATGAGGTACCAGTTATTCCTACTGGTATCCTTACACTGGATTATGCTTTAGGAGTTGGAGGAGTTCCAAGAGGAAGAATTATTGAACTTTTTGGACCTGAAGGTTCTGGTAAGACAACAGTTGCTTTACAGATCATTGCTTCTGCTCAAAAGCAAGGTGGAATTGCTGCTTTTATAGATGCTGAACATGCCTTTGATCCCAATTATGCAAAAAAAATAGGAGTAAATTTAGAGAACCTTCTTATTTCACAACCAGATACTGGAGAACAAGCTTTAGAAATTGCTGAAATTCTTGTAAGAAGTGGCAGTGTAGATGTAATTGTCATTGATTCGGTAGCTGCTTTAGTGCCAAGGGCAGAGCTTGAGGGAGAAATGGGAGATGCCTTTATAGGTTTGCAGGCAAGACTTATGTCCCAAGCTTTGAGAAAGTTAACTGGGGTTATTAGCAAATCCAAAACTGTAGCCATATTTATAAACCAGTTAAGAGAAAAAGTTGGAGTTTTCTTTGGAAATCCTGAGACTACACCTGGAGGAAGAGCCTTAAAATTCTATGCCTCAGTTCGTATTGATGTGAGGAAAGCAGAATCAATGAAAGAAGGAAGTGAGGTTACAGGAACAAAAGTAAAGGTTAAAGTTGTAAAGAACAAAGTCGCTCCTCCATTTAAAGAAGGCGAGTTTGAATTAATATATGGCGAGGGAATATCAAGAGAAGGATGTATATTGGATGCTGGTGTAGAAGCAAAGGTTATTGAGAAAAGTGGAACATGGTATATATACAAAGATATAAGGTTAGGCCAAGGTAGGGAGAATGCAAAAGCATATCTTAAAGAGCATCCAGAACTTGCTGATGAGATAGAAAGAGAAATAAGAAAGATATGGGGTTTTGAAACCTCTCAAGTATCAGAAAAATCTCAAGAGAGTGAGAAAACAGAAACAAAAGAAGAGAAGACTACAAAAAAATCTTCTTCTAAATAACAAAATTNTCTCAGAATCTTGACATTAGATTATAGTATTTATATAATCAAAATCAAGAAATGCCGAGGTGGTGGAATTTGGCAGACACGTAGCATTGAGGGTGCTATGGGCTTTCGCCCGTCCGGGTTCAAATCCCGGCCTCGGCACCAAATTAGAATATGAACTCTTCCCCAGTACTCAGGGAAGGGTTTTATTTTAATTAGCTAACGGAGGAATCTTTNTTGTGGATGATTATTTGTTAGAGGTAAAAAATCTAAGAACATATTTTTTTACAGATGAAGGGATTGTTAAAGCAGTAGATGATGTATCCTTTGGTTTAAAAAAGGGAGAGAGTTTAGGAATTGTGGGAGAATCAGGAAGTGGTAAAAGTGTAACTGCTCTCTCTATCATGAGACTCATACAAGATCCTCCTGGAAAGATTATTGGTGGGGAGATAATATTTAGGGGAGAAGATCTTCTTAAGAAGAAAGAAGAGGAGATGAGAGAGGTTCGTGGAAACAAAATATCTATGGTATTTCAAGACCCAATGACCTCTCTTAATCCTGTTTTTACAATAGGGGATCAGATAATGGAAGCTATAATCCTTCACCAAAAGTTAGATAAAGTTTCAGCAAGGAAGAAAGCTATTGAGATGCTGGAAATTGTTAGAATACCGGAAGCCTCAAAAAGAATTGATGAATATCCTCATCAATTTAGTGGTGGAATGAGACAGAGAGTAATGATAGCAATGGCATTGTCTTGTAATCCTGAAATTCTTATAGCTGATGAACCCACTACTGCTTTAGATGTTACAATTCAAGCCCAGATTATAGAATTAATAAAGCAACTTCAAAAAGATTTAGGAATGTCTCTTATATTAATAACCCACGATATGGGGATAGTGGCAGAAAGTTGTCAAAATGTGCTTGTTATGTATGCTGGAAAAGTAGTTGAGTATGCTGATGTGCGTACCATATTTAAAAAGCCATCCCATCCTTATACAATTGGACTTCTTGAATCAGTACCAAGGCTTGATGTAAGGAAAGAAAGATTGAAGGCTATAGAAGGTCAACCTCCAGATCTTGTTGCCCTTCCAAATTATTGCTATTATGCTGAAAGGTGTCCTTATAAAACAGAAAGATGTTTAGAAGAAATACCAGATTTAATTGAAGTAGAACCAGGTCATTATTCTCGNTGTNTTTATGCTAAGGAAATTGGAGTGAAAGTATGAATAACTATACAGATGATGTAATTTTAGAAGTTAAAAATCTTAAAAAATATTTTCCAATAAAAAGAGGTATTGTATTTTCAAAACATGTGGGGGATGTAAAAGCAGTAGATGGAGTAAGCTTTTATATTAGAAAGGGAGAAACGTTAGGTCTTGTAGGAGAATCAGGTTGCGGAAAAAGTACAGTAGCAAGAACTATTATCAGACTTTTAGATCCTACTGATGGTGAAATTATTTTTGATGGGGTAGATATATCAAAACTTCCATATAGTTCTCTAAGAAGAATAAGAAGAGATATGCAGATTATATTCCAAGATCCATATTCATCTTTAAATCCAAGAATGACTGTAAGCGAAATAATAGGTGAGCCATTACAAGTTCATAAAATAGTATCCTCATCAAAAGAAAGAGAGAAGAGAGTACAGGAGTTATTNGAACTTGTAGGACTTGCTCCTTATCATGCAACTCGTTATCCTCATGAATTTTCTGGCGGTCAAAGGCAAAGGATTGGAATAGCAAGAGCCTTGGCATTAAATCCTAAATTCATAGTTGCAGATGAGCCAACATCTGCATTAGATGTATCTATAAGATCTCAGATTATAAATCTGCTTCAAGATTTACAAAAAGAATTTAAATTGACTTATTTGTTTATATCTCATGATTTAGCTGTTATAAGACACATATGTGATAGGATAGCTGTTATGTATTTAGGTAAGATTGTGGAACTTTCTGAAAACGAAGATTTATATACTTCACCGTTACATCCTTATACTCAAGCTCTTCTTTCTGCTATACCTATACCAGATCCTGAATTAGCAGAGAAAAGAAAAAAGATAGTACTTACAGGAGATGTACCAAGTCCCGTAAATCCACCATCTGGGTGTAGGTTTCATCCCAGATGTCCCAGTGCAATGGATATATGTTCAAAAATAGAGCCCGAATTAAAAGAGATAAAACCAAATCATTTTGTAGCTTGCCATTTATATTAAATTATGGAAAAGCAAGATTTTAAAAATCAATTAAAGAAAACTGCTCATCTGGCAAGATTATATCTAACGCCAGAGGAGGAAGAATTGTTTTCTCGTCAATTACAAAGTATTCTTGATTATTTTAATAAACTTCAAGAATTAGACACCACCAATGTAGAGCCAATGGCACATGTATTACCTCTATCTAATGTATGGAGGGAAGATGAAGTTAGAAAGAGTATTTCTAAGGAAGAAATTTTTATGAATGCTCCTGAAGTGGAGGAAGACGGATTTAAAATTCCAAGAATTTTGAAAAGGGAATAATTAATATGAGAAATCTTAAAGAAATAAAAGATTTATACAATAAAAATGAGCTAAAAGTAAGGGAATTAATAGATTTTTATTTAAAAAAGATAGAAGAATGGGAACCCTTTATTCATGCTTTCCTTACAGTGCCTTATGAAGAAATAGAAAAACAAATTAATGAACTTGAGAAAAAACCTAAGGATTTACCTCTTTATGGAATTCCTATTGCTATAAAAGATAATATCCTTACTAAAAATATCAGGACTACTTGTGCTTCTAAAATTCTTGAAAATTTTATACCCCCATATGATGCTACTATCATAAGAAGACTTAAAGATAACGGGGCAATAATAATTGGAAAGACAAATTTAGACGAATTTGCTATGGGGTCTTCTACAGAAAATTCTGCCTTTGGTCCTACTAAAAATCCTTGGGACATTGAAAGAGTCCCGGGAGGATCAAGTGGTGGATCTGCAGCTTGTGTTTCAGCGGGAGAGATACCTGTTTCAATAGGATCTGATACAGGTGGATCTATAAGATTGCCTGCATCCTTTACTGGAGTTATAGGGTTAAAACCTACATATGGCCTTGTATCACGATATGGACTTGTTGCCTTTGCCTCATCCTTAGATCAAATAGGGCCTTTTGGTAGAAGAGTGGAGGATGTAGCCTCAATTCTTCAGGTTATTGCTGGACATGATCCTATGGATTCCACTTCTTCCCCTTACGAAATTCCAGATTATTTTGAAAATTTAGGTAAAAGTGTAAAGGGATGGAAAGTAGGATTTCCTGAAGAACTTTGGCAAAAAGGAGTTTCAGAGGAGGTTTTAAAGGTTCTTGATAGATCCTTTGATGTATTTAAAGATTTAGGGGTTGAAATAGTAAAAATATCTCTTCCTTCCGTAGAATATGCCCTTTCTGTTTATTATATAATTGCTACCTCTGAAGCAAGTTCAAATTTAGCAAGATACGATGGAGTAAAGTATGGATATAGAGAAGAGGCGGAAGACCTCATATCAATGTATAAAAACACAAGAGGCCATGGATTTGGAAGTGAAGTTAAAAGAAGAATAATATTGGGTACTTACGCTTTAAGTGCTGGATATTATGATGCTTATTATTTAAAGGCAACAAAGGTAAGGAATTTAATTAGAAGAGAATTTGAAGAAGCATTCAAAAAAGTTGATATAATTGTTTCACCAACAAGTCCTATTCTTCCTTTTAAATTAGGAGAGAAAATATCCGATCCTCTCCAAATGTATCTTACTGATATAATGACAATACCAGTAAATCTTGCTGGTATCCCTGCCATCTCTATGCCTGCTGGCTTCTATAATAATCTTCCTGTAGGAATTCAATTCATGAGTACTTTCTTCTCAGAAAATAGACTTCTTCAATTTGCCTATGCATATCAAGAAATGATGGATTTTTCAGATAAATATCCAACTCTTCCTCAAAAGGAGAGGGCTTAAACATGTTCAAACCAGTAATAGGATTGGAAGTACATGCTCAGCTATCTACTAAAACTAAACTTTTTTGTTCTTGTAGTACAGATCATGAAAATGTCCCACCAAATACTAATGTTTGTCCAGTATGTATGGGATTTCCAGGAGTCCTTCCAGTTCTTAATAAAAAAGCTGTGGAATTCGCAATAAAAGCTGGATTAGCTTTAAACTGTGAGATTTCAAATTACTCAAAATTTGACAGAAAAAATTATTTCTATCCAGATTTACCAAAAGGATATCAAATATCTCAATATGATTTACCTTTATGTAGGAATGGTTATTTGGAAATTTTTGTGGATGGAGAAGTTAAGAAAATAAGAATTAAGAGAATTCATTTAGAGGAAGATGCTGGAAAATTATTACATGTAGGAGTAGGGGATAGATTATCAGAAGCTGATTATAGTCTTGTTGATTTCAATAGAGCAGGTATCCCTCTTATTGAGATCGTTACAGAACCCGATATAAATTCTCCTAAGGAAGCAAGAATATTTTTACAGGAACTAAGATTAATCTTGAGATATTTGGAAATAAGCAGTGGAGATATGGAAAAAGGTTCTCTAAGATGTGATGCCAATATTTCAATACAAACTCAAGAAGGAGTTTTAGGGACAAGAACTGAGATAAAAAATGTGAATTCTTTTTATTCCTTAGAGAAGGCTTTAGAATATGAAATTGAAAGGCAGATTGAACTTTTGAAAAAGGGTGAACAAGTAATCCAGGAAACAAGGCATTGGGATGAAAAAAATCAAAAAACAGTAAGTTTAAGAGGAAAAGAAGAAGCAGAAGATTATAGATATTTCCCAGAGCCTGATCTTCCACCTTTAATCGTAACAGAAGAGATGAAAGGGAAATTAAAAAGGGAAATTCCAGCATTGCCTAAGGAATTAAGAGAAAAATATTTTGCATTAGGCTTATCACAAACTGAAGTCGAAATAATTATTTCTGAAAAGAAATTGGCAGAATTTTTTGATAAGTCTCTGGAATTATACAATAATCCTAAAAATCTTTTAAATTGGATATCTGTAGAAATCTTGAGTTATATGAATGATAATAATATTTCCTTTAAAGACTTAAATATACTTCCTGAGAACTTTATAAAAATAATACAGATGGTAGATAAAAATGAAATAACTCGTCCTGTAGCAAAGGATGTATTAAGAAAATATCTTACCACAGGTAAAGATCCTGAGAAAATAGTGGAAGAAAATGGACTAAAAATAGTATCCGATACATCCTATTTACAAGAGATTATTCAAAAGGTTATATTAAATAATGAAAAGGCAGTTTCTGATTGGAAGAAGGGGAAGAAACAAGTATTAAACTTTTTAGTAGGACAGGTGATGAAGGAGACAAAAGGAAGAGCAAGTTTAGATGTGGTAAAAAATCTTCTTGAAGAAGAATTAAATAAATTATGAAAGAGAAAAAGCCCTTAGGAGAATATCTTTTAGAATTAGGACTTATAACCAAAGAGCAATTAGAGAAAGCTCTTGAAGAACAGAAGAAAACTGGTGCTAAATTAGGACAAATACTTATAGAAAGAGGATATGTAAAGCCCGAAGATATCGGAAAAGTATTAGAAAGACAAAGTGAAATTCCTTATGTTTCTTTGTCCGAAATACCTATTGATGAAAAATTAGCTGGATCCTTTCCAGAAAATCTTTTAAGAAAATATAAGTTTATACCTATAAAGAAAGAAAGTGGAATAATACATGTTGCTATAGTTCCTCCTATCGACCCTGTAGTAGTTAATGAAATAAGAAGAATAGTAAAGGCACCAATAAGATTGTTTATTACCACTGATAAAGAGTTTAATCAGATTATGTCAAAACTTTTTCCCTTAGAGAAAAGTACTCTTTCTGCTGTTCAAGACTTTCAAAAAAGTATGCCAGTAGAAACAGTGGTAGAAGCTCCTCCCGTAATAGGTGTTGAAGAGGCTCCTATTGTTAGATTGGTGTCTTCTATAATTAATGAAGCGATTACAAGAAATGCCAGTGATATTCACTTAGATCCCCAAGAGAAAGAGATGAAGGTAAGATATAGAATTCATGGAATTCTTTATGATATTATGAGTATTCCTAAGGAAATCCAAGATGCTGTAGTAACAAGAATAAAAGTAATCTCAGGGATGGATATAGCGGAAAAAAGAAGACCTCAAGATGGAAGAGCTACTTATAGATATGAAAATAGAATCTTTGATCTAAGAGTGGCATCAGTAGGTACTATCCACGGGGAAATGGTAGTTATAAGATTACTGGATAAATCAAAGGTACTTATTGAGCTTGATAGGTTGGGCATGACAAATGAGGATCTTAATGTTTTTGAACATCTTATTAAAAGACCTTTTGGAATGATTCTTGTAACAGGTCCTACAGGAAGTGGTAAAACCACCACCTTATACTCAGCTTTAAATGTTTTAAATAAACCAACTGTAAATATAATAACCTTAGAAGATCCAGTGGAATATGAACTTCCAGGAATAAATCAGATTCAAATACAACCAAGGATAGGTATAGATTTTGCCATGGGACTTAGAAATATCTTGAGGCTTGATCCAAATATTATAATGGTGGGTGAAATTAGAGATTCAGAAACCTTAAATACCGCTATTGAAGCTGCTTTAACAGGTCATTTATTGTTAAGTACTTTTCATGCCAACGATTCTGTAAGCGCTGTGGCAAGATTAATACAAATGGGATTGGAGCCTTTTTTAATTGCATCTTCCCTTATAGGTATAGTAGCCCAAAGATTAGTAAGAACCATATGTCTATCTTGTAAAGAAGAGTACACACCCTCATCTGAGGAAATAGAAGAACTTGGATTGCCAAAGGAAGAAGGAAAAAATATAAAGCTTGCAAGAGGTAAAGGCTGTCTATTTTGTAATTATACAGGATATTCTGGAAGAACTGGAGTTTTTGAGATATTAAAAATAACTAAGAACATAAGAACGTTAATAAATGAAAGAGCTTCTATTGATGAAATTAGGGATATGGCATTGAGAGAAGGAATGAAGACCTTACATATGAATGCAAGAGAAAAAGTACTATCAGGAATAACTACCATTGAGGAGGCACGTAGAGTAATAGCTTGGGAGGAGGATTAATTTGCCCTCCTATAGATATGTGGCACGAGATCTTGAAGGAAGAAGATATAAGGGTATAATTGAAGCAGGTAATGAAAGAGAAGCAAGAAGAATTCTTAAATCAAGAAAATTATATGTAGTATCTTTAAAAAAAGAATCATCATTATGGAAAACTTTAACATATAAAAAGAAAGTTACTCTTCCAGAACTTGTATTATTTTCATCCCAATTTGCAACCCTTTTAAGATCGGGAATTATCCTTACAGAATGTCTTACTACTCTATCAGCTCAAACAAATAATCCTTACTTTAGAGATATTCTTAATGATGTAAGAAAAAATGTGGATTCAGGATTGAGTCTATCAGAGGCTCTTTCTAAATATCCTAATGTTTTTCCTAAGATATTTATAAGCTTAGTGAGGACAGGTGAGATTACAGGAAGTCTTGATATTATGTTAGAGAGACTTTCAAGATATTTTGATGAACAACATGAACTAAGGGAAAGGATAAAATCAGCCACCACATATCCTATAATAGTTATGGTAGCTGCAGTTTTGGTTGTAATATTTATGCTAACCTTTGTAGTACCAACTTTTCAAAGGATATATGGTAGAACCAATGTACCTCTTCCTCTTCCCACAAGGATTACCATATCCTTAGGTAACTTTGTAAAGAATAATCTTTTAATTATCTTTATTTTGACCTTTGCAATCATCATTGGAGTGAAACAAAGTTTAAAAAATAAAAAAATAAAAAGATGGTGGGATGAATTTAAACTCAATATACCCAAAATAGGTGATCTCTGGAGAAAAGTATTATTAAACAGATTTTCCAGTACTTTTTATGTGCTTATAACAGGAGGAATATTAATAACTCAATCCTTAGAAATCCTTGAAGATGTAATGGGGAACCTATATTTTTCAGAAAATCTGAGGAAAATTCTTTCTGGAGTTTTGGAGGGTAGAAATCTATCTGAACTTATCGATGAAAATGTATTCACTCCTCTTCTCAAACAGATGATAGCAGTAGGAGAGAGAAGTGGTAGATTAGACTCTATGCTGGAAGAATATAGTAGGTTCTCTCAAAGGGAAATAGAGATTGGAACAAAGAGAATAACATCCCTTATAGAGCCAGCCTTAACTTTATTCTTAGGGGTTGTGGTTTTCTTTATAGTTATTTCAATGTATCTTCCTATGTTTAATATGGTTAGACTTTTCAGAAGATAGTAATACTTGCTAAGTAAGTATTTTGTGATATAATTTTATAAAGAAAAATAATTTTAAATTTAAGAAAGGAGGTGAATTAAGTGAAGGGAAATAAAGGTTTTTCATTATTGGAACTATTAGTGGTAGTAGCTATTCTCGGAATCCTGGTAGCTATTGCATTACCAAGATATTTTGATGCAGTAGCAGACGCAAAGAGAAATGCACAAAAAACTAATATTGCCATAATAAGAACAAGCTTAGAAGTATATAGGAATAAGAATAATAGTTATCCTACAGACACCACAACATTTGTTAATTTCCTAAAAGATCCAAATTATTTCTCTGAAACTCCAGTATGTCCATATAATAATACAACTTATACTTCTCAAGGTTCTGCTCCAAGCCCATGGGATGAAACTAATGCACATATTCTTGTATATCAAGGTTCAGCTAAATCCTACACATTATCATATACTGCTCCATAATTTAACGAGTAATATTTTTCGCCCCGAAGCTTGCCTTCGGGGCTTTTTATTAATTGATGAATAAAATTATAGATATTCTTAAAAAAATTGAGAGACCATTATTATATACTTTCTTATAAGTGTTCTATTAATCCTTTTATATATGCTTTTTAATATATTTGTGTGGCTTAGAGTTCAGGCTTATATCATTTCCCATGAGATTATTATAAATGCAAATTATGCTCTACAGCTTTCAGTTCTAAAAAATGAAAAAATAGTCTATAATTTTTACTTTTCTCCTAAGACAAACTCTATTCAATTTTATTGGATGTATGGAGAAAAAACTAAAAAAACTTATCTCTCTCCTCACCTTATACCATCAGGAATAAAAGCAGATAGTCCAACAGGGACTTATACTTTTTATTTTGAAAATGGCAATATTTATCCAGAAGGAGAAATATCTCTTTCCACCTTTCTTTCAAAAAGAGTTATAAGATTTTTTAAAAATGGAAAGGTAAGTTTTTAATATTTCTTGTAAAAACTTTTAAATATTTGATAAAATAAAGATATGAAAAAGGGGTTCTCATTCTTAGAGGTTATAGTTGTAATATCTATTTTGGGGATCCTTTTATGGGTTGCCTATACATCCGTATTAAGTAAACCAGACTCTAAAATATTATTACAAAATACTATAAATCAATTTACTCAGGATATAAGATATATAAGACAAAGGGCAATAATAAATAAGACTGTTTGGACATTAACAATCTCTCCTTCAGCATACACTTCCTATACCTTTCTTGATGATAAAGGAAATATAGTAACAAGATCATTTAATAAGATTTCAGTAAATACAACTGCTACTTTATTTTCCTTTGATAGAGACGGCTATTTAACTGCTGATGATACAGAAACATATGCTATTTTAACATTAACGATTGATAATTATACTTCTACTATAAAGATAAACTCCTTAGGTTTTATTGAGGTACAAGGTCCATGAAAAAGGGATTCACCTTCTTAGAAGTTTTAATATCAATACTTCTTATAGGTATATTTATGGCATCCTTTGGAGTTGGGTTATATCATATTTTAAATGAGGATGATCTGGAAAAGATTGAAAGTACATGTTTGGAATTATCTGAAAGAGTAATGGAAGATTATAAAAGAACTATTTTAGCAAATTGGACAGCTTCTTTTCTGTTTCTGGAAATTTTGCAAGTATTGGGTATACAAGCTATATTTATACAATGGTTATTACCGATATTACAAATTCACTAAGACAATTTACTATCACAGTTTGGAATGATATAAATAATAACAATATATTAGACGATTTTGAGGGTAAGTCAATTCTTNTTAGTTTAATTTCAAGGAGAAGATAATATGAAGAAGGGCTTAACCATAATTGAGGTAATCATAGGGGTTTTAATATTAGGAATGATCGCTCTTCTTCTTGCTAATATTCTTATAGGGACCATAGATCTTTTTGCCAGAAAACAAGAGTCTCAAGAAATATTTTCAAATGCTCAAATAATTCTTGATAGATTAACAAGAGAAATAAGGCAAGGCTCTCAAGTATTAGATATAAGTTCTGCNACTGATACTNTTGGTAGACTCACNNTTCAGCTTTGTACGGGGGATACAAGAAGTTTCTCCTACACATTATATAATGGTAAATATTATTTTACAGTTGATGGAGATATTCAGGCAGGTCCTATAAAAGAATTAAGATTTATTGGTTATGATTTTAACGGTACCTATACCACATTAACATCTACTATAAGGACATTGTCTATTACTCTTGTCATGGATAACAATGAAAAATATGTGACTTTAGTATCTTTAAGAGCACAGGTTCAAAGTCAAGTTTCAGGTGTATATATTACTGAGATTATGTATTATCCTGCACCAAGAGATAAAAGTGGAAATATTCAGGATGAGC
>JGI24721J44947_10009195_pt1 | contig 12761 bp, 10 predicted proteins | sample YelNatPaOPGAMG01_FD_44947 | JGI IMG/M metagenome (IMG submission 44947)
CCAGGGGATACCAGAAAAGGAGTCTTTTCCCAATAAAATGTGGCGGCCCCGCCCGCGTGGGGCGGGGCCTTCCGGCTTCGCCACCAGTCCGTGCCCCAAGCACGCCGGGCCTCGAGATCTCCCAAGCGAGCCCCGGGATCGGCAACCCGGCTCAGCCCTATTCTCAGGGGTTGAAGGTATAACCGGAGAGGGTGTCACCCGCGGGCAGCGAACCTCCGTACAAGCTGTAGATGGGGCGCTCGGCGATGAGCGGGAGGTCGCTCATGACCTCCACGGAGACGTCGTGCCCCGGCCCCACGATGTCGTTGACTTTCACCGTCACCCGGGTTCCCGGCGGCACGTTGACGGTGCGCAGGAGCTGCGAGGAATCCTCGAGCATGAAGCGCAGGGAAGCCCGCGCCTCATCCTTTCCCGGGTTCATGAGGCAGAGGTACTCCTCGAAGCCGGCCCGGGTGCAACCCTCGGCGAAGTACCAGGAGGATCCGGCCTTGTTCACCCCCATGGCGTTGGAGCCCTCGTCTATGGATGAGGCGTAGAGGAAGTACATGGGCCTCTCCACCACCACGGGCAGGTCGGACCGCACGCAGGTGGAGACGTCGTGCTGCCGGGCCACGTCGTTGTTCACGTTGACCGTGAAACGGGAACGCGGCCTCAGGCGGTATTCCCTCTCTATGCGGCCCCCGTCCTCCATCACGTAGGTTACCTTGGCCTTGGCCTCCTGGTCGTTGGGGTTCATGATGCATATCCACTGGTTGAAACCCGTGCGGGTGCAGCCCTCGGCGAAGTACCACTCCGTTTCCGGGCGTCCGGCGCCCATGACGTTGTGCCCGCCGTCCCACATCCCCTGGTAGAGGAAATACACCGGGCGCTCGGCCACCACGGGCACGTTGGAGGTGACCCGCATGGACACGTCGTGCCCCTCCCCCGTCTCCTTGTCCACCATCACTGTGCCCCGGCTCCAGGGGGGGACCCGGTACACGCGGCCCAGGTAGGCTCCGTTCTCCAGCATGTACTCCACCTGGACCGTGGCCTCCTGCTCCCCCGGGTTCTGGAGGCACAGCCAGGTGTCGAAGCCGGGGCGGGTGCAGCCCTCGGCGAAGTACCACTCCCGGCGCGGGAAGTGGGCACCCTGGGCGGTGTGGCCGCCCCGCAGGAGCAGGCCGCCCTGTCCCGGGTAGGAGAAATACATGGGCCTCTCGGAGACGATGGGCCGGTTGGAGGTCACCTGGATGGACACGTCCTTTCCCGTCCCCACCACCCCGTTCACGTAGATGGTGTACCGGGAATGGGCGGCCACCAGGTAGGTCTGGGCCGGGGCCGCGCCCTGTCCCTCGCCCAGCTGGTAATTGACGCTCACCACCGCCGGATCGTCCCCCGGGTTCTGCAGGCACAGCCAGGTGTCGAAGCCGGGGCGGGTGCAGCCCTCGGCGAAATGGTTGGTCTGGCTTATGTTGTTGCCCACGAAGACGGTGACCTCGCTGGCGGCTTCCTGGCGGGAGCGGTTCCCGGCGGCGTCCCAGGCCTCCACCCTTAGTGTGTGGTATCCGTTGGTGACCGTGGAGGTGTCCCAGGAAACCGCCCAGGGGGGCTGGGTGCGCTCGCCGATCTTCTTACCATCCGCGAAGAAGGCCGCCCCAGATACCATGAGGTTGTCGGCCACCTCGGCCTTCACCGGCACGATGCCCCGCACCCAATCCTGCCCCCGCGGCTCGGCGATGCTCGCCGTGGGTGGGGTTACGTCGCGGTAGAAGTCCACGGGCTGGGGCCGGAAGGTGCGCCCGGCCCGGTCCCTGATCTCCACCTGCAGGGTGTGGCGGCCCTCGGAAAACCCGCTGAGATCCAGGGTGGTGCGGTTCTCGGCCACCGTCTTAACCGGCTCCCCGTCCACCAGCCAGGTGAGCGAGGCCACCCCGGACACGGCGTCCTCGCAAGAGGCCTCCACTTCCATTAGGTCCCGGAAATAGGCGCCGCCGGCGGGAACGGTTATGGAGCCCGCGGGATCGGTATAGTCCGCGCGGTAGGCGTATTCCATGACCGGCGAGGTATTGCCCGCCCGGTCCTCCACGTAGTAGCGGATGACGTGCTCCCCCTCGGGGAGGTCGAAGGGCTCGGAGTAGACCGTCCAGGAGGGCGCGTCATCGAGCCGGTAATATGCGCGACGTATACCGGACAGGTTATCGGAGCCGCTGACCGCGGGGCCGGTAGCCGGTGGATCCCGGTACCAGCCGTTATCGCCATCGGGCGGGGAGATGGAAAGCTTGGCCACGGGAGGAGTACGGTCCACGCATACGTTCCCATATATGTTCTCCGAGGTGCGCATGGCGGTGTCGGTGACCACCACCTTGAGGTCGTACCGGCCCTCGGGGAAGCTCCCCCCGGGGAAGGACATCTCCCAGGGGGCGTCCGCGTCCCTCTTTCCTCCCGGCCACTCCTTCCAGTCGTCGCTCCCCGCCGCGCGGTAAAAGAAGTCGGCGTAAAGGATGCCCCGGTCGTAGCGCTCCGACTGCGGGGCCAGCAGCCAGTTGGCGCTGCGGTCGAAGTCGTCGTAGGCCTTCGCCGAGACGGTGAAATCGGAGTTGTGATAGGCCCCGGGGTTCTCGATGGACACGGTGGGGTCCGCGTCGTCCTCGCGCTTGGTAAGGATCACCGCCCGGGAGCCCGTGCCCGCCGCCGCGGCGTAGAAGCGCTCCCCGTCGGAGCAGCAATCGATACTTCCGGGGTGGTCGTAGGGCATGTTGAGGTAGAAGAGGTCGTCGATATGGTTCCAAGCGCTTTCCTCACCGGTATGGGTGTTTATCCTACCTGCTCCTTCATCGCCAAGAGTGCCACCGGACTGTCGAAAAACCATTAAAATATTGTTGCCATTAGTACATAACTGAGGGTAGGCATTAAACGCCCCAAAATAATCAACGTCTATACCTTTCTCCCAAACACCATTGTAAAAACGGGAATAGCGAACCCGGTGGTTTCCGCTCTCCAGGTGCCGCCCGTCGGCGGCCACCATCACCCGCCGGTCGCTCCCGTCCCTCCACACCCCCACCTCCGGCCAGGAGAGGTCCACTCCCCCGGCGGAGGGGATCGCCTCGTAGTGGCGCCAGCCCAAGCCGGCGTCCTCGGTGAGCCCCTGCCANACCGGGTTGGGAGGNCCGGACTGGCGCACGTAGTACACGCTGGCGTTGAGCTCCCCGGAGCTCTCCAGGCAGGGCTGGGTGGCGGGGACGCCGTCCCCGGGGTCGGAGGCGCAGGAGACGTTCAGGGGCGCCAACTCCAGGTTGAAACGCCGGTAGAAGACCTCGTTGCGCCCCGTGTAGTCGGACACGTAGGCGGCGTGGAGGACGTTCCCCGCCAGGGCCAGGTGGGCCTCGTAGTTGTTCCAACCCGGGTTGGAGTCCATCCAGGTGCGCCAGGTGGTGCCCCCATCGGCGGACAGGGCCACCACCAGGGCCCAGCGGCTTCCTACCAGTTCCTTCCAGGAGACGGCCAGGCGACCCTCGCGGGCCTCCAGGTAGGGGTCACAGGCCGGGCGGGAGGGGTCCAGGTCCATCTTCCTCANCNCTTCCCACTTCAGGGTGGAGCGGTCCGCGGCGCGGTAGAGCCAGACGTCCGCCCCGTCATCCGCGGCCAGGTAGAGTTGGCCTCCCCCGTAGGCCATCTGCACGTGGCGGGGGCGGGGGAGGTCGATGGCCGCCTCCGCCGACCATCCCCGGTAACCGTCCCCGGGGCCCGGGTAGGAGAGCGCCGCCTCCGGGCCCGGGCGTAGGAGGGGGAGGAGGGCCAGNCAGGCGAGGACCGGCAGGACCAGGAGGGCTTTCCACGCGTTTACCTTCATTCCCGGCACCCCCCGCCGCGGTTCAGGGCACGAAGGGGGCTTCCGCCTCCGTGTAGCCCAGGGACTGGCTGCCCCCGGTGATGCCCCCGGNGTAGGAGAAATACATGGCCCTCTCGCAGATGATGGTGGCCTCGTTATCCCAGCTCCCCACCACCACGGAGACGTCCCCCTCGTAGTTGTAGCGGCTCTTGAGGATATCCTTGACGTTCACCGATGCCCTTTGACCAGGCTCTAGTTGAACTCTATGAAAACCTATCTTGCCATTCGGCCCGTAGAATTCCATGGTCACGAAGGCCACCTTGCCCGTGCCGCCCATGTCCGCAGGAGGGTTGAAGATGAGGATGTATTCCTCGAAACCGGGACCGGTGTAACCCTCGGGGAAGTACCAGGTCCGGGAGCCCACCCCCTGGCTGCCGTAGGCCCGCGCCCGTTCCCCGCGCACCACGCCGGCCAGGTAGAAAATGCCCAGGGAGCTGCCCGCCAACAGGAGGCAGGCCAGCGCTCCGGCCAGGATCACCTTCCGGGGTTCGACGACCACCACCTTCACCTTGAGACCTCCTTCCTCGTGGAAACGGCCCGCCGGAAAACCTCCGGCGGAGGCGCCTCCGCTCGTCATCCGTCGATGTCCTCCATTTCTCCGGAAACCCGTTGAGGGATCCCGGCCTCATCCGCCATGCCGCGCAGGAACCCACCCGGCCGCGGGAAGAGAGCAGGCCGAGCACCCCGCGGGCCCTCTCCCCACGCCCATCCCCCAACCCACGAACCCGGGCGCGGCCCGCTCGGGAACCCGGCGACGCGGGATGGCCTACGGCGGCTTTTCACGCCAGCGTAAGGCATCAGGAAAAAGCGCCTCGTAGCCTGTTCCGCCCGGCAGACGTGCCTCCAGGCCCCGGCCGCGGCCGGAACGAAGCGCTCCATCCCGTGGAACACCTGCCCTCCCACGAAGCCTCCCTAAGCTCAGTACAAGGTCACGTAGTGGGTCACGCTGTCCGTGTTCCCCCCGTCGTCGGTGACCGTCAAGGTCACCGCCATGCGCGCCGGTATGAGGTTGCTCTCGAAGACCTGGTAAAAGGCTTTTGCCCCGCCGCCGCAACTCCACTGGTAAGAGACGATATGCCCGTCGGGATCGTAACTTTCCGAGGCGTCGAGGTACACACGCAGTGGGGACTGCCCCTCCGAAGGGGTCACGGTGAAGCGGGCCACCGGTCTTTGGGGACTCACACTGCCCTCTGCCCCGGCTGCCTCGTTGCCCGCCGGTGGCGCTGTATCCCGCGATCGGGGTGCCACACCCTGTTCCACGAGCGGCGGCGTTGTTTCCACGCTTGCCGCCATGCTGCCGATGCCCGTGCCCCCGGCCCCTTCCAGGACCCCCTCTTTCGGCGAAGGGCCCTTACCGGCTTCCCCCAGTTCGGCGAGAAACTCCCCGCCCCCGGCCTCGGAGGCCCCCCAACCCAGGGCGGAACTTGCCCTCCTTCCCTCCCGGGTGGCCACGAGATAAAGAGGTATGGAGATCAACAGCCCGATGCACGCCGCCATCATCGCTACCCGGAACGGCCGCGCCCTTCCGCGTCCCCGGGAGCGGGAAATCCGCGTGGGCCTTCCAAGCCCTGGAAGCCCGTGGCCTCCCGCTACCCCTTCCACCGAGCTTGCCGAGGCACGGGGCCGGAACCCCCCTTCGCCGCCGTCAAGGCGGCCTCCCCCCACCGCGGCCTCCGGTTCCATGCCCGCGACAGACGACCCGGCATNCGGTCTCTCCCCNGGTAAACTCCCCGGGGAGGCCCCGTGGGCTTCGAAATCGGTACCCGACGCGTGCCCCTCGGCCGCGCTTTCCGCTTCCTTCCCGAACCCTCCAACCGAAACCGCCGAACCCGCTCCAGGGGAGCAGAGAGACTCTCTTCCATTTTCTTCCTCTAACTCCAAATCCCCGCCCGGGGGCCTGCCCCTGCGCTTCCTCAGCACCGACTTCAAGCGTCCCTCGTTTCTCCTCCCGCCGGCGCACTCCCCGAGGAGCGCTCTTTCCAGGTCTCGCCGTAGGGAGGCCATGGTCCCCATCACCTCCCCTCCGGAGCCCTCCTCCTCGCATGCCGCATCCCTGCAGGCCCGCGCCAGTTCCCGCACCGACGACCCAAGGGGAGAGACATCCCCGTCCACCGCCGAAGCGAGCAGTCTCTCGGCCAGTTTCCCGAGTGCGTAGAGATCCGCTTCCGGCCCTGGCATCCCGCCATCCATCAGTGCGGGATGCAAGTAGGAGAAATCGGGGGCGCTCACCAGCTCCAGGAAGGGATGGAAGAATTCGGCACGCAGGGCGGGGTCCTTCAGGGTCACCGACCGCCGGGGGAGGTAGAAGAGGTTGCGGGGCTCGAGGAAGAGGTGGAGGAAACCAGCCCGGTGCAAACCTTCCAGCGCCGAGAGCGTTCCCTTGAGGATATGAACGACCTCCTCGCAGGCCAGGGAAGGCATCATGCGCAGGTAGTTTTCCAGGGAGGGCTCCCCGAGTTCCGGGAAGGCCAGGTAATACCCCTCCTCCTCCTCGAGGAGGCCGCCTTCCAGGGGGAGCAGGATCCCGCGCACACCGCTTTCCGCTAGCAGGTTGGCGGCCTTCAGGTATTCCAGCCCCAGGATGCCCAGCCGGTCGCTCACCTTGACCACCAGCCGGCGTCCGTCGAGGGAATCCTCCACGATATGGGTGAAGGCCAGGCCGTTGCTCCCCCTGGTCTTGAGGAGGGTGAACCTCTCGGCTATTATCTCTCCGCCCATGTGCCCCGATTCCTGGAGTCTACCGTCTCTCCATCCCCAAAGGCGCAAGCGAACCAATATTAACCGAGGGTTGGATTATTGTCAAGATATATATTATATACAACTTATAAATATCGAGGGGAAGGACGTGCGGTTTTCATATTATACAACAAGATTTTCCACCCGTGGTTACACATCCGCCGGAGCCTGGCGGTCTTCCCCGCCTCTCGAGCCAGGGGGCTGGGAAGGCCGCCGGATGGCAAGAGCCACCCATTTCCAGAGGCCATACTCAAGGGGAGCACGACGGCAAGCGAACGCGAGGGTGAAAGACATATCCCTCCGCCGGTTTTCCCGGCCGGAGCCGATCCGGGACCGCGCCACGGTCCGCATTCTCCGGAGAAGGAACGAACCCAGAAATACGTATGGCGAAATCCTTCCCCGCCGGCGGCGAGCGTGGGGGCGGGAAGTTTCCCGGGGTGGCGCGGCGAACCACGCCCGCCCCGTGGGCCCCAGCCCAGGAGGCGGTGAGACGGAAAGCGAAACCCACGCCCGGGTGGAGTTCATTTATCGAAAAGCACGGTCAAGAACACATCAACAGCGAAACCCACGCCCGGGTGGAGTTCATGCCCTGATTGGCCACCGTTGGCCTCTATGATCTCTCTGGCCGTGCAAAGTCCCACCCCCATTAACCAGGGTCTTGCCGCGCATGGGCGTGACGTGCAGTCGGTGTGGCCGTTCATCCCCTTGACCGTGATCATGCGATGCATGGCATCCTCCGCCCGGTAGAAACAACCGATGACAATACCCCGCTGGCCTTCCGGAACCCAACCAACGCTCGAGGAGGGATACGAGGACCGTCCCCCCATCACCCGGATGCCGCCTTCTCCCGGCAACATGTGGAGCATGGAAGACATTTCCATCCCCGAAAAGCAGCAGGTCGCCAAAGCGACGCTTAAGCGGGCCACCTTCTTTTGCCGCTTTGCAAATCCACGCCGCAGAACCGGGAAACTGGAGGCTGATTCCGCCCGGGCGGAACCGTCGGCGGGTGTAAGGACAATGGGCCCACGGGCACGATTCAGCGTGGACACGTGGTCGTCTCAGTGGAGACGCGAGGTTATAGGGGGAAGGGTTCGAAGCGGTCGGCTGTGGCCTTGCACACCGGGCACTCGCGGGGAGGCTTCTCCCGGGCCGCCAGGTAGCCGCAGACCCGGCAGCGCCAGACGGGAAGCCGCCCTCCCGCGGCCGGCTCGCTTGCCGCTTCCCGCCTGCGCTCCAGCTCCTCGGGATCCGGCCTCCTCTCGGGTATCTGTCCCTCTATCTCGCGCTTGCCTTCCAGGACCTCCTGGGTCACGTAGAGCGCTCAGTAGCACTGGCCGTACTCGTCAAGGTCCGCGTCCCGGTAGTCGCAGGGACAGATGATGTCCAGGTCCTTCTCCCGTTCCCCCTCGCCCAGGCGGCAGGGGCAGAGCATGTACCCGTAGCGCTCCCGGTTGCGGTAGAGGCCGTCCACCAGCATGAGGGTGAAGTCCCGGTCCGGGTTCAGGTGGTAACCGGCCGCCTCCGCCTCCTCGTGGAGCCTGCGGTAAAGCTCCAGCACCTCCGGCGGGTAATCCCCGCTCAAAGCAGCACCTCCCGGTAGCGGTCCTCGCTGAACCCGGCGATGACCTCCTCCCCGTCCACCACCAGGGTGGGGAAGGTGCGCCGGGGGTTGCGCTTCTTGACCTCCTCGAAGACCTCCTTCTGGGCCTCCCCCTCCAGGAGGTCCACGTACACGTAGCGGTAGGCCAGCTTGTTCTCTTCCAGGAAATTCCTGGCCTTTCGGCACCACCCGCAGGTGGACAGGGCGAAGAGCAGAAGGTCGTGCTCCTTCCTCTCGCCGTCCACCGCCTTCAGGTACTGGTCCATGATCCACACTCCTTTCCCGGCCCGTTCAAGGCTAATTCTTCCCCTCGAGCGGCGCGCTAAACATCCTGTACACATCTCAACGCTATTATCTTCCGGCCGGATGGGGGGAGGCCATGACCGAGGTCACCGGGGGGCGGAGCAGGCGCGGCCGGGGTTGACGAGGCAGGGTGGAGCCCATCCCGAGTCGCTCGCCCACCGCCGGCCTTCCTGGTGGATGGCGGGGGGCCTGGTGGATGGGGGGAGGCCATGACCGAGGTCACCGGGGGGCTTTCCAGCTGTGGGCGGTCGAGGAGTCCCGTCGCCAGCCCCCCAAAACCGGGGTAGGCAAAGGATGTCCATGTATATGACCGGTGGGTCAGAAACCCAACCCCTTGCACCAGCCTGGAATCCCTTTTTGTCAAGGCAGTCTCGACCGCTTTAGTCCGGCGATTTCACAAACCCCCGGCGCGTGATATAATGAAACGCGACACCGTATCGGGTCTTGAGCTGAAGAATGAGGAGGGAGGGCGATGAGTGCGCTTGTCCGGAGACTGGGCCAGCTTCTGGGTAAGATGGCCAACAACCAGGACCTCCTCTCGGGGATCATGTCCGGCATCGATCCCCGGGTGGTGGCCAGGTCAGTGAACGAGAACAGCGGGCTGCTGGGAGAGGTCATGGCCCACCTCGAACCGCAGGCCTTGGCCGGGATCATCAACCGTAACCCCGACTTCCTGTCCAAGCTGGTGAAGAGCCTGGACGCCAAGGCGCTGGCCGCGGCGATTAACAAGAACCAGGGCTTCCTGGTCCAGCTCATCGAGAACATGAACCCCAACCTCTTCCCGCGGGCGGCCAACGCGCTGTTGAACCGCATTCGCAAGGCCGCCTACCGGCCCGGGCTTTCCCCGGTGGGAGAGCTCCAGGAGAGCGCCTGAGGTCGGGGGGCAAGGTCGGCCGCTTTTAGGCCCCACCCGCCGGGCCGCGACAAAAGGGCTTGCGGGATCCGGAAGCGGCGGGAAATCGGCGTCGGGGAGCCCGCGGGTCCATACGAAGAGGCGTCCGGGAATCCCCATGGGGTTACCGGGAGGGGGAAAGGAAGAGCCACTTCTGCCCCTCCCCCTATTGGATGTCAAGGCGTGCCGCGGAAAGCGCTCCGGGTGGGCNGCCTGCAATTCTCTTCCATTTTCAGGAAACCAGGTTTGGAAGCCAAAGGCAGGCTCTTTACCTTGCCCCGCCCGAGTCCCGCACGGGGTCTATTCCGGTCGGTGGCCCATGGCCGAAAGGGTCGACGCCCTTCCCAACCCAGAGGGCCGAGAAAGCCTCTTATTGTATGATTAGGGCTGAAAGGGAAGGAGGCGCCATGGGTTCAGAGATACTAGAGAAGTTCCGGCCCCTCTTCCAGCCCCGGAGCATCGCCGTCATAGGGGCCACCGACAACCCCTTCAAGCTGGGCTACCACGCCCTGGCCGCGGTGACCTCCACGGGGTACCAGGGAGAGGTGTACCCGGTGAACCCCAACGCCGGTGAGACCATACAGGGAAGGCGCGCCTACCGTTCCATCGCCGAGCTCCCCCACGGGGTGGACCTCTTCGTCTACGCCGTCCCCGAGACCCAGGTGCTGCCCACGGTGCGCGAGGCCGTGGAGAGGGGAGGCCGNGCGGGGGTCATCTTCGCCGGGGGCTTCCGGGAGAGCGGCGAGGAGGGGCGGAGGCTCCAGGAGGAGCTGGTGCGCATCGCCGACTCCGGGGGGATGAAGCTCATCGGCCCCAATTGCATCGGGGTGCTCAACACGCGGGCCGGGGTCAACGCCACCTTCGCCAGCCCCCTGGCCTGGTTCCCCTCCGGGAACGTCTCCGTGGTCAGCCAGAGCGGGGGGATGGGCAACTGCATCCTCAACGAGCTCATGGACGAGCGGGTGGGCATCGCCAAGTTCGTGAGCATCGGCAACCGGGCCAACGTGGAGTTCGCGGACATGGTGGAGTACCTGGCCGAGGACCCGGACACCGAGGTGATCTGCCTTTTCATCGAGGGGCTGGACCGGGGGGACGACTTCCTGGACCGGGCGCGGGAGGCGGCGCGTAAAAAGCCGGTCATCGTCTACAACCGCGGCTTCACGGAGAGTTCCTCCCGCACGGCCCTCTCTCACACGGGATCCGTGGCCAGCTCGGAGGCGGTGTACCGGGGGGCCTTCGCCCAGGCCGGGCTTCTCCAGGTGGAATCGGCCAGCCAGATGGCCTGCCTGGCCAAGGCCTTCTCCATGGGCGGGGTCCCGCGCGGCAACGGGGTCTTCATGGCCACCCACACCGCCGGGCCGGCCATCGCCATAAGCGACATCTGCGAGAGGGGCGGGGTGCGCTTCCCTCCCCTCCGGCCGGATATAGCCGAGGCCCTCCGGGAGTTCATCCCCCGCCACGCCGTGGCCGCCAACCCCCTGGACCTCTTCGCCTTCGCCTGGACGGACAACGCCCTCTACCTGCGGGCCGCCGACCTGGCCCTGGCCCAGGAGGACATCCACTGCGCGGTGGCCGTCTTCGTCACCGGGGCGGGCTCCGGCCCCGTCTTCCCGGCGCGGGAATACGCGGAGATCGGCCGCAGGCACGGGAAGCCGGTCTTCCTGTGCCTGGTGGCCCCGGCCATTCTCTCCCAGGAACTGGAAGAGGCCCAGAAGGAGGGGGTGATCGCCTACAACACCCCGGAGAAGATGGGCGAGGTCCTGGTCCACCTGAACCGGTACCTGCTCCGGGGAGCGCCCGCCCTCTGACGGGCGGACCCCCAAAGGCCCACGGGCGGGCTTGTTCACCGGCATAATCCCGTCCCGTGCGGGAAAACGCTGGTCGCGGCTTCCCCCGAAGCCCCGCGGGCGGGTTTCCCCTCTCCGGGTTGCGCTCCACCCAAGCCGCACGGCGCGGCCCTCCCCCGTCTTGGCCGGCGAAGGGTTTAACCGCCGGCGGTGCTGGGGTATATAGAAAGGCGAGTAGGACTGCGCTTCCAGGCATTGCCAGGCGCGGGAAGCGGGTCTCGTCAAGCGTGAGGCCCGAATCCAGGCTTGCAACCCCACTCCAGGCCAGGTAGTCGCAAACCCGCCCCGCTTCGGCGTAAGAGGTGTTTCCGGAACTGGGAAAGGCGGTGCGCTATGAGAGAAATCCGCTTGAGACGCTGGGTTTTCGCCGTGCTCCTTCTTCTGGCCCTTCTTTCCCCTTCCTGCGGCCGAAAAACGGAGGGCGTCACGGCGGGAGGCGAGGAAAGAGGAGGGGAAGCCGCGGGCGAGGAGGAGTCCAAGGGCCTCATCGCCTTCGTCAAGGACTGGGACATATGGGTCATGGACGCGGATGGGGGAAACGCGCGCAACCTCACCTCCACCCCAAGAAAGGAGTACAACCCCGCCATCTCGCCGGACGGCGGGCGCATCGCCTTCACCGCCGAGGACGAGCACCGGAACGTGTACCTCGTGGGGGTGGACGGGAGCGGGCTGGCCAGGCTCACCAGGGGGACGCCCGGTGACGACTTCGCCCCCGCTTGGTCCCCGGACGGGAAAAGCATCGCTTTCCTTTCCACGCGGGACCATGCCGGGGAGGCCTTTCCCTACGCCGAGGTCTACCTTATGGACCCCGAGGGCAACGACCAGCGCAGGATATCGCGGGGCGACTCTCCGCTGGAGAACCCGCTCGCCCTGTGGTGGCTCCCCGGGGGTAGGGAGATCGCCGTGTGGGAGACGGGGACCGGGGGCGGCACCGGCGTCAGCCTGGTGAACGTGGCCAGCGGTTCGGTGAACCGGGCGGAGAGGCTTTTAAGCCTCATGGAGGCCAAGGGGTACCTGGGCCCCTGCATCAACTGCTACGTGGTGAACCCCGCGCGGACAAACCTGGTGGCCTGCTCCCTTTACGACATCGCCACCCCGCCGGAGGACAGGACCAAGGACGGCCTTTTCCTGGCCGACCTGGAAGCGGGCACCCTGACCAGGATCGCCCGGACCCAGGTCCCCACCACCTGCGGTTGGTCCGCGGACGGCTCCTCCCTGTATTTCACCGACCAGGCGGGCGGTGACAGGTACGGGTTTTTCCGCGCCAGCCCCCAGGGGGAAAACCTTGGAAGGCTTGAATCCCTACCGGAAGTGCCCTGGCAGGAGGAGCTGGGTTACATGGGTCCCTACGTCGATTTCCTGCTTCCCCGCTGAAGTTCAGCCCCTGGTCGGAGAGCCGTGAGGTCAACCCCTCTCTTCTGCAGGTGGCGGAAGGCCCGGGCCGGCAGTTAAAATCCTTGCCGGTGAGAGCATGGCCAAGTTGGGGTTCGGCAGGCGGGACATCCGCCGGCTGGA
>JGI24721J44947_10009199_pt1 | contig 12758 bp, 12 predicted proteins | sample YelNatPaOPGAMG01_FD_44947 | JGI IMG/M metagenome (IMG submission 44947)
TCGCCTGAGCCGGCAGTCTGGACGCTTCCTGTCGTAGCCTTCCAAACGCGGGCAAGGAACTGCACGATAGCTGCCGGCGCAACTCGGGTTAGCTGGACGTCCAAGCGAATCTCGAGGTTCTGAGCGGTGCGTGCAGTCCCTCGGCCTATCCCCACAACCAACGGGGGCGGTTGTGACTCCTGCATGTAAGCCCCGGCAAAACGTCGTACAGCAAGCGCGCTGGAGAGGACGACAGCGTCAAACTGCGCCAGAGGCGGGAGAGAAAGCTGAGCGTTGGCACGAGAGCTAAATACGGCCAGGGCATGACAGCGATATCCGTGTCGCACGAGGCTACGGACCATGGTGGAGGTACCGCCTTTTTCGCCAATCACGACGACTGAGGTGCCGGCTTGGGCAGGGAAAGCAGTAGCAAAAGGAACCGTTGAGCGCCCGATGAAGTCTACGCGTAATCCCAGGCGCGCCAGGGAGTCGGCGCACTGCTGGTCTACAGCGGCTAGCCGGGCAGTGCCTAGAGCGCGGACATCACACCCCAAGCTATGCACCTGAGCCAGGAGACCACGAACTGCCCACGCGGAGGTAAAAACGAGCCAATCCGCCCCATGGAGGAACAAGCACAAGTCTCGCCGAGCCGGCAGCGCTCGATAGTGCAGATACGGAACCTCAACCACTTCCGCGCCTGACTCTTTGACAGCATGCGCCACATGGCTGGAGTGTCGGCCAGCGCGTACGATCAGGACCCGCCGCCCCGCTAAGGGCTGAGACCTGTGCCACGATAGGCTCTCTGCAAGACGGACGACATCGCCCACAACAACCAGTGCTGGTGCGTGGAGACGCGCCGCGGCTGTCCGTTGCACGAGCGTGCCCAGAGTGCCCAGGACAACCCTTTGCCCGTTTGTGGTGCCACGTTCAATGACCGCCGCTGGCGTCTCCGACGGTCGGCCAGCGTCGATGAGCCGCTGACAGATCCGCGGCAGGTTCGTCAGCCCCATGACGAACACGAGTGTATCGGCGGCACCCGCGATAGTCTGCCAGTCGAGACGGGACTGCGATTTGTCGGGGTCTTCGTGTCCGGTGACGACTGCAAAGGATGAGGCGTAGCGTCGATCAGTGACCGGTATGCCAGCGTAGGCAGGAGCCGCAACGGCGGAGGTAACTCCAGGCACAACTACGTAAGGAATTCCGCTAGCCCGTAAATGTGAGGCCTCCTCGCCGCCGCGGCCAAACACGAAGGGATCACCCCCTTTTAGCCGCACCACGCACTTGCCCTGCGCTGCGTGAGCCACGAGCAGATCATTGATCTGCGCCTGAGGGAGCGCGTGTAACGCCGCCTGCTTACCAACGTAAACGAGCTCCGCTTCGGGCGGGGCCAGAGCTAGCAGTGAGTCATCCGCCAGCCGGTCATAGATCACAACATCTGCGCAAGCCAACGCGTCCGCGCCCCGCCGAGTAAGTAGCCCGGGGTCGCCAGGCCCCGCGCCGACGAGGTACACCACTCCTGGTAGGCCTACGTGCTGCACGGCAGATGCGAATCTTTGCTCTCTGGAAAGGTAGTCGTGCGCTCGTGTCAAGGTCTATCCTTCTCAGCAAGATGGATGACGGCCACCGAGAAAGTACGCCAGAGCACATCGGCCGCAACAGCAGCCTGCCGAAGACGCCTAGCACGTCTAGAGGGTCCCCTCCAGGTACGCCTTACTACATGGTGGGGCTCGATCTTCGCGGTCGCCGCTGTGTTGTCATTGGCGGCGGCCAGGTTGCTCGCCGCAAGGCCGAGAGNTTGCGCGTGGCTGGTGCTGAGGTCGTGGTGATCGCTCCGCGAGCTGTTGCCATGCCGACGGGAGTACATGTCGTGCAACGTGCAGCCAGACCCGATGATCTCGACGGAGCCGTCTTGGCAGTTTGTGCGACCGATGACGAGCGGGTCAATGCGGCGCTGGCTGANGAGGCTCAGCGACGTGGCGTGCTTGTCAACGTTGTTGATCACCCCGAGGCGGGCACTTTTGTTGTGCCCGCAGTGTTGCAGCGAGGAGCTTTGCGAATTGCCGTTTCGTCTGGCGGAGCGGGACCCGTCTTGGCTCAGAGGGTTCGCGATATGCTGGCTGCCCAAATGGGCTCTGAATATGGCGAGTTGGCCAACCTTCTGATCGAGTTGCGACGGGAATGGGAACCGCGGGCTGTTCGCGCACAGCTCCCCCCAGCTGCGCGCGGCGCAGCGTGGCGCGCAGCTCTCGATCGGCCGCTTCTGGAATTGCTCCGCCAAGGGCGGCGGGATGAAGCTCGCCAAGAGGCGCGCAATGCACTGGAACGATTCCTCAAGCACGGCGACAGTTAAGCATCGCCCTTCTGCTGCAAGCCATCGGGCGACTCGACTGTGATCCTGCAGGGACCTCGTAAGGAGGGGAGCCACCGCTCTACCTCAGACCAACTATGTCGTCAAGCAACTCCATATCGAGGTGCGCCTGAATGTGATCAGCGAGGCGATCAAGAGCCGTTTCCCCGGAAAGGGCAGTGACCCGCCTTGGCGGGAGACCTATTCGCTGGCGCAACTGGTTGAGAAAGGCCTCTCGTGTCGCGGGATGGTCGAAAATGCCGTGCACATAAGTGCCGCAGACATTCAGCCTACCCGTTGCCCTAGTGAAACGGCCGCAGGTTGCGGCAACGGCACCATCGTCGTGAGTCGATCCATCCGCATCGTGCAGGCGGGCGAGCGGTACGGCGCTTCGGCCAAGTCGAGTGCGACCCATGTGAATCTCGTAGCCGCGAACTGGGGTGCCCGGTGGGCCGAGGGGGCCAGCAGAGCCCATACCAAGACCAGGACAGTTACTGCTGGCGCCAGATAAGAGGTGACCTTCAACCTGCACTGTCCGCTTCTCGCTAAAGAAGGTCGTCTCTGTGTCGAGCAGGGCGAGCCCGTTTACGACGTCCGCATCTGTCTCTATGTGGGCCGGATCGTAAATGCGACGACCAAGCATCTGATAGCCGCCGCAGATGCCGACAACCGGCGTGCCGGACGATGCCTGCGCGAGCAATTCAGCAGCCAACCCGGTCTCGCGTAACCAGCGCAGGTCGGCGACCGTACTCTTCGTACCTGGTAGGATGATCGCAGCGACGCCTCTGAATTCTGCGCATTCGTCACGTAGCGCACGTTCACGTCGGCCTCGTCGGCGAGCGTGTCGAAATCGGTATAGTTGCTCATGTACGGGAAACGTACGACAGCGACCTGAACTGGAGCGCTGGCCTTATCTTCGCTCTGGCGGCTTTCGACCCCGAGGGAGTCCTCCTCTTCTGCATGCCAGTCAGTGAGCATCGGCACGACGCCTAACGTAGGCACCCCAGTGCGCTTGCGCAGATACTCAATTCCTGATCGCAGAAGCGTGGCATCACCGCGAAACTTGTTGATTACGAAAGCAGCGATCAACTGGCGCTCTTCCGGTGTGAAAAGCTCCATGTGGCCCACGAGGCTGGCGAAGACACCGCCGCGGTCGATATCACCGATGAGGAGCACGGGACTGTTAGCCAGCCGCGCAACTTTCAGATTGACAATGTCGTGCTGACGCAAGTTAATCTCCGCCGCGCTACCGGCACCCTCGATAATGACCAAGTCGTGGGCAGCGCTGAGACGGCGGTAGGCGGCGACAACTTCCGGCCACACCTGCGATTGGTAGGCGTGGTACTCACTCACCGACATGTTCCCAACTGGCCGACCAAGCACGATGACCTGGCTACCAGTCTGAGAGCTTGGTTTAAGCAGGACTGGGTTCATCTCGACTTGCGGCTCGGCTCCAGCCGCATGTGCTTGGTAGGCCTGTGCACGGCCGATTTCGCCCCCGTCACGGGTCACGTAGGAATTCAGGGCCATGTTTTGCGCCTTGAAGGGCGCCACACGTAAGCCGCGGCGACTGTATATCCGGCACAGGCCAGCGACGAGAACGCTCTTGCCAACGTGTGAGCCAGTGCCAGCACACATGAGGGCGTGCGTGTGAGACACTGTCTGCGCTACGCTGGCGCCCTGGCCTTTGCTGGGGGTAGGAGTGTCCCACCGAGTCGGTTTCTCGATCACAACTCTATACCTCTCCGCGCGGCTACCTGCGGGTAAGGGTGCCTCACTGGCTTCATCTCGGTGACAAGGTCCGCCAAGGCGAGAAGTTGTTCGGGGGCACCGCGTCCGGTGGAGATGACCTCTTGTGTCACCGGCCGGGCGGAGAGCGCTGCAAGAACATCGTCCAATTCGACGAGCCCGTACCGCAAGGCGCCGTGGAGCTCATCGAGCACTACTACGTCCACATCTGGGCTACTGAGCACGGCTCGAGCGGTGGCCCATGCCTCACTCGCTGCTGTTCGATCCTCTGGTCTCACTTGATGTCGCAGTAGGCCACTGCGATGCGTAGCCGGACGCACAACGCGCGCGCCACTAGCGCGCAGGAGAGCCAGCTCAGAACTTTCCCGGCCACCTTTGACGAACTGAACGAAGCTGACTGCGAGACCAGCTCCTCGGGCACGCAGTGCGAGCCCGACAGCGGCTGTGGTCTTTCCTTTGCCGGTACCCGTGTAGACCTGCAATAATCCGTGCGGCAAGTGGAAGCGCGTGCTGACCGGTTTTTTCCTCGGTTCCCCGCCTAAGTCTGCCAGCCACTGCAACACTTCGGAGGCGTTGTGAGCGACCACAGTTTCCTCGCTAGTCGCGAGGTTTGCAGGGTAAGCAGGACGCTCAACGACAACTGCTGTGCCGGCAACGGCTCTGACTGCGCGCAGTTTTTCGCCCAGGCCTCCCGCGCTGCCGCTCTCTTTGGCCACTAACACTGTGGCCCCGAAATGCCGGAGAAGAGCCGCGTCAAGCTCAGCACTCGTTGGACCTTGTAAAGCAACGATGTCGCTCGCTTGCAGGCCGGCAGCCGCGCATGCTGCCAACGACTCAGGGGTTGGCAGGACACGCGCGATAACACGCACGCCGGCCCGGCGAGCCACCTCTACGTAAGTATTGACCGTCTTGCTACCTACAGTGAGCAAGATGGCGCCGGTGCTCGCCCGGCTGACGGCAAGGTGAGCCGCCGTAGCGGCATCTGGCGCACGAAGTACATCTGCGGGCAAGGGCTCGGCAGGCCGCTCGAAGCGCAAGTACGGGCGGGCATGCTGTCGACAAACTGCTTGCGCCGCACGAGAAATCTGTTCAGCAAATGGGTGAGTTGCATCGACAACCGCTACTGCATCCGCAACCAGTCTAGAAAGCTCTGCTGTGTTGAGTGCTCCACTGCGGACTGCTAGGCCATCTTCGGCGGCCAACTGGGCGCCATAGACAGTAACCGTGCTCAGTACAACCTCATGACCTGCTGCTTGGATGGCTTGCGCAAGTTCTCGTGCATCGCTCGTTCCCCCTAGCAAGAGGATCATGGGCGATACCCTCGCGGAGTAAGCATCCAACCACCGCGCTCAATGGTTGCGCTATTGCCAATGATGAGGATGCTCAGCATGTCGACTTCGTTCTCGTCCACCTCCGCTAAAGTAGTGAGGCGCACTCTCTGACCTTCTCGCAGAGCCTGACGCACAAGCCCAACGGGGGTAGCCGGCGGACGATACTTGCGCAGGATCTCCAGGGCTAGTTGCAGGGGGCGGTGACGCGTAGAACTGCGCGGATTGTAAAGCGCGATTACGAAGTCGCCATCGACGGCTGCCTGAAGGCGCCGCTTAATCAGTGGTAATGGCGTGAGAAGGTCGCTGAGACTCACCACAGCGAAGTCATTCATCAAGGGAGCTCCCAGGCACGCCGCAGCAGCAGTTGCAGCGGTAACGCCTGGCACAACCTCCACCGTAACTGCTGAATCAGGCGGAAGTCTCTCTAGTATGATACCGGCCATACCATACACCCCAGCGTCACCACTGCTGATGACAGCTACGCGCTGACCATTGACAGCTGCCGCAATCGCCTGCTCGGCACGCTCCGCTTCTCGCCCCATGCCCCGTACTACGGTCCGTTTCCCGGCTACTAGATCGCTCACCGACCCAAGGTAAGGCCCGTAGGCCACGACGACGTCCGCGGCCGCGATTGCGTCTGCGGCAGCCGGTGTTAGGTGTCGCCTTCCGCCCGGTCCCAAACCAACGAGCCACAAATGTCCTGGGCAAGAGCTGCTGTAGCTCCGCTCCGAGCTACTTTGTGAGCGACGAGTCGAGTCTGAACTCCGGTCAGCATCGCTGCTGGTTCGCATACTGCAGCCACTCCTGTGATCTCTTCTACAAAACCCGGAGCACGCAGCGCGTCCTGTAAGGAGCGTATACGGTCCCGGTCGATAACCTGCACTGGCACTCCCAGTGCCGCCGCAGCCCTGACGATGCCGGGCTCGTCACGCTTTAGATCAATAGTCGCCAAGGCGCGCAGCTCGTTTCGACAGCGGCCAGCTGTTTTCAGAACCTCATCGATGGCCGCGAGAACCTGCACCTCACTCACTCCACGGCGTGCACCGACGCCTACAACGAGCCGGCGGCGCGCTTCGCTGCCAGTCGTCACTACCGCCTGGCCTCGCGTCGTAGCGGCAAGTTGCTCGGCCAACTCGTTTGCGCCGCCCTCGTGGCCACTCAGTAGGCTTATGGCGTAACGACCCGCCTCGTCGAGTACAACGACGGCGGGGTCGCGATACTTGTTTGTCAGGCATGGAGCGACAGCACGTACCATAATGCCCGTAGCGACCAAACCAATGATNGCGGCATGGTTTGACCAGAGGTTCGCGATGAGCTGGTGAAGCTGCCCAGAATACACACTGGCGTCGTCCAGGTACGGCCGAGAGGTCCAAACTGTGACGCGCTCGGGTTCGGCAAACTGGGAACGTAAAGCATGTCCGAGCCGAGCTCCATCAAGGGAGACAGCGAGCAGGGCGATCGGTCCGGGCCGGGAAAACTCGATCACGCTCGGCCTACCTGGCTTACAGTACCGTCACTCATCGTCGCGACAGGTGTCTTTCGTTGGCGAAATGAGTTGGTCATCCCTTAGACCGTCGGTGCGCAAGTCAGGCGGACCGGTTTTCTGGTCGCCCAACTCTCTTGTGCTGTCTGGCGGCCGACGGTAGGAATGAGTAAACGTAGGGTCGTAAAGCATTGAGGCGTCGCCATCATTGCGGAGTGCCTCGCCCACCAAGACCATCGCTGTGCGGTCTACTGCCGCCTCTTCAGCCTGCTGGGCAATTGAGGCTAACGTTCCCCGCAGAACGACTTGTTCAGGCCATGTAACTCGCTGTACGACGGCTGCAGCAGTCTCAGGCGGATAGTGGGTGCGTAGAGCTGCGCACGTCTCCGCGAGCCTACCAGCAGAGAGGAAGATCGCCATTGTCGCTTGGTGCGCGGCTAGCGCAGCGATTTCCTGGTTCGGCGGCACCGCTGTGCGCCCAGGCTGCCGGGCAATGATGACCGTTTGCGAGACACCAGGGAGCGTCAGCTCAGCTGGTAGAGCCGCTGCAGCAGCGAGAAACGAACTCACGCCAGGCACAACCGAATATCTGATGTGCCGCGCTGCTAGAGCTCGCATCTGCTCGCCAACGGCACCGTAGAGGCTAGGGTCTCCGCTATGCAGACGGACTACCCGTTTTCCTGCTGTATCCGCAGCTGCCATGATCGCGACTTGTTGCGCAAGGGTGAGTGAGGCGCTGTCATGGAGCTCGCAGCTCGGCCGCGTCCATCGTAACAAGGCTTGTGGCACAAGCGAGCCTGCGAAGAGCACGACATCAGCCGTGCGAAGTAGACGACGACCCTTAACCGTGATGAGTTCAGGGTCACCCGGACCAGCGCCAACAAACCAGATCACCTCTCACCTGCCCTTTCTACGAACGCCTGCTCTGGACCACCCGAAGCAGTGTCCGTCCTGTCTTGTGCGGCTTGTTGCGGCCGCCGTCGTAGTAAGACGGTTGTAAAGTAGTCACGTGTCCCCGACCATGCGCGAAGGTCGGTCGTCATCTCTGCCTCTGGCTGCGAGGCGCGGCGGACAGCAACGGCTTGAGCGTCGGCACGCTCGACCATGTCGGCCAGCGAACGAAGATGATGGTCAGCCTTCATGAAGACCATAGATGGCGCTATCTCAAGCAGTTTGCCCACATCTTCCGGCGGTTTGTCGGGCCAAATCAGCAGCGGCTCGCTGCCCTGCGCAAGCGACCAGCTCGTTGTGGCAGCACAAGCTGACATGGCCGTCACTCCGGGGACCGTTTCGAGGTAGACGTCCGCTTTGGCGCGCCGCAACGCTGCGAGTACGTAAGCCCATGTGCTGTAAAGGAGTGCGTCGCCCACAGTGACAAAAGCAACTGAGACATCGGCACTAGCCAGGCGCAGCAAGGTTGCCGCCGCGCTATCCCAGGCTGCTTGGCAGGCGTCGCGCTCGGCCGTCATCGGAAAGTGAACCTGGTGTACTTGGCAGTCAGCACGCAAATAAGAATGCACGATCTTAAGAGCAAGGCTTGTGCCATGAGATTCCGACGTCGGCGCCATGATGGCTGCGACGCGACGCAACACTTGCACTGCACGTACGGTTAAGAGGGCCGGGTTACCAGGTCCGACACCGATGCCGAAGATCTTGCCGCTCACCCTTCCTCTCCGAGGCTAGCGCTTGTGATCCAGACCGGGTTGAGGGCAGCGAAACGGACGAGCGATCCGGCCAACTCACCCCGAGCGACGCTGATGAGTCTGGTGGAGAAGTCGACCCAAGGTGACTGACGCAACGCTGTCGTCACCTGGGCAGTCGTCTCGACACACGTTGTGTTGCAAACGACACGCCCCTGGGGCCGCAGTAGGGCCGGCAAAGCCCCAAGAATTGCACCCAGTTTGCCACCGCTACCACCCACGAAAATGCGGTCGAAGGAAGCAGGCGACAGCTCGGCAAAGGCTTCTGGCGCCTCTCCAAGGAGGATACGCACAGTGGTCACACCGAGGCGGGCAACATTCTCGCGCACAAGAGCGACGGCTCTGACATTACGCTCGAGTGCCACCACTTCCCCCTTGGAACAGAGCATTGCCGCCTCGATACTGAGGCTGCCTGTGCCTGCACCGATGTCGAGGATGCGGTGATGTTGAGCGAGGCGCGCCATCGCAATGGTGACGGCGCGTACTTCCAACTTGGTCATAGGCACTGCTCCACGAACGAACAGCTCGTCCGCCAGGCCGGGAGCTGCCATCTCAGGGGAGCGATCGTCTGTCTTGCGGTAGCTGGTCACGCGGAGTCCTTCCGGTCGATCACAACGACAGATAGTCCTTCGAACTCGCCTGATGCGATGTCTGCCTGAGACCCAGTCGTGATGCGTTCATCGGGCTCGCCGAGATGCTCTAGGACTGTCAGGGCAGTGTCGTAACCAGCTTCGGTGAGCACCTTCGCCAGAGCCTGCGGACTATGCGCAGAGTCCGTCAGGGCCATAACGCTGGCATGCTTACCCACCGCGCGAATGACTCCATCGAAATCAAGGCCATGCGCACTGACGAGCTCCATGCCGTCCCACGGCCGACCCAGACGCGCAGCCGCCAGCTGCACTGAACTGATGCCCGGCAAGACGTGGAAAACGGCCTCCGGAAGTCGGTGCCGAAGGGTCGCAAGGATGCCGAAAAATCCCGGGTCTCCGCTGGCCAGCACGACGATATGGCGGTCTCGCTGTGCGCGAAGAGAGCTCGTGAGCTTTTCAATGTCACCATCTATGACAATTTGCTCAGCCGCTGGAGGCCCAAAGCGTGCCAGCTGTCGTCGTCCACCGACGATCACCTCAGCCCGCCGCAGTGCCTGCCACGCAGCGGGGGTGATCCACTCCTCCGCACCCGGACCGACGCCCACCACGGTGAGGTGAAGGGAAGGTTTCGCCTTACCTGGTGCCCGCCACTTTGAATACCTTGAGCACTCCGGAGAGCTCGCAGGCCGAACACCGGCAGCTTTGCCTTGGCCTACTTTCCGCAGGCCGGCCGAACGACCTAAAGTACGGCCGTCGTACGCGAGGACGGCGCAGTCGCACATGACCGTACCGGTTACAGAGAGGCGAGCAGTGCGCTCGCGCACGCGCTCGACAATGCGCTCAGCGACGTCGTCCCACACGCTCTGCATACCAGCCGCTTCGAGTAAGGCAACAGCTGCCTCGACGGTTGGCTGGTGAAGGAGCTTCACGATCAGGGGGGGCGGTCCGCCAGCGGCGGCCGCAAGCGCAGCCAGCGTCTCAAGGCGCGCGTCAGCATAACGGCTATGTGTGTTCCACACTCCAGCAGCGACCTTTACAAGCTTCCCCGCATGGCCAATCAGCACGATATGCCGGACGCCGACCTCTACGCAGTGGTCCAGAAAGTCACCGACAAAGTTCGCGCACTGTACGATGGCTGTCTGGGGAGCACGAAACGTTTCTCTAGCAGCACGCTCGCCGAAGTGTCCCGATGCTAGATAGACCGTTTGCGAGCCGGCAGCGACGGCTAAATCCACCTGGGGCAGGAGCGAGCGACACCACGCATCCTCAGACTTAGGAATGACGCGCCCCGAGGTACCGAGTACAGAAAGTCCCCCCTCGATGCCAAGACGGCGATTGAACGTGCGATTGGCNAATTCCTCGCCGCCCGGAATGGCGATTGTCACCCGAAGCCGATCGNCCGGCAACACAGAGCGCACAGCCGCTATGATCATGCGTCGCGGAACCGGGTTGATTGCCGGTTCTCCCGGCGAGAGTTGGAGGCCGCGCCGAGTGACCTGCCCTACGCCTGGCCCCGCGCGAAACTCCACTTCTGGGGGCGTCGTCGCTACGCAGGCACCGACGTTCGCGCCGTCAGCGAGTCTTTCAACTTCGGCGGTGACCGTGACACCGTCGGTCACATCTGGGTCGTCTCCCGCGTGCTTGATGACCGCTGCTCGGGCACGGTTGCGGTGCAACACTTCAACCCACTCAACATCCAACGTCACCGTTTCACCGTCCGGAAGCCGAACGTCCACCGCTTCGCAACTCTCGCCGACAAGTGCGCGGGCCGCCGCCCCGGCGGCCGCGGCAGCACATGTGCCCGTCGTCACTCCAGTGCGTAGGTGATTTTGCTCGTCTCTCACGACTCTCCAAAAGCTAGGCGGAGAAGTGCATTAACGGTTGCTGCCGCAAGCGGGCTTCCGCCTCGGGTCCCCTCGACAGTGATGAAAGTAAGGTTGGCCTCGGCAAGAGCCGCTTTCGACTGCGCAGCATCGACGAAGCCGACCGGCATGCCGATCACGAGGGCCGGTTCAGCGAGTCCTTCTGCGGCTACTGCGAGTACTTCTCGCAGGGCGGTGGGCGCATTGCCTAAGGCAACGATTGCATCCTGCAGGCGGGGGCCAAAAGCGCGCATTGCGCAAGCGGCTCGGGTGCGGCCGCTTTGCCTCGCCTCGCGGACGATTTCTGGATCAGAAATGAGACAGGCGACTGCGCAGCCGCAAGCAGCCAGCCGGCGACTATCTAGACCGCTGCGCACCATCTCCGTGTCGACGATCACGGTAGCACCGCGGTGCAGGGCCTGTACCCCAGTCGCGATCGCACTTTCCGAAAAGCGAACTGCGAGCGCGAGCGTGGGGTCGCCGCTCGCATGCACGAGGCGCTTGACGACCGTGCGTTCAGCTGCGGACCAAGGACCCTCGGGGAGCAGCTGATCGATGATCTCCATGCTGCGAGCCTCGATTTCCCCGGGATCGAGCCGCTCTAGCTCAGCCACGTTGCCTCCTGGGCCCGCTCGAGCAGTATGTCAATGAGCCGCGCATCGGGACCGAGTGGCCGGCCATAACGCACGCTGACATGCGGGTACTTGGTCGCGAGGTCCACAAGCCGTGTAGGGATGTCAGACTCTATGTGATTGCCGGCGAATAGGAAGCATGGCTGGACGACCAGTTCGTCGGCCCCCGCCGCAACCGCCGCTGCGAAAGCAGTGTCGAGGTTTGGCTCAGAAAGCTCCATAAAGGCCTCGTAGACCGGCACTTGGCTGTGCAAGCGCAACTGCGATATGAGCTCCTGAAACTGCTGCGTCGCAAGGGCATTGCGGCTGCCGTGTCCGAGGATGATGAGCGCTCTTCTCACTCGTAAGTACCTCCGATTAGGAAACGGGACCAGTATCGGTACTCGATGGGCTTCGCTCTTCTGCATAACTGCGACAGCGATGAAGCCAGCGCTCAACAGCAGCGGGATAACCAGCAAAGTGGAGGTGAACGTAGCTAGCAAACAGGTTACCGGCAGCGTAGCCTTCCGGAGNGCCATTGATGAGATAGGCTGGCCGGGGGGTGCCGCGAAGCGCACAACTCGAGTAGTGGAACTCATGACCGTGGATGATTGCGCCCGCGGGCGCCAGCAACGAATCCTCACAGACCTGGGCCGTGCGGTAACCCATCGCTTGCAGGCGAGTGTGCATTGTTGCCCTGCCCGGGACAACGCCGACTAGGGGCCACGTATGGCCGTCGAGGTCGACGATCGCCTCACAAAGGTAGAGTAGCCCGCCACACTCGGCGTAAGTGGGCAATCCGCTTCTTACGGCGCTAGCGAGGCTTTCGCGAAAAGTTGCGTTTGCCGAAAGCGCTGCAGCGTGCAGCTCGGGGTAGCCTCCACCAAGGTAAAGTCCGTCACACGCCGGCAGCTCGCTATCATGAATGGGGCTAAAGTAGACCAACTCAGCCCCAGCAGCGCGTAGAGAGTCGAGGTTGTCGGCGTAGTAGAAAGCGAAAGCCTCATCCTGGGCAACGGCAATACGCGGGGCAACAAAGGGGCCTCTAGCTGTGGCGCTCTGCTGTGGAGCCGTAGAACGAATCGCTGGGACGGCGCCTGCATCCG